>Ga0114978_10000127_pt1 | contig 61862 bp, 55 predicted proteins | sample S_140212_EF_Meta_FD_87027 | JGI IMG/M metagenome (GOLD analysis project Ga0114978, IMG submission 87027) | Freshwater microbial communities from Lake Simoncouche, Canada to study carbon cycling - S_140212_EF_MetaG | ecosystem: Environmental > Aquatic > Freshwater > Lake | place: Lake...
CTCAACTTTCAAATAGGCGCCCACCAGGAAGGCGATAAAGACTAAGCCGCTCAGGCCCAGCGACTTGCCCAGCCGCATCGACGGGCTGCCGTCGCGCCGCCATTGAATCGGAACTCTCGCCCCCGGCTTGATCCTGGGCCAGGCCCAGCGCGAGCAGCCGGCCATCACTGACAGGGCGGCGATCCAGAAGATATCGCCAAACAGCGAAAGGCCGTGCTGCAAGGCGTCTCTCCCCCCGTGGCGCTCAGACGGTGATTTGGGCACCCAATTCCACCACGCGTCCAGGCGGAATCTTGAAGAAGTCAGTGGGGTTGGCGGCGTTTTTCATCAGGAAGATAAACAGATGGTCCTGCCAAAGCGGCATACCGCTCTGTGCCGAGGGCACGATGGAGCGTCGCCCGAGGAAGAAGCTTGTGGCCATAATATCGTATTTCAAACCCAGGCGTCGGCATTGGCCAAGCGCCTTGGGCAGGTTCGGGCTCTCCATGAAGCCGTAGGATACCACGACCTTCTGGAAATCGCCGTCGACTTTTTCGATTTCGATGCGGTCGGCGTCGGCCACGCGCGGCTTGCCCGCCGTGCGCACCGTCAGGATCACGTTCTTTTCGTGCAGAACTTTGTTGTGCTTGAGATTGTGCATCAAGGCGACCGGCGTCATGTCCGGGTCGCCGGTTAGGAAGATGGCGCTGCCCGATACGCGATGCGGCGGGCGGGCGGCCAGGATCTGTAACAGGTCGGCCAGGGGCACGCTGTCGCGCCGGGTCTTCTCGCTCAGAATCTGGGCACCCTTGGTCCAGGTGACCATGACCATGACCAGTATGCCGCCAAGCACGAGCGGCAGCCAGGCCCCCTCGGGAATCTTCAGCATGTTCGAGGTGATGAACACGATGTCGATCATGGCCAGCGGCACCAGCAGAGCACTGGTCTGGATCAGGTTCCACTTCCAGATAAGGCGGACCACGACAAACGCCAACAGGGTGTCGACGAACATGGCACCCGTAACCGCGATACCATAGGCACCCGCCAGACGGTGCGAGCTCTGGAACACGAAAAGCAGCAGCAGCACGCCAACCATCAGGAGGCGGTTGACCTGCGGCACGAATATCTGTCCGGCCTGCGTCTCGCTGGTCCGCTTGATGTCGATGCGGGGCAGAAGGCCCAGCTGCACGGCTTGCTGGGTCATGGAGAAGGCCCCCGTGATCACGGCCTGGCTGGCGATGACGGTTGCAATGGTGGCCAGCACCAGAACCGGCCAATAGGCCGCCGTCGGCACCATGTCCCAGAACGGATTGCCGGCTGACTGCGGGTGGCGCAGGATCAGGGCACCCTGGCCCAGATAGTTGACCAGCAGACAAGGGAACACCAGGCAGAGCCAGGAAATCTTGATCGGGCCTTTTCCGAAATGGCCCATGTCTGCATAGAGCGCCTCAGCACCGGTCACACACAAGAACACGCTGCCCAGGATCACGAAGCCCAGGAAACCGTCCTGCAGCAGGAAGTTGATCCCGTACCAAGGCAACAATGAGCGGAAGATACGCGAGTCGTCCAGGATGTGGATCAGGCCCAGCCCGCCCAAGGTCAGAAACCAGACCAGGGTTACCGGCCCAAACAGCGCAGCCATTCGGTGCGTGCCCTTGGCTTGCACCAGGAACAGAGCAATCAGGATCACCGCTGAGATGATCACCACATAGGGGCCCAGTATATTGCCCACATGCGGGGCGTCTTTCACCCCTTCAACGGCTGAAAGCACCGAAATGGCCGGTGTGATGATGCCGTCGCCATAGAATAGCGCCGCTCCCACGATACCGAGGAAGAACACCGCTGTTGTGCGCTTGCGACCGATACCATCGCCCAGGCCCCCTAGCGCCTTCTGGGCCAGGGCCATCAGGGCAAGTGTGCCGCCCTCGCCCTTGTTGTCGGCCCGCATAAAGAAAATAACGTATTTGATGGTGACGAATAGCGTCAGCGTCCACAGCACCAAGCTGACCACGCCGAGCACGGCCGTTTCTTGGCCAACACCGCTGCGCGAATGGGCCAGAGATTCCCTCAAGGCATAGAGCGGGCTGGTACCAATATCGCCAAACACCACGCCGATAGAGCCGAGGGCGAGTTTCCAGAAATGGGCACCGCGCGGCTGCCCGTGCCCACGATCCGGCTCGCTATGGCCGGCCGAGGCGGCGTGCGCCTCGTGTGCTGGCGGGGTATCGGAATTCGCCATTCAGTATCTCCGGCGCGCACGGGCCCAAACGGGCTGGCGGGCGGCCATGCGTCCGAGGATTAGGGCCCCGGGACAGAGGTGCGGCGGGCGCGATACACCCTTTCAACCTGCCGTTCAATGCAGCCTTTGGGTGAATCGTTGCGGCAAACCCTCGGCGGCCCCATAAATCAACGGTGCAACCGCGAAGGAATCCGCTTCACCCGATATCTGACAGCCAGAAATTCCCTGTCGCCGTTCATGCCCTGGCCTATCTGGCGCACAAGGGCGCTTTCGCCGCCAAGTATGCAATCTCGAGCTAGGAATTGGCGGCTTCCATGCCGACCAACCCCGTAGTGGTGCGACGCGTCACCGCCATGCTCGGCAAGGCGGGCCTGGTGGGCGCTACACGGGGCTTGGCTGACCCGCCCCCAGACACCTTCCAGCTCGACGCGGTGCTGCGTGCGGTTGATGGCCGCACCAAGCTCGGCGTGCCGCCCAAGGGCGTCGACGGATGCCCGGCGGGGGCGAAGATCCCCGATACGGTGCGCCGTGCCATCGCCGCCGCGTATGAGGCCGCCACAGCGCGGCTATCGGCCATTTCGGTCGACGATCTGCTGAAGGACTAGGTCTAGCTTTCCGAGCGTCTTGAACCGGCGGCTTGGTCGTGCTGCCTGAGGCTCCCACCCTGTTTCTTGTGAAGAGACCGCCATGGTTCGCCGCCTCGCCCTGATCACCGGCGCATCTGCCGGAATTGGGCAGCCTTTGCCCGAATCTACGCCGGCCAAGGCTACGACGTGGCCCTGACCGCGCGGCGCACCGATCGGCTGGAAAAGCTCAGCGCCGAAATTGCCCTCCGCTTCGGGGTCGAGGCCCTGACCGTCACGGCGGATCTGGCCGACGCCGCCGGTCTTGAGATCATAATCGATGCCCTGGCCGGGCAAGGCCGTAACGTCGATGCCCTGATTAACAATGCCGGCTACGGCCTGACCGGGACCTATGCTGGCACCGGCTGGGCCGACCAGCAGGCCTTTCTCAATGTGATGGTCGTGGCCCCCTGCGAACTGGCGCACAAACTGCTGCCCGGGATGATCGAGCGGCGCTTTGGGCGGATCGTTAATGTTGCCTCGCTCGCAGGCTTGGTCACGCCGGCGGGGGGCCACACGCTCTATGCGGCATCAAAGGCGATGATGATCCGCTTCTCGCAGAGCCTGCATTTGGAAAACCTCGACACCGGTGTGCACGTGACCGCCTTGTGCCCGGGCTTTACCCTGTCAGAATTCCATGACGTCAACGGTACGCGCGAGCGCATGAACCGCGCCCTGCCAGCCTGGATGTGGCTGGGGGCCGACGAGGTCGCGGCGGCGGGCTATGAGGCGGTCGAGGCGAACCGGCCTGTGTCTGTGCCCGGCACCCCCAATAAGCTGATCGCTCTGGCCGCCAAACTGATCCCAGATGAATGGACGATGGCCTTGATCGCCAGCCAGGGCCACCGGTTCCGGCAACTGTGAATTTGGCTCACGGTAAGCTAAGGGGCTGACATGAGCCACGCCGCCCCCCAGACAGACCCTCGCCTGATTGTTCCGCTCGACCTGCCCACGGCTGATGACGCCCGCGCCATGGTCGCCGCCATCGGCGACGCGGTCAGTTTTTATAAGGTGGGGCTGGAGCTGCTGGCCAGCGATGGCATGACGCTGGCGCGCGAGCTCAAGGCCCAGGGCAAATCGGTATTCCTGGACTGGAAACTCCACGATATCGGCGAGACCGTGCGCCGCGCCGCCGCCGTGCTGGGCCGCTCGAACTGCGACCTGTTGACCGTGCATGCCGAGCCACAGGTCATGGCCGCTGCCGTGCAGGGTCGCGGCACGGACTCGCCGCTGAAGATTCTGGCCGTGACCGTGCTGACCAGCCTGACGGATGCCGATCTTATCGAGATGGGCTCGGCATTTGGTGCGCGAGATCTTGTGGAACGCCGGATCGGCCAGGCCCTGGCCGCCGGGGTCGACGGGGTGGTTTCCAGCCCGCAGGAGGCGTCCCTGGCCCGCGATCTGGCCCGCGCTGTCGGACGACCAGACTTCTTGGTCGTGACCCCTGGGGCACGGCCGTTCTGGGCCGCCAAGAACGACCAGGCCCGCGCCGCAACGCCGGGTGCCGCCATCGCCGCCGGGGCCACCCACATCGTCTGCGGCCGCCCTATCACCGCAGCCAACGACCCGCGCGAGGCGGCGTTGAGGGTCATTGCCGAGATGGCCGAAGGCTAGAAGTCGACCGCGATTCCCTTGCGTTCCCAATCGCCATAGCGGGTCGGTTCCGGCCCGATCGGGCCACCGTCTTCGGGCGGCAGGGCGAGTTTTTCTGCGGCGGCGCGGCGCTCCGCAGCCTCGGCAAGCGCGCGTTGGGCGGCGGGGGTAAGCACCTTGGCGGGCGCTGGCGGATCGATCTCTTCAGACATAACCCCTGCCTAACCTATTGCGCGCGGCGCGTTAAGCAGGCACGCCGCCCCCGGTGAATAATGCTCCGCAAGACACCAAGCACGGACTGGCTGCCCGCAAGGCGGCCCTGACCCTTTTCCAGGCCGCGCTCGACCGGCGCGGCGGGCTCGATGAGGGCATAGAGGCTACGGGCCTGCATGGGCTGGATGGCCGCGACCGCGGCTTTGCGCGCATGTTGGGAATGACGGTGTTGCGGCGGCTGGGCCCGCTCGATGCGGCGCTGGATGCCAGGCTGGCCAAGCCGCCGCCTCCGGCCGTGCGAGACCTGCTGCGATTGGGGTTGGCCCAGGTGCGCTATATGAACGTGCCGGCCTTTGCGGCGGTTTCGGCCACCCTTGACCTAGCCCAGGCTGATAAGGAGGCGCGACCCTTCAAGGGCCTGATCAACGCCGTGCTGCGCCGCCTGTCTGAAGCTGCGCCCGGCGAGGAGGCCCCTGAGGGCCTCGTCCCGCCCTGGATGTGGGCCCGGTGGCGCGCCGCCTATGGCGACCAGGCCGCTGCGATCGCTGCCCTGATCGCGCAAGAGCCGCCCACCGATGTGACCCTGAAGGATGCCGCAGGTGCCGCCGCGCTCGCCCAATCGCTGCAAGCGACGGTCCTGCCGGGTGGTTCGCTCCGGGTGGGGCTTAAGGGCGAGGTTTCAGGCTGGCCTGAATTTTCCGACGGTGCGTGGTGGGTGCAGGACGCCGCCGCCGCCATTCCAGCCCGCCTGCTGAATGTCCAACCTGGCCAGACCGTGCTTGACATGTGCGCGGCCCCGGGCGGCAAGACCCTGCAATTGGCTGCCGCTGGCGCGGACGTCACGGCCCTGGACCGCTCGGTCTCCCGCCTTCGTCGGGTGCGCGAAAACCTGGCCCGCACAGGCCTTACGGCTGAAATTGCCGCCGCTGACGGCGTGGACTGGAAAGATACGCGAACCTTTGACGCCGTGCTGCTGGATGCACCCTGTTCGGCCACCGGCACATTCCGGCGTCACCCAGAAACCCTTTGGCTGGCGCGCCCTGGCGACCTCGCTACGGTGGCGACGCTGCAGAAGCGCCTGCTGGACTCGGCCGCCGCACGCGTCTCGCCCCGTGGCAGGCTGGTCTATTGCGTCTGTTCCCTTGAGCCGGAAGAGGGCGAGGGCCAAGCGCAGGGTTTCCTCAAGCGACATCCCGAATTCGCCCTCGATCCCGTTGTGCCAGGCGAGGGCGGTGCGCCAGCGGCCAGCGCCGTCAACGGCGCGCTGCGCCTGCTGCCGAGCCAGATGGAGGGCGGCATGGACGGCTTCTTCGCGGCGCGCTTCATCCGCAACACTTAAGCCCAAATCTCTTGAGGTAAGGCCCGGCGCAGGGTTAAGTCGCTTCCCATGACTCTAATCGCCCCCTCGATCCTGGCCGCCGACTTCGCCCGCCTGGGGGAAGAGGCCCAGGCCATGCAGGCCGCCGGTGCCGATTGGTTGCACGTCGATGTGATGGACGGCCACTTTGTGCCGAACCTGACCGTCGGTCCTGACGTGGTGAAGGCGCTCCGTCCGCTGGTGTCGATCCCAATCGACTGTCACCTGATGATCAGTCCGGCGGACCCCTATCTTGAGGCGTTTCGGGCTGCCGGCGCTGATATTATCAGCGTCCATCCGGAGGCGGGCCCCCACCTGGCTCGCACCTTGAGCCGAATTCGAGAACTCGGCGCCAAGGCGGGCGTGGTGCTCAACCCCGCCACATCACCGAGCGTTGTCGAAGAGACTCTGGACCTGGTCGACTTGGTACTGGTCATGTCGGTCAACCCGGGCTTTGGGGGCCAGAGTTTCATTCCGAGTGCGATCTCCAAGATCGCGCGGGTGCGGGCAATCATCGATCAATCCCCGCGCCAGATCGACCTGCAGGTTGATGGCGGGGTCAATGCCGAGACGGCCGCGCGCTGCGTCGCTGCCGGTGCCACGGCTCTGGTGGCCGGAAACGCCGCCTTCAAGGGCGGGGCCAGCGCCTACGCCGCCAATATCGCCGCCCTGCGCGGGACCTGAGGGCGGCCTTGCCCGACGGCACCGCAGATCCTTCCCGACGCAGCGCCGTGCTGGCGCGACTTCCTAGCCTTATCGGCGAGAGCGGCCTGGCTGGATTGCGCCTTCTCCGCGCCGCTTGGGATGGCGAATGGTACGGCTCGCCCCTGCACGGTCAGTTGCTAAACTGGCCCACGCCGAAAGGCATTGCCTCCCGCCCGCGTGATTTTCGTCCCGCCGATCCGATGAAGGCGCGCGCTATTTTACGCGGTGATTTCGATCTCGGCGGCTCCGTCCTGCAGTTGGGCCCCACGGGCGACCCGTGGGACCTGCCCAGTCCGACCTATCGCCTGGCCCAGGCCCTGCACCGATACGATTGGATCCGCGACCTTCTCGCCGACACGGCGCAAGGCCCAACCCAGGCGTTGCGGCTTCATATGCAGTGGCGGCGGCTGTTTGGGTCTTGGAACACTTTTTCCTGGAGCCCCGCTATTCTGGAGCGCCGGGTGTTCAATCTGGCCTGCGCCCTGGGCGCCCTTGCCGCGGGGGCCTCCGACGCAGAGATCGCCAGCATGACCCTGGACCTAGCTCGGCAGGCCCGGCACCTGTTGACCCTCTCAAAGGCCCCCGACCGTGCCGCAGAGCGGGCGGCGGTGGTGGCTGTCGCCGCCTGCGCCCTGGCTGGCCGACCGGGCGAAAGGCTCGGAAAGGCCGCCATCGCTCGGCTGGAATCGCTCTTACCGCGCACCGTCCTGCCCGATGGCGTTCACGCCTCGCGCTCACCGCAGGCCGGGCTGGAACTTTTGTTCGACCTTTTGACGCTTGAAGATGCCCTGTCCCAGCGCGGGCTGGAGCCGCCGCCAATGCTGACCCGTACGATCGACCGACTGTCGAATGCCGTGCGATTTTTCACCTTAAGTGACGGCCACCTCGCGTCTTTCCAGGGTGGGGAGTCGGTGCGTGCCGCCCGGGTCGCCGCTGCCTTGGCACAGGATTCCGGCATGACCCGTCCGCCGGATGCGGTCCCGCTCAGTGGCTATCACCGGCTGACCGGTGGGGGGCTGCTGGCCATGGTCGATGCGGGAGCGCCGGCCCGGGGCGACTTCTCGGTTTTGGCCTGCGCCCAACCCTTCGCGATTGAGGTGATCTGTGGTCGTGACCGGCTGATCACCAACAGCGGTTGGAGCCCCGACGGTGCCGCACCGCCAGCCTTCCGCCTTGTCGACGCCGCCTCGACCTTGGCAATGGGGGAGTCGTCGGTGGGCGCGCCGCTCTTGGGCCCATCGGCGGCCCTGCTGGGGCCCCGCCTTGCCGGAGCGCCGCGCCAAGTCACGGCGCGCCGCCACGATGGGCCGGAAGGGGTCTGGTTGGATCTAAGCCACGATGCCTGGGGGCCGCGCTTTGGCCTTCGCCACGTTCGGCGACTGTTTCTGGACCGGGTGCAGAACCAGCTTCGAGGCGAGGACCGGCTTGATCTGATCGGTGCCAAGCCGCGCACGACCAAGTCTGCCCGGCCGCGCTACCTGCCCTTTGCTGTGCGATTTCACTTGCATCCGGACGCCCGGGCTTCGCTCGCGCGCGACCAAAAGAGCGTGCTGATTCGCGGGCCCTCCAACCAGGGCTGGTGGCTGCGCAGCGACGCATCGGAGGTGTTGATCGAACCCAGTTTCCATTTCGCGGACGGAACGTCTCGAAGCTCCAGCCAAGTGGTGCTGATGGGCCGCGCCCGTTCGGATATCGGTGGCCGCGTGCGCTGGAAGCTGGCGGTTGCTGACGCTGGAACTTGACGAATGCGCGCGTCGCGAGCATCTCCGGCGTGCCCGCGTAACTGGCGCTAGAGGTGGTTCACCACCGGGGAGCGCGGGCCCTCACTGAGGCAATGTCGCGCGCCTGGGCTCCGTTCTAACGATGGAGCCGTCATCATGCCTGCCGCCCCTGATTTTCCATCCTCGCCCGACCTGGCGCCGGTCCGCCGCGCCCTGCTGTCGGTCTCTGATAAGACCGGCCTAATTGAGGCCGCCAAGGCGCTGAGCGATTTGGGCGTCGAACTGATTTCGACGGGCGGTACACGGGCGGCCATCGCCGCTGCCGGCCTCGCGGTTAAGGACATCAGCGAGCTGACCGGTTTTCCCGAGATGATGGACGGGCGGGTCAAGACCTTGCACCCGGTGGTGCACGGTGGCCTGCTGGGTGTGCGCGACGCCCCGTCTCACGCGGCGGCCATGAGCCAGCATGGCATCGGCCAAATCGATCTGATCTATGTGAATCTATACCCCTTCAGTCAGACCGTAGCGGCCGGAGGCGGCTACGACGCCTGCGTCGAGAACATCGATATCGGGGGCCCAGCCATGATCCGGTCCGGTTCGAAGAACCATGGGTATGTGGCGGTCGCGACCTCGCCGGCCGATATGCAAGACATCCTCGGCGTGCTCGCGGAGACGGGCGGCTCGACCACCCTGGCCTTGCGAAAAGCCCTGGCCGCGCGGGCCTATGCGGTGACGGCAGCCTATGACGCGGCGATCAGCGCCTGGTTCGCCGCACAGCTGGGCTACGACTTTCCCGCCCACAAGACCATCGCCGGCCAACTCGTCCAGACCATGCGCTATGGCGAGAACCCGCACCAGAAGGCGGCTTTTTACCGGACCAGCGAGTCGCGGCCGGGCGTGGCAACGGCGCAGCAGTGGCAAGGCAAGGAACTCAGCTACAACAATATCAACGATACCGACGCCGCCTTCGAATTGGTCAGCGAGTTTGACCGGAAGACCGGACCGGCCTGCGCTATTATCAAGCACGCCAATCCCTGCGGCGTTGCGACCGGAAAGACCCTGTTTGACGCCTATGCCCGCGCCCTAGCCTGCGATCCGACCAGCGCTTTTGGCGGCATAATCGCCTGCAACAGCCGGCTCGACGCGGCGACAACCGTTGAAATCCTCAAGCTTCTAACCGAGGTGGTGATCGCTCCCGAGGTCGATGATGAGGCGGCCGCCCTGTTCGCGGCCAAAAAGAACGTGCGCCTGTTGACCACCGGCGCCATGGCCGATCCGCTCAGCGTGGGCCTGACCTTCAAGTCGGTTGCTGGGGGCTTCCTGGTGCAGGACCGCGACGCTGCGCGCCCGACCGCGGCGGACTTAAAAGTCGTGACCAAACGCGCGCCGACGGACGAAGAGATCCAAGACATGCTCTTCGCTTTCACTATCGCCAAACACGTCAAGTCCAACGCCATCGTCTATGCGCGTGCCGGTCAGACGCTGGGCGTGGGGGCTGGCCAAATGAACCGCAAGGATAGCGCCCGCATTGCCGCGCTTCGGGCCGCCGATTTCGGCCTCGACCTGAAGGGCAGCGCCTGTGCTTCGGAGGCCTTCTTCCCGTTCCCGGATGGCTTGATTCAGGCCGCAGATGCGGGCTGCACCGCGGTGATCCAGCCCGGCGGTTCCATCGGGGATCAGAAGGTGATCGACGCCGCAGACGAGCGCGGCCTGGCCATGGTGTTCACTGGCGTTCGGGTCTTCCGGCACTAAGCCGCGGCGCAATCTCGACACCAAAACGCCGCCGGCCAGGGGGGGGGTGGCCGACGGCGCAATATGGCGTCTGAACGTGCAGAGCTTTTTTAGGACGGACATGTGCTAGGGTGGCACCCGCCGAACCGTCTAAGTCCAAGATGTGACTTGGTACAACTACTAAATAGGAGTGCGCGGCCTCAGTTTAAGCCCAGCACCATCACACTTTCGTGACGGAGCGCCTTTTCTGTGGTCTGTCCGGCGGGGCGGGCGGCACCAGCGGTGCTTCGCCGGGCTTGTATCCAACCCGGCTGCGGCCTGCGGACTCAGGATCGCCATTGCCGGATAGCAACACCGCGATCCACCGCGACGCGGGGAACTGGGCCAAGATGATCATAGCTGTGACTGTCAGGGGGGTGGATAGAAACGCTCCCGGCAGGCCCCAGATCGCCGTCCAGAAAGCTAGTGACAGCAGCAGGACCACGGGGTCCATGTTCAGGCTCTCGCCTTGCATGCGAGGCAAGATGATGTTGCCGACAACAAAATGGATGACAGCAAGGGCGCAGATCAGCACCACCGCCGGCCCGTAGGTTGGAAACTGCACCAGGGCGAAGACCGGCGGCAGTATGACCGCCACCGCGCCGCCGATTATTGGGATGTAGCAGACCACGAACATCAAGAAGGCCCAGAACAGGGCGTTATCGAGGTGGATCAGCGACATCACCGCCCATGCCGATGCCGCGATGATCAGGCCGGTGACGGTTTGCACATAGAGGTACTGCTCAATGCCGTTGCGGATGCGCTCGAAGGCATGGATGGCGTTCTCGCGCGTCGCCCGATTTGGGAACAACGACACCAGTTTCCGACGGAACCCATGCTGCGAGGCAAACAGAAAGCCCATATAGACCAGGACGAACAGGGCGTTGGCCGCAAACCCCTTGAGGCCGGCAGCCGCAGGCGCGATGAATTTCATCGGGTCGAGCTGCTGGAACAGCTCACCCAGCGTGGGCGGTACGGCGATATGAAATAGTCCCGCCGCCTGGGCGATCACGGCGTTGAGCTTGGGGCCATAGCCGAGCAACTCGTTGACGAACCCAGCCCCGCTATCTGCGATCACATAGAGGGCCCCGCCAAAGAGTAGCGTCGACAGCAGTAGCGCCACGGTCAGGGCGACCTGTGCCGGCAGCCGGGCGCGATGGCTAAGCACTCGCACAAACCCGTCGATCAGAATGCTGAGAAACACCGCCAGGGCGAGGGGCGTGAGGATATCGCTCAGGGCATAGGCGGCCGCACCCATCGCGATGACCGCCACGATCGCAATGCAATGACGAATAACGGCCATCGAGTCGGATTCGTCCATGGTCGGCAAACTCAATTCGGCTCAGGTTAGCGACGCATTGCTGAGACCGAGGCCTGCATCATTGGGTCGCCTCAACAAGGTTTGCGTAGCACGGGCTCCGACAATTCGGAAATCACCGCACCCTGAAGTTGGCCTCCAGCGCCGCAAGATGGCGGCGTCGAACGCTAGGCGAGCGGCCCTTAGGGCCTCTCTACCGCGCCGATGCGGAGGGGTACCGGCGCCCTGGGCTATTTCTCCTTAGGCCGGGTCGGGCTAATATCGCCGTTGCCGGCTTGGAGTTTTTCTAAGTCCCACGCCAAGCTCCCTATCGAGACACCATTGTGCGCAACCCCTATAGGAGCGCCCCTGCGGCCCGCCGCAAGCTTTTAGGAAAACCCTTGCCTAGTCTTACCCACCTGCAGCGCCTGGAAGCCGAGAGCATCCATATCCTCCGCGAGGTTGCGGCGGATTGCGAGCGACCGGTGATGCTTTACTCGGTCGGCAAGGACAGCGCGGTGATGTTGCGACTGGCCGCCAAGGCCTTCTACCCGGCCAAGCCGCCGTTCCCGCTGCTGCACGTCGACACCACCTGGAAATTCCAGGCGATGTACGCGATGCGCGAGCAGATGGCGAAGTCGCTGGGGTTCGAGCTGATCGTGCACAAAAACCCCGAGGCCGTGGCCAGAAACATCAACCCGTTCGACCACGGTAGCGCCCTGCATACCGACATCTGGAAGACCCAAGGGCTCAAACAGGCGCTGGACGACGGTGGGTTCGACGCGGCCTTCGGCGGGGCCCGCCGCGACGAGGAAAAAAGCCGCGCCAAGGAGCGCATTTTCTCTTTCCGCTCCAAGGATCACCGCTGGGACCCGAAGAACCAGCGACCCGAGCTCTGGCGGCTCTACAATACCAAGAAGCGTCCGGGTGAATCGATCCGCGTCTTTCCGATCTCCAACTGGACCGAGCTGGACGTCTGGCAATACATCCATCTGGAAAACATCCCGATCCCCGACCTCTACTTGGCAAAGCCGAGGCCCGTGGTTGAGCGCGACGGTCAGCTAATCATGGTCGATGACGACCGCATGCGGCTAAATCCGGGCGAAGTCACACAAATGAAGTCGGTGCGGTTCCGTACCCTGGGCTGCTACCCACTGAGCGGGGCGGTTGAGAGCGACGCCTCCACCCTGCCGGACGTGATCCAGGAAATGCTTCTGGCGACAACCAGCGAGCGCCAGGGCCGGATGATCGACCACGACCAGGCCGCCTCGATGGAGAAGAAGAAGCAGGAGGGCTACTTCTGATGAAGCCGGTTGCCCGCTTCCGTCATCCCGGCCTCGAGCCGGGATCCAGCTTGAAATGCGCAGGCATGTGGGGCTTGGCGCCGCGCTGCGCGCTCGTCGGGGTGACGGGGTAATGGCCTATAAGCCCTCTGACCTGATCGCCGAGGATATCGGCGCCTATCTCGACCTGCACCAGCACAAGAGCCTGCTGCGCTTCATCACCTGTGGCTCGGTGGACGACGGCAAGTCCACCCTCATTGGCCGACTGCTCTATGACTCCAAGATGATCTTCGAGGATCAGCTGGCGGCGCTGGAGGCGGACTCCAAGCGGGTTGGCACCCAGGGCGGGGCGCTTGATTTCGCCTTGTTGGTCGATGGCCTGGCCGCCGAGCGCGAGCAGGGCATCACGATCGACGTTGCCTACCGGTTCTTTGCCACCGACAAGCGCAAGTTCATCGTCGCCGACACGCCGGGGCATGAGCAATACACCCGCAATATGATCACCGGTGCCTCAACAGCGGACCTGGCGGTGATCCTGATCGACGCCCGTAAGGGTGTGCTGACCCAGACCCGCCGGCACAGCTTTCTGGTCAAGCTGGTCGGCATCAAGTCGGTGGTCCTGGCGGTCAACAAGATGGACCTGGTCGGCTGGGACCAGGCGCGGTTCGACGAGATCGTCGCCGACTATAAGGCCTTCGCCGATAGCATTGACCTGACGGACATCCTGGCCATTCCGATCAGCGGCCTGCAGGGCGACAACATCGCCGCTCCCGGCGTAGCCTCGCCCTGGTACAGGGGCCCATCCTTGATGCCCTATTTGGAGACCGTCGAGCTCGACGCCGACCGCCAGCAGGCTGGGCCGTTCCGCCTACCGGTGCAGTGGGTCAGCCGGCCCGACCTGGACTTCCGCGGATTTGCCGGCCAGATCGCCCGCGGTTCGGTCAAGCTGGGTGACGCCGTCCGCGTGCTGCCCAGCGGCCGTACCAGCGCGGTTTCGCGCATCGTCAGCTATGATGGGGATCTTACCGAGGCCGTGGCTGGCCAGTCGGTGACACTGACCTTGGCCGACGAAATCGACTGTTCGCGCGGCGATGTTCTGGCCGCCGCCGCCGACCCGCCGGAAGCCGCCGACCAGTTCGAGACCACCCTGGTGTGGATGGCCGATGAGCCACTGCTGCCGGGGCGGCCCTACTGGCTGAAGATCGGTGCCAAGACGGTCGGCGCCTCGGTCACCGAGATCAAGCACAAGATCAATATCAATACGCTTGAGCATCTGGCGGCCAAGGATCTGACCCTCAACGAGATCGCTGTGGTCAATATCAGCCTCGACCAGACCGTGGCCTTCGACCCCTATGAAGCCAGCCCCGACATGGGGGGCTTCATCCTGATCGACCGCATCAGCAATGCCACCGCCGGCGCGGGCATGATCCGATTTGCCCTGCGCCGCTCGCACAATATCCACCGTCAGGCACTGGATGTGACGCCAGCTAGCCGGGCTGCGGCCAAGGGGCAGACGCCTGCCGTGGTCTGGTTCACCGGCCTGTCGGGCTCAGGCAAGTCGACCATCGCCAATGCCCTGGAGCGCCAGTTGCACGCGGCGGGCAAGCACACCTACATCCTCGATGGCGACAATGTCCGCCACGGGCTGAACCGTGACCTAGGATTCACCGACGCCGACCGGGTGGAAAACATCCGCCGCGTGGCTGAGGTTGCGGCCCTGATGGCCGACGCTGGCCTGATTGTGCTGGTCAGTTTCATCTCGCCGTTCCGGGCCGAGCGCCGCATGGCGCGCGAGCGCGTGCCGGAAGGGCAGTTCTTCGAGGTGTTCGTCGACACCCCTCTGGCGGTGGCCGAGGCGCGCGATGTTAAGGGCCTCTACAAGAAGGCGCGCGCGGGCGAGCTGAAGCATTTTACCGGCATCGACAGTCCTTATGAGGCCCCGGAACATGCCGAGGTGACGATCCTGCCCGGCCAGACGCCAGACGACGCGGCGACGTTGATTATCGCTAAGCTCGTCCCGTAGCTCCAACCCCGCTTCCCTCCGGGACGACATTCGACCCGTTGCGGGGGCGTTGCGCGCGCATCGTGACGGGTCCGTTTTCCTGCTCTAGAGGTGAACGGCCGTCTAAGGACGCCGCCGCGAGAGTGAGACGAGGATGTCGCCAGACCCAAGCTTTGACCTCAATCTCGAAGGACTTCGTCGGGCACTAGACTTGCTCGACGCTCGGAAGGACTCCGAGGGGCCCCGCGGCGACCTGCCGAATGTATTGCCAGAGACAGGACTGGGCGAGGCAGAAGCCCTGGAGCGCCTTGCGCCAGATGTTCTTGGCCGCGCCGCAGATCTCGGCGCAAGCGAGGCGATGGCACACATGGACCCGCCGACGCCCTGGATTACCTGGGCGCTGGCTCTATGGAACGCCCGCCTAAACCAGAACCTGCTGCACCCCGCGACGGCGCCGTTTGCGCGACACGCTGAAGCGTGCGTGGTCGATTGGCTGACACCGTTCTTTGGAATGAACGGCGGCCATATGACACCGGGCTCTAGCGTCGCCAATCTAACGGCCCTGTGGGCCGCGCGTGATCTGCGGGGCGCAAAGACGGTGGTCGCCTCCTCGGCGTCACACCTCAGCGTCCGTAAGGCGGCTCGGATTTTGGGACTCCCCTACGTCGAAGTCGGCGTCGATCAGGGCCACCGATTAGATCCGGCGGCATTGCCGCACGACCTGTCGGACGCCTGCCTCGTTCTCACCGCTGGGACGACCAGCGTAGGGGCGGTGGATCCCCTGGAGTGTTGCGGTCGCGCAGCCTGGACGCATATTGATGCGGCATGGGCTGGGCCACTGGCTTTGTCCGATCAATATCGGAGTGTTCTGTCCGGCGTCGACCAAGCGGACTCTGTCGCGGTCTCGGCGCACAAGATGTTTTTTCAACCCAAGGAGTCCGCCCTCGTCATGTTCCGTGAGACCGAGGCGGCCCACGGCGCGATAAGTTTCGGCAGCGCCTATCTCGCGGCCCCAAACATTGGCGTCCAGGGTTCGCACGGTGCCGCGGCAACATTGCTGTTGGCGACGCTTCTGGCCTGGGGACGCGAGGGCGTGGCCGCGCGGATCGAACGCTGCATGGATAATGCCCGGCGGTTGCAGGCCTTCATCGCGGCTCACCCTGACCTTGAATGCTTTCCAGATGGCGGGACGGGTGTGACCGTTTTCAGACCCGCGCCGGATCGCACGGATGCGTTTCGTGCAGACCTTCCGCAGGGCCTCGCGTCGTCTGCGACCATAGGCGGGGACGCCTGGCTTCGGTGTGTTTCCGCCAATCCCAACGCCGATATGGAAAGAATTATCGCAGCGATCGATAAGGCTTGCCGGCGCACCAGTACCTGACGCGCAGAGCTGCAACGGCCGCTTACGGATCGCACAAACCTTCTCTAAACTGAGCCGATGATTGATCTTCGTAGCGACACCTGCAGTCGGCCAACCGCGGAAATGCGGCATGCCATGGCCCACGCTGAAGTCGGGGACGACGTCTACGGCCAGGACCCCACCGTCAACCGGCTGGAGCGCTCGGTCGCCGATGTGCTCGGCAAGGAAGACGCCGTCTACATGCCCAGCGGCACCATGACCAATCAGGTCGCCGTCCGCACCCATACCCAGCAGGGCGATTCCTTGCTTATCGAGCAGAACGCCCACATCTACACCCTTGAAAATGGAGCGGTTGCCGCGCTTTCGGGCGTGAACCCCCGGCCCCTGGCGGGTGCGCGAGGCATATTCACAGCGGGCGATGTCGATGCGGCGATTGGGGCCTCGCATCCCTATTTCCCCACCTCGATGACGGCCCCGACGCGGCTGCTGTGCGTCGAGAATACCCACAACTTTGGCGGCGGATCTGTGTGGCCGCTGCAGGCGATCACCGCGGTTACCGACGCTGGCCTCCGCCACCGCCTAGCGACGCACCTCGACGGCGCGCGCCTCTGGCACGCCGCCACGGCCACCGGCGTTTCCGAAGCGGATTACGCGCGGTCGTTCGACACAGTCAGCGTCTGTATGTCGAAGGCGCTGGGCGCCCCGGTGGGCTCGCTGCTTTTGGGCACGAAGGATTTTATCGCCCGCGCGCGTCGCTTTAAACAGATGTTCGGCGGCGGGTTCCGGCAGGCGGGCGTTATCGCGGCGGGTGCACAGTACGCGCTCGACCATCATCGCCCGCGCTTGGGCCACACCCATGCTCTGGCCAGCCGGTTCGCCCAGGGCCTGGCGCAGATTGAGGGGATCGACATCGATCCGGCGGCCGTCGAGACCAATATCGTCCGCTATCGCCTGACCCGAACCCATCCCCACCGCTATGTTGAGGCGGCGCATCAGCGCGGCCTGTGGCAGCTGCCCTCGGGAAGCGACGCCGTTCGGGCTGTCTTCTATCTCGATATCACGCAGGACGAGGTGGACCAGGCGCTGCGGATCGTCGCCGAAACCCTGCGCGCCTTGCCGCAAGACGACCGGCCCGCCCAGACACCGGGTGGCGCGACGGCTGGCGGCTACTGAGCCTTTAGCCCGGCCGCCTGCGCCACGATCTCGAACGAACGCAACCGCGCGGCGTGGTCGAATATCTGGCCGGTGATCATCAGTTCATCGGCGCCGGTGCGGGCCAAGAAGGCCTCCAGTCCGGCCTTCACCGTGGCGGGTGATCCGACTACGGCGCAGGACAGCGCATGGTCGAGTATGCCGCGTTCGGGGTCGTCAAGCCGGTCTTCATAGCCCTCCACCGGCGGCGGCAGTTTGCCGGGCCGCCCGGTGCGAAGGTTCACGACGGCCTGTTGCGCTGAGCTGAACAGCAGGTGCGCATCCTTGTCTGTCTCCGCGGCGGTGACATTGAGACCCGGCATCACATAGGGCCGGTCGAGGAACTTTGAGGGTGTGAACCGGTCGCGGTACACGGCGATGGCGTGGTCGAGGTCGGCCGGGGCAAAGTGCGAGGCGAAGGCGTAGGGAAGGCCCATCATGGCGGCCAGTTGGGCCCCATAGGTGCTCGATCCTAGAATCCAGACCGGCACCTTTGTGCCGACGCCCGGTACTGCGCGCACGCGCTGGCCGTCCTGCTCGGGCTCGAAATAACGGATCAGCTCGGCGACATCATTGGGAAAACTGTCCGCACCGCCTGGAGCAAGGCTACGGCGCAGTGCTTGCGCGGTCAGCATGTCCGTGCCGGGTGCCCGGCCTAGGCCAAGGTCGATGCGGCCCGGGAAAAGGGTTGCCAGGGTGCCGAACTGTTCGGCAATGACCAGGGGCGCGTGGTTGGGCAGCATCACCCCGCCGGCGCCGATACGGATGGTCGTGGTCGCCGCTGCTACGTGGCCGATAACCACGGCGGTAGCGGCGCTAGCGATACCTGGAAAATTGTGATGCTCCGCCAGCCAATAGCGATTGTAGCCCAGGGCCTCGGCGTGGCGGGCCAGGTCGGCGCTGCTTTTGAAGGCCTGAGCGGCGTCGCCACCTTCCACGATTGGGGCGAGATCGAGAATTGAAAGCGGGATCATGGGTATTAAGTCTGACCGCGGCGGCGCTTAAACATCCGGCTTACCCGTCATGTCGCCTAGGTTGTCGCACGTCATGACATCAGTCTCGCCCAAGGCAATAAGGGCATGACCTATTCCACAGCCGCTACGGCGACGGCAAGGCTTCCTAAGTGGACGCACGGTCTGTGGCGCGCGCGGCCCATCCTTGCGCAGGTCCCCGGCCCGCCGCAGCGGCGCATCGGTGATCGAAGCGGAGGTTTCGCGGGAACGTTCATGGCCCGTCCACACGCGCGCGATGGGCGCTGGCGGGTGATGTCTAGTGTGCGGGCCCTTAAGTCTTCGCCGACAAATAGACTCAACCGTTAATAAGCCCCTCAAAGACCTCGCCAGCCTTGGTTCGCCGTCACCAGCCGAAATAGGCGCGATGCCAGTCGATAAAGCGGGGCAGGCCATCCTCGATCGGAACTTTTGGCGCATAGCCGGTTAGGGCCGAAAGCTTGGAGATATCGGCATAGGTGGCCGTTACGTCGCCGGGCTGCATGGGCAGGAACTGCTTTTTCGCCTTGCGGCCCAGTGCCTTTTCCAACACCTTAATCATGGTCATCAGCCCCACAGGGCGGTTGTCGCCAATGTTGAGAATGCGGTTTTCGCCCTGGCCCGGTGGGTGATCCAACGCCCCCAGCACCCCGTCGACGATGTCATCCACATAGGTGAAGTCGCGCGCCATCTCGCCCATGCCGAACACCTCGATCGGCTCGCCGGCCAGGATTTTCTGGGTGAACGAGAAATAGGCCATGTCGGGCCGCCCCCATGGGCCATAGACGGTAAAGAAGCGAAGCCCCGTCTGCGGTGTGCCGTGGAGATGGGCGTAGGCTGTGCTCATGAGTTCGCCGGCGCGCTTGGTGGCGGCATAGAGCGACACCGGCTGCATCGCCGGCTCCTCCTCGGTGAACGCGCCACCGCTGGTCGGTCGCTCACCGTAGACCGAGCTTGATGAGGCATAGACCAGATGCTCGAAGCCCTTGGCGCGGCGGCAGGCTTCAAGGATGGAAAGGTGCCCTGCCAGGTTGGAGCGCTCGTATGCGAAGGGATTTTCGATCGAGTAACGCACCCCCGCCTGTGCGGCCAGGTGCACCATGCGCCGGGTGCCGGTCTGGCGGACTAGGTCTTCCATCGCCTGGGCGTCGGCAATGTCAGCGCGGATCAGGCGAAAGCGGGGATTAGGGGTCAGTAGCGCTGCACGCGCCTCTTTCAGGGCGGGGTCGTAGTAGCTGTTGAACTGATCGACGCCGATCACGGTCTCGCCGCTATCGAGCAGCCGCTGGCTTACAGCGTGGCCAATAAATCCGGCTGCGCCGGTGACAATGACGGTCATGGTGCTGGCCTAAACTGCGGTGCGCGCCAAGGAAAGGCCTATGCGCGCAGGCGGCGGCCAGAACGGTCGGGCGAATCCGGACGAAGCACTGTGTCGCCGAAGGTTTCTGGGTGCACGAATTCGGGCCGGAACCAGGGATTGGCCCTCTGGTCGAACATGTCTTGCAGCCAGTTGACCATCAACCGCACCCGCGCAGACTGGGCGATGTCGCGATGGTCGTAGATTCATAGTTTCACGCACCCACAACGCCGAGATTCTGGTCGACGGCATCGACGAGAACGCCATGGTCGCGGAACCCAGGGGTGCCAAACGCTAGGCGAAGGTCTGCACCTATCGCCTGCGCCCGCGCAAGGTCTTCGAAAGCGTCGGCGAGGCCGATTAGACCTTCTTGCGGCCGCCCGTGGATTTTGCAGCCGGCTTGTCCTGGCTCTTGCGGCCCAATCCTAGCGACCGCGCCAGCTCAGAACGTCGGGCGCTGTAGCTCGGTGCCGTCATGGGATAGTCGTGCGGCAGACCCCAGCGTTCGCGGTAATCGGCCGGTGCCAGCCCGCGCAGCGTCAGGTGGCGCTTGAGGGTCTTGTACGACTTGCCGTCCTCGAAGCTGATCAGCGCGTCTGGCGTCATCGACTTGCGAATCTGAGCAGCGGTGGCCTTGGCCGGTGCGGTACCTTCACTGGAGACGGGGTCGGATCCGCCGGCCGATCCGCCCACGGCAATAAAGCCCGCGGCAATTTGAGAAATCACATGCGGAATATCGTTCGCGTTCACATGGCTATTGGAGAAGTAAGCCGCCGCCACTTCAGCGACGAGATCACGCAAACTCAGGCTTTCGTCAGACATAATTTGATTCCTAATTGGTCCATAAAATGAAAATTAACCCCCCCTTTTTTTCCTACTAGCAAATAACGTGCTATAAAGTCGAGATTTAAGCAGATATTTTTTCGCCGCGGTGTCCGCCCTATTCAAAGTCCAAGTCGTCGGCGCCTAATCGTTGGGCCTGGCCGAATCGACCACAAAGCCAGCGCCCTCGCGGCGGGTGAATACAAACGCACGCTCCGGCCCTTTGAGCCGTACCGCGGTAAGCCGGCCTGTGGAGAGCGAACACGGCATCAAGCCGCGCGGAATCGCGGATATCACTCTGTTCCAGCGGGCCCCATTGCACGGCTTCGGCGTGACCATTGCTCAGGTCGTCATAGACCACGGGGCTGAAACCTGCAGCCGCCAGGGCCGAGCAGGTATGGGCACCAACATAGCCGGCACCGCCGGTAACCAGAATAGTCGGGCGAACGGCGAACGGCATGGTCGCTCCGGAATGCGCTGCGGCTGCGCCCAAGCCACTCGGGTCATCTTAGTCTGGCTGCGGCCTCTCGGCCAGATTCCATGCCCCTAGCCTGTCGCTCGGACGCTGCTGGCGCTGAACCGGCGTTGACTTGGGAGGCTTCCGCTGTATAAAGCCGCTCCTTCGCTCGCGGGACCCTCGCGGGCGCATTCTTTTTGCGACTTTTAGAGATTATCGGAGCCTCCGATGTACGCGGTGATCAAGACCGGCGGCAAGCAATACCGGGTTCAAGCCGGGGATGTGCTAGTTGTCGAAAAACTGGCCGGTGAGCCGGGTGCTAACCTGACCTTCAGCGACGTGCTGATGATCGGGGATGACGCCGATGCGACCGTTGGTGCGCCCACCGTGGCGGGGGCGTTCGTGACCGGTGCCCTGCTCGAAACCCGTAAGGGTGAGAAGGTGAAGATCTTCAAGAAGATCCGTCGCCAGGGCTATCGCCGCACCCAAGGGCATCGCCAGGCCGAGTCGGTCGTGCGGGTGCTCTCGGTCGCAGGTCTCGGCAAGACCGACAAATGGGACGGTGAACTCGACCTCACCCCCCTGGCCGAACGTCAGGCTCGTGCCCGCAACCTGGCGCGCGGCATGACTGCCGCCGTTGAAAAGACCGCCGCCAAGCTGGCCCGTAAGCCTGCTGCTGCGAAGGTTGCCGCGCCGAAGAAGGCCGCTGCGCCCAAGCCCGTGCCGAAGGCCGAGGCTGCTCCGGCCGCTGAGGTGGAAACAAAGTCTGCTGCGCCGAAAAAGGCCGCGGCACCGAAGGCGGAAGCCAAGGCCGCTGCCCCCAAGGCCGCCGCGAAGAAACCCGCTGCCCCCAAGGCGACGAAGTAGGTAGGAGAGCAAGATGGCTCACAAGAAATCAGGCGGCTCCTCGCGCAACGGTCGTGACTCGGCCGGTCAGCGCCTCGGCGTGAAGAAGTTCGGCGGAGAAAAGGTTCTCGCTGGCAACATCCTGGTGCGTCAGCGCGGCACGAAGTTCTGGCCGGGCGTCAATGTTGGCATCGGCAAGGATCACACCCTGTTCGCCCTGGCCACCGGCTCGGTCACCTTTGTGACCAAGCGCAATAACCGTTGCTACGTGGGCGTGGCCCCGATGGCGCAAGCCGCCGAATAAGCGATCCCCTCATAGCTGGATCGCTCCCCTCGCCGGGGACCCAAGCGATCCGGACGACGATCCCAAACGGGGAGTCCGAGCAACCGGGCTCCCCGTTTCGCTGTTGTCATGTCCGGGCCATCCTTTGGCGAAGATCCGGGAGGAAGGATCGAAAATGTCCGCAGAGACGCTCTCGACACCCCGCCTTCGACTGCGCCGCCCCTTAGCGGCCGATACCGTACGCCTGACGCATCTAATCAATGACCCTTAGTGGCCCGCATGACCACGCGCATTCCTCACCCCTATCGCCTACAGGATGCCCATGATTTCCTGGCACATGCCTCCGACTCCCTCTTTGCCATCGACCTTGGCGAGGAGGGGCTGATGGCCTTATCGGCTTCCGCGACGCCACGGTGCTGGGCCCTGAGATCGGCTACTGGATCGGTAAACCATATTGGGTTCGGGGTCTGGCGACGGAGGCGGTCATGGCTGCCGTCGTCTGGGCTCATCGCTATTGGGGCAAGCGCTGCTTGGTCAGTGGCCACTTTGCCAACAACCCCGCCTCGGGCGCGGTGCTCAGCAAGGCGGGGTTCCTCTATACCGGCGAGGTGACCAAACAGCCCAGCCTGGCCCGGGGCGGTCAGGTTGTTCACACCCGCCGGATGATCCGATTGGCCTAGCTGCGCGCCGCTCGTCGAAGCCAAGCCTCGACGAGCGGCCTCATCTGCCGCAAAAGAAGCACCACATGAAATTTCTCGACCAGTGCAAGATTTACCTGAGGTCCGGCGACGGCGGCGGTGGGGCTGTGTCGTTCCGGCGCGAGAAATATATTGAGTACGGCGGGCCTGACGGCGGTGACGGCGGACGCGGCGGCGACTTGTGGATCGAGGCGGTCGACGGCCTCAATACCCTGATCGACTATCGCTATAGGCAGCACTTCAAGGCCGAGACCGGCGGCCACGGCATGGGCCGTAACCGCCACGGCGCCGGGGCACCCGAGGTGGTCCTGAGAGTTCCTGTCGGCACCCAGGTCCTGACCGAGGATCGTGAGACGGTGATCGCCGATCTGCACACGGCGGGTCAGAAGATCCTGCTGCTAGCGGGCGGCAACGGCGGCTGGGGCAACGACCGATTTAAGAGCTCGATCAACCAGGCCCCGACCCACGCCAACCCGGGCCAAACCGGCGAGGAGCTCTGGGTATGGCTTAGACTCAAGCTGATTGCCGATGTCGGACTGGTCGGTCTGCCCAATGCGGGCAAGTCCACCTTCCTGGCGGCGTCCAGCGCCGCCCGGCCCAAGATCGCTGACTATCCTTTCACGACCTTGACGCCCAACCTTGGCATGGTCGACCTCTCCAGCGGCGAGCGGTTCGTGATTGCAGACATCCCTGGACTGATCGAGGGGGCGTCCGAAGGTGCCGGTCTTGGCACCCGCTTCCTGGGGCATGTGGAGCGTTCCGCCACCCTGATCCATCTGGTCGATGCCACTCAGGATGACGTTGTCGGCGCCTGGCGCACCGTGCGTCATGAGCTTGAGGCCTATGGCGAGGGGCTTTCGGAAAAGCGCGAGATCCTGGCCCTGAACAAGGCTGACGCGCTTGACCCGGCTCAGCGCAAGGCCAAGGTTGCGGCGCTCAAGCGGGCGGCAAAGGTGACGCCCCGACTCATATCGGGTGTTTCAGGCGAGGGCGTGACCGAACTTTTGCGCGAGGCCTTTGCCCTGGTGCGGGAGGGTAAGATCGAAGAGGCGTCGCATCACGCGCTGCCCGAGGACTGGCGCCCTTGAATTACGCCGCTGAACCCTTTGCGAAGGCCAAGCGGATCGTGGTCAAGATCGGTTCAGCCCTGCTGATCGATCCTGAAACGGGAGCGGTGAACCGTGACCGACTGGCCGTGGTCGCCGCCGATCTGGTGCGCGCGCGCGATGCAGGACGCGAGATCGTCGTGGTCTCCTCCGGCGCCGTAGGCCTTGGCCGTCGTCGATTGGGGCTGAAGAAAAGCGCCTCCCTCCCGGAAAAACAGGCCGCCGCCGCGGTCGGGCAGTCTTTGCTTATGCGGGCTTGGGAAGAGGCATTCGAGCCGCATCAGGCCATCTGCGCCCAGGTTCTGATCACGCCGGAAGACACAGAAGCCCGGCGACGCTGGCTCAATGCCCGAGCCACCCTGGAGACCCTGCTGAGTTTGACGGTGATCCCGGTTATCAACGAGAACGACACCATCGCCACCGAGGAATTGCGCTACGGCGACAATGACCGCCTGGCGGCGCGCGTCACCCAGATGATCGGTGCCGACGGCCTCGTGCTGCTCAGCGATGTCGACGGGCTTTACACCGCCGACCCACGGCTTGACCCGTCGGCCACACACCTGGGGATCGTCGAGGCGGTGACGCCGGAGATCGAAGCCATGGCCGGCGGCATCAACGCCGCCGCCGGGGTTGGATCGGGCGGTATGGCGACCAAGGTCGAGGCGGCCAAGATCGCGGGTGCGGCCGGGGCCTTCACGATTATCGCGCGCGGTGATCTGGCCAATCCGCTGACGATCATCGCCCTGCCGCAGTCCTCCAACACCCTTTTCCAGGCGGCCGGTGCCGTCCGCGCGGCCTACAAGGCCTGGATTGCTGGGTCCCTGCCGCAGGGGGTGGTTGTGGTTGACGCCGGCGCGGCTAAGGCCCTGCTCAGCGGCAAGAGCCTGCTGGCCGCAGGCGTCAAGGCTATCGAGGGCCAGTTTGGCAAGGGTGACACCGTGCAGGTGCGCGATGAGGAGGGGCGCGAGCTGGCGCGCGGTCTTATTCGTTACGATGCCGCCGACGCCGCAAGGATCGCCGGCCTGCGTTCAGACGCTATCGAGGCCGCGCTGGGCTATGTCGCCGGGCCGATGATCCACGCCGACGACCTTTCACACTGAGAGAACACAGCCTAAGTCTGACGCGCCGGACTAAGGCTCACAAAGAGCATAAGGGGTAGAGATGGACGATGGCGGAGCCGATTTGGCGGGGGTGATGCGAGCGATGGGCCAAGCGGCCCGCGCTGGCGCGCGCGCGCTTCGGCTGTCGACTCCGGCCGTGCGTACGGTCGCCATCCTCGGCATGGCCGCCGGAATCCGCGCCCGGAGCGAGCAGATTTTGGCCGCCAATGCGGCTGATCTTTCCCGCGCCGGTTCCAATGGCCTGACCGCGCCAATGATTGAGCGGCTGATGCTCGACGCCGCTCGCCTTGAAGGCGTGGCCAAGGGTGTCGAAGCCGTCGCCGACATTCCCGATCCGGTCGGGACGGAGATTCTGCGTTGGACCCGGCCAAACGGTCTAGATATCGCCCGCGTGCGCACCCCGATCGGGGTGATCGCCGTGATCTTTGAGAGCCGACCCAATGTTACCGCTGATGCGGCGGCCCTGACTATCCGCTCGGGAAACGCCGCCATCCTGCGCGGTGGGTCGGAATGTATCGAGACAAACCTGGCCATCTATGCCGCCGTTCTCGACGGTCTTGAGGCCGCGGGCCTGCCTGCTGACTGTGTGCAGATGGTAGCCACGCCTGACCGGGCGGCGGTGGGCATGATCCTGTCGGGTCTTGACCGCAATATAGACCTAATCATTCCGCGCGGTGGCAAGAGCCTGGTTGCGCGGGTGCAGGCGGAGGCGCGCGCGCCGGTTCTGGGACATCTGGAAGGGCTCAACCACGTCTATCTCGACAAGGGTGCCGACCTCGAAAAGACCTTGGCCATCGTGCTGAACGCCAAGCTGCGACGTGTCAGCGTCTGTGGCTCCGCCGAGACCCTGTTGGTCGATCGCTCGGCCGCGACCCACCTGCTGCCGACCGTTGCTCAAGCTCTAGTCGATGCCGGCTGCGAGCTACGCGGCGATCAAGATGCGCGCGCCATCTTCCCGGATATGAACGCGGCCAGTATGGCCGACTGGACCACGGAATATCTCGACGCCATCCTCGCCGTTGCCATTGTCGACGGCGTGGAGGGTGCTGCCGCCCACATCGCGGCCTATGGCTCGGGCCACACTGACGCCATCGTCACCGAAAACATCGCGGTCGCCGAGGCCTTCATTGCCGCGGTCGACAGCGCCATCGTGCTGGTCAATGCCTCGACCCAGTTCGCCGACGGCGGTGAATTCGGTTTTGGGGCCGAAATCGGCATCGCCACTGACAAACTCCACGCCCGCGGTCCGGTAGGGGCCGAGCAATTGACGACATTCAAATATGTGGTTCGCGGGTCGGGCCAGATCCGTCCCTGAGCCCGGCCGGGCAGCCACCTTGCGGCTTGGTTTCACCTTGAAGCCTGGCATGCGGGTTGGGCTGTTCGGGGGCTCGTTCAATCCCGCGCACGAGGGCCACACCCACGTTGCTGAGACCGCCCTGATCCGGCTGCGGCTCGACAAGGTAATCTGGCTGGTCTCACCGCAGAACCCCTTGAAGCCGCGTCACGAGACGGCGGGCATCGACGCCCGCTTGGCCGGCGCACGCCGCTGGGCGCGCGGCAGCAGGATGGTGGTTTCGAATGCGGAGAGCCGGATCGGCTCACGCTACACCATCGATACCCTGCGTCTGCTCAAACGCCGCTATCCGGGGGTTAAGTTCGTCTGGATCATGGGGGCGGACAGCCTGGCCAGTTTCCACCGTTGGCGCGGCTGGACCCAGATCATGCAGTCGGTCCCTGTGGCCGTGGTCTCGCGCCCCTGGGCGGCGCTGAAGGCCCGGACCAGCCCGGCGGCAAAGCGGTTCCGCCATGCCCGCCACGGGTCGCGCCAAGCGCCGATCCTGCCGCAACTCAAGGCTCCGGCCTGGGTCTATCTGCGCGGGCCATTCAATTTCGCCTCGTCCACGGCGATGCGCGAACGCCAGCGTTGGCGGGGCGAAAGGTAGTGTCGTGCCGCGCTTTTCATCTGAAAAACGCAGGCCTCTTGCCGGAACACGCTTAGAGGTCTGCAACCGTCGGCTATTTGTGCTAAAGTTGCCTTCCAGTAACCATTATTACGGAGCAGTTCGCTGAGCAGCGACGCCGTGCCTAGCGCACAAGACCTTTCCGCCCGGCCTCTGGACCAACTAGTTCTGGGCCGCCTGGATGACGATAAGGCCGAAGATATCGTCTTCATCGACCTCAAGGATAAGAGCGCCTTTGCCGATAGTCTGATCGTCGCATCGGGTCGCTCGCATCGGCATGTCGGTGCCCTGGCCGACCACCTGCTGCGCGCCCTCAAGGAGGCCGGCTATGGCCGAGCCAAGGTCGAGGGCTTGCCACATTGCGACTGGGTTTTGATCGACGCCGGCGACCTGGTGATCCATCTGTTCCGGCCGGAAGTGCGCGCCTTCTACAATATCGAGAAAATCTGGTCGGTGGATTCGCCCTCGCGGCACACCACGCCGCAGACGATCACGCACTAACCTCGACGTGAAAGTCGCCGCTTGAAAGTCGTCCTGCTCGCGGTCGGACGGCTCGGCCAGGGGTCCGAGACCCTGCTGGCGCGCGACTACCTACAGCGCTTCACCCTGGCTGGGCGCGCCCAAGGCCTGGGGCCTGCCGAACTGATCGAGGTTGAAGCCAGAAAGTCAGGCAAGGCGGCCGAGGCTGAGGTACTCAAACCGTATCTCGCAGACAGCCATGTGGTGCTTTGCGACGAGCATGGCGTCCAGCGGACATCCCGCGCCCTGGCGGACCGGATCGGGCGGCTGCGCGACGACGGCGTGCGGCGGCTAGTCTATGTGATCGGTGGCGCAGACGGGCTGGACCCGTCGCTGTCGGGAGACGAGACCCTGGCGCTCGGCGTGCAGACCTGGCCGCACGCCCTGGCGCGCGCGATGATGGCCGAACAGATCTACCGTGCCGCCACCATCCTTGCCGGATCGCCCTATCACCGTGACTAGGTCCAAGCTCTTGCTGTTGGCCCTTCTGGCTCCCCTGCTTTCCAGTTCCGCTGTGGCGGCCAACCTGCCCGTGATCCCGGCAGAGACGGTGCGTGCTCGGGTGGACGCCCTCAGTATCGACCAGGCCAAGGTTGGGCTGACCGAAGCTGCGCAACGTTCCCGGCTGGATCAGATCAGCCGGCACCAGGCCGCCCTGACCGCCGACCTGGCGCAGCGGCGCGGCGAGCTTTCCAAGTTGCTCGGCGCCCTGGCGCTTTATCGGCGTCAGTTGCCGCCGGCCCTGCTGGTGCCGCCTGATAAGGCGCGTGATGCCGTGCGCGGTGCCATTCTGGCTCGATCCTTGATCCCTGACCTGACCCGCCGCGCTCAGGCCCTGGCGGCCAAGCTGGATCAGGTCGCCGTGCTGCGTCGCCAGGCTGCGGCGGCCAATGAAGCGCTTTTGAATGCTCAGAGCGTGGCGGCCGAGCGTGGGTCGGCGATCGCCCTGGCGGTGCAGAATCTGCCTCCGGAAGCCGACGGTATCGATGATCTGGGGCCGCTTACCGAAGGCGGCACAGGGGTGACTTTCGCCATGGGCTGGCCTATCCGCGGCCGCGTCGTGCGGCCCTTTGGCGATGTCCAGTCCGGCGGAGGAAATGCCCGGGGGGTATTGATTGCTGCAAAAAGAGGCGATCTTGTGGTCAGTCCAGCAGCGGGAACGGTCCAATTCGTCGGTCCGGTACCGGATTGGGGCATCGTCTTGATCTTAAAGTTTAAGGGTGCCTACCATTTGGTGCTTGGCGGACTGGATCAGGTTTCAGTTCAAAATGGACAATCCGTCGCAGCGGGGTCGCCTATCGGGCGGTTGGCGAATGGAGCAGGATCAACCGCGGAACTCTATATAGAGGTTCGGGAGAATGGCACACCGGTTGATCCGGCGCGCTGGATGTCCGGAGCCCCACTCGGGGCAACGCCTGATTAGGGCCTTCGCCGTCAGGCAACGGTTTCACTCTAGAGTTTTCGGAGCCAGTAGGGCGCATGCGTAAGTACCTCATGATCGGTGTCTCGGCTTTTGTGCTGGGGGCAGGCTCGATGGCCTATGTGAGCCAGCGGACGGAGGCGGCGCCAACCCGCTCGACCTACAAACAGCTCGAACTGTTTGGCAATGTGCTCGACACGGTAGAGCGCCAGTACGTGACCCCGGTCGACGATCGCAAGCTGATCGAGGCGGCGCTGGAAGGTATGATGACCTCGCTGGACCCGCACTCGGGCTATCTGTCGCCCGACGGTTACGACGACATGCAGGACCAGACCAAGGGTGAATACGGTGGTCTCGGCATCGAGATCACCAGCGAAGACGGGGTGGTCAAGGTGATCTCCCCCATGGACGGCACGCCCGCCGACAAGGCCGGGATCAAGGCCGGCGACTACATCACGTCCGTCAATGGCGACAGTGTTCTGGGCCTCTCGGTCAACGACGCCGTCAAGCAGATGCGGGGCCCAGCCGGGGAAACCGTGACCCTGACCATTGCACGCGAAAAGTCCGATCCGTTCGATGTCAAACTGGTACGCGAGGTGATTAAGCCTAAGTCCGCCATTGCGCGACTGGAGGGCGACTATGGCTATGTGCGGTTGTCGGGCTTCAACGAGAAGGCCACTGACGAACTGAGCGACGCCATCAAGGAATTGCAGACCAAGAACCCGAACATGAAGGGCTTGGTCTTTGACCTGCGCAACAACCCTGGCGGCCTGCTCGACCAAGCCGTGGGCGTCACTGATCTGTTCCTCGATGGCGGCGAGGTCGTCAGCCAGCGCGGCCGCGATGCGCGCGATATCGAACGCTTCAACGCCAAGGGCGGCGATATCCTGCACGGCCTGCCTTTGGTGGTGCTGATCAATTCCGGTACGGCAAGTGCGGCGGAAATCGTTTCCGGTGCCCTGCAGGACCGCGGTCGGGCCCAGGTCGTTGGCCTGACCAGCTTCGGCAAGGGTTCGGTTCAGACCGTAGTGCCGCTGCGTGGCGGTCTGGACGGTGCGCTGAAGCTCACTACGGCACGCTATTACACGCCGTCGGGCCGCTCGATCCAGAAGACCGGGATCACGCCAGATTTGGAAGTTGCCGAGACCCGCCAGGAAGCGCAGGATATCGCCAATAAAGCCTGGTTCAGTGAAGCCAGCTTCAAGAACGCGCTCAATGCCGAAGAAGGCAAGGCGCGCGTAGGTAAGCATGAGCCCGCCGAGGCCCCGCCGGCGGCCTTCGATGAGAAGAAGGACTTCCAGCTTTCCCGTGCCCTGGATGTGCTGAAGTACGGTTCGGTTGCTGCGACCCCGAAACTGCCCAAGCCGGTGGCCAAGGTGGCGGAAATGATCGCGAAAACCGCGCCGGGTGCAGCGAAGGCGACGGCGAAATAGATCGGGGTCTGCGCGGCTCAAATCATTGATTTAAGGGGTTCCTTAACCCTGTTTGTTCATCTTTGCCGGCGGCTGTTTAAGGCGTTTGCACCCTATGTTTTCCAAGAAGGCCCTTGCTGCCGCCAGCCTTTTGCCAATGCAGGGTAACGCGCGCGTGTCTGGTGCGAGCCAAGAGCTGGCGGCCATAACCAATCCCTACGTTGGGGCAGCGGGTGCTGGCTTCCTGTTCCTGGGCTGCGTTGCGGCCCTGGTGGCACCTATCGTCGGCCTTTCCGCGCCAGGTCCCGGCGGCGGCATGTTGCCCGTGGTCGCGCCAGACGGCCGTAATGTTGCCCAGGCCTATGCCCGCCCGTTCACCAGCACCGGCGCGCCGCGCGTGGCGCTGATCGTCGGTGGGCTGGGGCTTAATCCCCAGACGACGCGTGCCGTGATCGACACCCTACCGCCCGAAATTACACTTTCATTTGCCCCCTATGCTGAAGACCTTCAGGATTGGATCGACATGGCGCGGGCTGCCGGGCACGAGGTGCTGTTGGAGGCGCCGATGGAGCCCGCCGAATATCCCAGCAATGATCCAGGCCCCTACACCCTACTGGCTAACAGTAAGCCCGACGAAACAGCCAGAAAGCTGGACTGGCTGCTTTCACGCGGGGCCGGCTATTTCGGCGTTACCAACTATTTGGGTGGGCGCTTCCTCAATTCCGATGCGGCGATGACGGCCTTTTCGCCGGCCCTAGCTCGCCACGGTGTGGCCTTTATTGACGACGGTCAGGCGCGTCGCCGTGGTGGCGGGATGATGCGGGCGAGCGCTGACAGCGTCATCTACGATCAGCTGTCTGCCGACGCCATCAATCTGGCTCTGGGCGAGTTGGAAGCGGGTGCGATCAAGGGCGGTACGGCGCTGGGTTCGGGCTTCGTCTATCCGTTGACCCTGACCGCTATCAAGACCTGGGCCCGCAGCTTGCCGCAACGCAGCGTGCAACTGGCACCGGCCTCGGCCGTTATGTCCAAACGTTAGACGCGTGGACCTAGACCTCACGCTCTATCGGCCCAACGTCGGAATCGTGCTGTTCAATGTCGATGGCCTGGTTTGGTTGGGACGTCGCGCGATCGATAACGTCCATCCTGGCCAAGAGCATACGGCGTCGCTGGGACATCTGTGGCAATTCCCGCAAGGCGGGGTCGATCCGGGCGAGGACCTGGAAGCCGCCGCCCGTCGCGAGCTGGCCGAGGAGACGGGCGTTACGTCTGTCCGCCTGCTTGGGCACACCCAAGGCTGGATTGCCTACACCTTTCCACCCGAGGTCGCGGCTCGCGGCCATTGGCAGGGGCAAAAGCAAGCCTGGTATGCCTTTCGCTTCGAGGGCGCGGCGGATGAGATTGAACTAGAACATCATGAGACGATTGAGTTCGACTTGTGGCGCTGGGCGCGCCTACAGGAGGCACCAGATCTGATCGTGCCGTTCAAGCGAAACGTCTATCTTCAGGTTGTCGAGGCCTTTAAGGCCTTCGCCAAGGCCTAGCCGCCTCAATCTCTGAAAGTCTGCGAATTCATGCAACGCGCCACCGCGTCAATCGTCATGGTCCACGGGGCGTTCTGCGCCAGCTGGGTGTTCGAGAATTTTCGCACGCCGTTCGAGGCCGTCGGCCACAGGGTTCTGACGCCCGACTTGCCCGGACATGGCCCCGGCGAAACGCCCGCCGGAATATCGATTACCGCCTACGCTGATGCTGTGGCGGAGCTGTGCCGAGCCCAGTCGGTACCACCCTTGCTCCTGGGCCATTCGATGGGCGGGCTGGTAGCTCAGATGGCGGCCGACCGTGTTCCTGTTGCCGGTCTGATGCTGTTGGCACCGTCGGCACCCTGGGGCGTGTCGGGGCAGAGCCTGGAAGAAGCGGTCAGCGCCGTCAGCCTGTTCGCGCTCGGGCCGTATTGGCTGCAGGCCGTAGCCCCAGACCGCACGGTCACCGGACATTACAGCATCGATCAGATGGACCCAGCCGAGCAGAAGCGGACCTACGACCGCATGATGCCCGAGAGCGGCCGGGCGCTATTTGAGATGTTGAGCTGGTGGCTGGACCCTATGATGACCACAGCCGTGCGCGATGCGGGCCGGGTCAGATCGCTAACTATCGCCGGCGGCAAGGACGCTATCAGCCCAGCCGGCACGGTGCGTCGGACGGCAGAGCGACTGGGCGGGGAATTGCGGGTCTTTGAGGGTATGAGCCACTGGCTCCCCGGCGAGCCGGGCTGGGAGGATGTGGCCACAGCCTGCCTCGACTGGATCAGCGCTTCCTGAAAACGGCGCGCAGCAATCCTATGCCGGCAACCAGCGCCCACGATCCTTCCATCAATGCGGCAGAAAGATTGAAGGCCGTGGTCAAAGACCACAGGATCAGCAATGAGCCGATCAGATTACAGGCCAGCGACGGCCAGTTTTCGGGATTCAGCCTGCCAAACGCCGCGCCGGCATAGGCCAGGAGCACCAATCCGACACCAACGATTCCGCCCATATCCAGCGGATTCATGTGGCGTTGTGCAACGCTGAGATGAAACAGCACGATCGACTCTGAAGCCCTTTTCCGGGACCTTCAGAGCCTGGGTGGTCTAAAAAAGTCATATACGCAAGCCCGGAGGGGCCGCGTGGCGCAACATCACTTGCGGACTTGATACATCAATTCGGACTGATCCATGCCGCGCACGATGTCCTTGCCGTTCAACATGGCTAGACCTGTGAAGGCCATACCCGTCATGCCGGTGGTTGAGGTCGCGCTGGGGGCTTCCCAGCCGACGGTGGTGCGCTTCATCTTGGTGATCTGATCATCATAGGCGTAAGGCGCACGCAGCTGCAAGATGGGATCTTGGCGCGAGGCCCAGGCGTGCATGCCGTTGACGAGATCCTGGAAACCGCCCTTAGCGTAGTTGATTATCAGGGTGCAGGTCGTCGGGTTAGCGACCGAAACCGGCTGGACCACCACTTGAGTGCCGGCCTTGTCGACTTCCTTGGTCCAAAGCTGGCGCTTTTTGACGAAACCCTCCGCCTTGGCCAGATCGTCAAGCTTGCCAGTCTGATTGGAGATCGGCCTACAAATCTTTTCGAGGGTATTGATCAGGGTCAGGCCAAGCGGGTTGGTCGGCAGGGGCGCGAGCTCTTGAGCCGCGGGCGGGGCCACGGCAGCCGGGGTCGTACCTTCGGGTGCGGCCAGCGGCGCGCCAGCAGCAGGCGCTGTTGCTTCAGGGGCAGGTGCCATAGCGGCGGGTGCCGCCGGTTCCTGGGCGAAAGCCGCCGACGAGAGGGCCGCGATGCTGGCGGCGGTGATGAGAAGCGTGAGACGCATTTTTCTTTTTTCCCTAACGTAACGCCGAATGAATGACCGTCCGCCCGTCATCTCGCAAGACCCCTACGCGACTTCTGCGGCGGATTTAGGTCAATTAGACTCTTTCGACAGCGCTTTCTGCCAGGATCGTCAGGCCGTCGGGCGTGACATCCGCGAAACCGCCTTCGATCTCGAATACGCGGGCCGACCCGCCATCTCGCACGGTGACAACCCCGGTCTTCAGAGCCGTCATGAACGGTGCATGGTTGGCCAGAACGCCAAAGTCGCCTTCGATGCCGGGCGCATCGACCTGATCGACGTTTCCGGCGAACAGTTCGTGCTCAGGCGAAACCAGGGAGAAGTGGAGCTTGCCGCTCATTAGGCCTGAGCCGCCATTTTTTCGGCCTTCGCGATCACCTCGTCGAAGCCGCCGACCATATAGAAGGCTGCTTCCGGCAGGCTGTCGCCTTCGCCGGCGACGATGCGTTTGAACGAGCTGATGGTTTCTTCCAACGACAGGAACTTGCCCGGTGTGTTGGTGAACTGTTCGGCGACGAAGAACGGCTGGCTCAGAAAGCGCTGAATCTTACGGGCGCGCGCCACGGTCAGCTTGTCGTCCTCGGAAAGCTCATCCATGCCCAGGATGGCGATGATGTCCTTCAGCGCCTTGTACTGCTGAAGGATTTCCTGGACCTGGCGGGCCACACCGTAGTGCTCTTCGCCAATCACCAGCGGGTCCATGATCCGGCTGGTGGAGTCCAGCGGGTCCACGGCCGGGAAGATGGCCTGGGCAGCGATGTCGCGGCTTAGGGTTGTTGTCGCGTCAAGGTGGGCGAACGAGGTGGCGGGCGCCGGGTCGGTCAGGTCGTCGGCGGGCACATAGATGGCCTGCACCGAGGTGATCGAACCCTTATTGGTCGAGGTAATCCGCTCCTGCAGGTTGCCCATCTCGGTGGCCAGGGTGGGCTGATAACCCACGGCCGAAGGGATGCGACCCAGCAGGGCGGACACTTCCGAGCCCGCTTGGGTGAAGCGGAAGATATTGTCGATGAAGAGCAGCACGTCCTTGCCCTCTTCGTCGCGGAAATATTCGGCCTGGGCCAGACCGGTCAGGGCCACGCGGGCGCGGGCACCGGGAGGCTCGTTCATCTGGCCATATACCAGGGCGCAACGGCTGCCTTCGCCGCCGCCGGCCTTGTTCACGCCGGACTCGATCATCTCGTGATACAGGTCATTGCCTTCGCGGGTGCGCTCACCCACCCCGGCCAGCACCGAGTAGCCGCCGTAGGCCTTGGCGATGTTGTTGATCAGCTCCTGCATGGTCACGGTCTTGCCCACGCCGGCACCGCCAAACAGGCCGATCTTGCCGCCCTTGGTGTAGGGGCACATAAGGTCGATCACCTTAATGCCGGTAACCAGAACTTCGGCGCTGGTCGACTGTTCGGCCAGGGTCGGCGCTTCGCGGTGGATCGGCCGATACATGTCGGTGATGATCGGACCGCCCTCGTCCACCGGGTCACCGATGACGTTCATGATCCGGCCGAGCGTGCCAGGACCCACGGGGGCCTGGATGCTGCTGCCGGTATCAGCCACGGGTTGGCCGCGGGTCAGGCCCTCGGTGGTGTCCATGGCAATGGTGCGGACAGTGTTTTCGCCCAGGTGTTGGGCCACTTCCAGAACCAGGCGGAAGGTTTCGCCGGTTTTCTGGTCGACGTTGGTGGTCTCCAGAGCGTTGAGGATCGCGGGCAGGTGCCCTTCGAACTCCACGTCCACCACGGCGCCGATCACCTGGACGATGCGGCCGGTGGCGACGAGCTTCGTCGCCTTGGGGGCATGGGTCTTGGCGGCGGCGGCCTTCACGGGCGCAGCGGCCTTCTTTGGCGCGGCGGCCTTGGCCGCGGGGGCAGCCTTCTTTGGAGCTGCAGCGGCCTTGGGGGCGGGCTTCTTGGCGGGGGCAGTGGCCATCGTCAGGACTTTCGGTCTGAAATTCTAAAGGGCTTCGGCGCCGGAGATGATCTCGATCAGCTCCTTGGTGATCTGCGCCTGGCGGGTTCGGTTGTATTGGATGGTGTAGGCCTTGATCATATCGCCAGCGTTGCGCGTGGCGTTATCCATCGCGGCCATCTGACTGGCGTAGAAGCCAGCCTGGTTTTCCAGCATGGCCGAGAATAACTGGACGTTCAGGTTGCGCGGTAGGAGCACATCCAGCAGTTCGTCCTCGGCGGGCTCGTATTCATAAGCTGCGCCATTGAGGTCAATCGGTTCTGCGCCAGCCTCGACCGAGGAGGGAATTAGCCGCTTGTTGGTCGGGATTTGCTGCACCACCGACTTGAAGCGTGAGTAGAACAACGACACCACATCAACCTGGCCACTTTCGAACCGCTCGGCGATATCGGAAGCAATCGCCAGGGCGGCATCGAGCGAGGGTTTAGCGCCGGCTTCGTAGCTGGCCACGATCTTGTCGCCGAATTGGCGGCGCAGCGGGGCCAGGGCCTTCTTGCCGACTGTGATGATCGAGACCGTCTTGCCCTCGTTGGTCAGGGCCACGATGTGATCGCGCGCGGCGCGGACGATGTTGCTGTTGAACCCACCCGCCAGGCCGCGGTCAGATGTGGCCACCACAACCAGTTGGCGTTGGTCGCTACCGGTACCCGCCAGCATCTTTGGTGCGGAATCACCGCTGACCCCGGCGGCCAGGTTGGCGATCACCGCGGCCATGCGGCTGGCATAGGGACGGGCGCCCATGGCAGCGTCCTGGCTGCGGCGCAGTTTCGCGGCCGCGACCATCTGCATGGCCTTGGTGATCTTCTGCGTCGCCTTCACGCTGGCGATGCGGTTGCGCATCTCCTTGAGGCTGGCCATGACTTTAGGCTCCGTACCTGCTCACAACCGGTCCTTAGGCGAACGCGGCGGTGTAGGTTTCGAGCAGGCCCTTGAGCTCGCCTTCGAGCTTGTCATCCAGGGCCTTCTTGGTGCGGATCGCCGTCAGCAGCGCCTTCTGCTTGCCGCGCAGCAGGCCGAGTAGCCCGGCCTCATAACGGCCGACGGCATTGACCGGCACGCGGTCCAGATAGCCGCGGGTGCCGGCATAGATCACGCAGACTTGCTCTTCAACGGCCAGAGGCGCGTATTGCGGCTGCTTCAGCAGTTCGGTCAGGCGCGCGCCGCGGGCCAGCAGCTTCTGGGTGCTGGCGTCGAGGTCGGAGCCGAACTTGGCGAAGGAAGCCATTTCCCGATACTGGGCCAACTCGCCCTTCAGCTGGCCGGTCACCTGCTTCATTGCCTTGATCTGCGCTGAAGACCCTACGCGCGAGACGCTGATGCCGACGTTCACGGCCGGGCGGATGCCCTGATAGAACAGGTCGGTTTCCAGGAAGATCTGGCCATCGGTGATCGAGATGACGTTGGTCGGGATATAGGCCGACACGTCGTTGGCTTGGGTTTCGATGATCGGCAGGGCAGTCAGGGAGCCGGAGCCGTTGTCGTCGTTGAGCTTGGCGGCGCGCTCAAGCAGGCGCGAGTGCAGGTAGAATACATCGCCCGGATAGGCTTCGCGGCCCGGCGGGCGGCGCAGCAGCAGCGACATCTGGCGATAGGCCACGGCTTGCTTGGAAAGGTCATCATAGATGATCAGGGCGTGCAGGCCGTTGTCGCGGAACCACTCGCCCATGGCGCAGCCCGAGAACGGGGCCAGGAACTGCAGCGGCGCCGGCTCCGAAGCGGTGGCGGCCACCACGATGGTGTATTCCAGCGCACCTTGCTCTTCGAGTGTCTTGACGATCTGGGCCACGGTGGAGCGCTTTTGGCCGATTGCCACGTAAACGCAGTACAGCTTGGCCTTCTCGTCGTCGCCGGCGTTGACGGCCTTTTGGTTCAGGATGGTGTCGATCGCCACGGCAGTCTTGCCGGTCTGGCGGTCGCCAATGATCAGCTCGCGCTGGCCGCGGCCGACGGGGATCAAGGCGTCGATGGCCTTCAGACCAGTCTGCACCGGTTCGTGCACGCTCTTGCGGGGGATAATGCCCGGGGCCTTCACGTCAACGCGGCGGCGCTCGGTAATATTCTTCAGCGGGCCCTTGCCGTCGATCGGCTCACCCAGCGGGTTGACCACGCGGCCCAGGAGGCTCTTGCCGACCGGCACATCGACGATCTCGCCCAGACGACGCACTTCGTCACCTTCGCCGATCGAGGAGTCAGAGCCGAAGATCACCACCCCGACGTTGTCGCGTTCGAGATTGAGAGCCATGCCCTTGACCCCAGCCTTGGGGAACTCGACCATTTCACCGGCTTGGACCTGGTCGAGGCCGAAGACGCGGGCGATGCCGTCGCCGACGCTCAGCACCTGGCCGACGTCGGAGACGTCCGCTTCGGCGCCGAAGTTGGCGATCTGCGACTTGAGGATGGCCGAAATCTCGGCGGCGCGAATGTCCATAGGGCTACGCTCTCTTGAGGGCGAACTTGAGGGAATCGAGCTTGCTCTTCAGCGAAGCATCGAACAGGCGACTTCCCACGCGAACCTTGATCCCGCCAAGCAGGCTGGGGTCGACGCGGGTGGTGATTTCGGGGTCCTTGCCCAGAGCCGTGCGCAGGCCGGCGGCGACGCCCTTGGCCTGGGCAGCGGTCAGTGGCGCGGCGCTGATGACTTCGGCGGAAACGGCACCGCGGGCCTTGGCGGTCAGCACGCGGAACGCGTTGATCGCTGCTGAGAGGTCGCCGGCGCGGCCGTTGGCGGCCAGCAGGCCCAAGAACTTGCCGGTGGTCGGATTGAATTTTGCTTTCGCGGCGATGGCGGCCAGGCCCTTTGCCTTATCGGCCGCGCCGAACACCGGGCTGGCCAAAAGGCGTCGCAGGTCTACACTGTCGTTCAAGGCGGCGGCCAGGGATTTCAGGTCGGCTTCCACCGCCACCGCGCGCAGAGCACCGGTCTCATTGGCCAGGTCAAATAGAGCCTTGGCGTATCGCTGTCCTGCATCACTGGCTTTGGTGTCGTCCGCCACGTTCTCTCGCACCGTTCCCGCAGGCCTGCTGCACTCTGTTTGAACCGTTGGCGTCGTATTCGCACGCAACGGCATAAGGGCTTGAAAGTGCTTGGAAAGCACGTGGCGTTAATGGGTAGCACGGACCCAGTAGCCAAAGCCGCGCGCCTGATAGCACGCGTCTTTCGCACTCGCAACGCCGCGCGGCCGCTTCAATGGGCGTGCGACCCCCTGACCGGCGATTTAATGCGCAAGCGGGCGGTTGGCGCAGCCCCTAAAAGGCTGCCTCATCCGCCAGTTCGACCGTGGCGGTGAAGGCATAGATCCGATTATTGACACCGTCGGTACAGCCCTTCTCGATCAGGGTCACTTTTAACGGCCCACCATCCCACAGGTCCGTATCGCTCATGACCTGCGGGCCATCGTTGGGGGCTGTGAACGCTTCACCCCCTGCCCGGGTCAGCAAAAGTCGGTCGGATCGGATAATCAGAGACCACAGTGGCGCTGTGCCGCGCAGGTCGAAATCGCCGGAGAAATCGTTGGCGGGTGCGGGTGCGGAAGCGGGGGCAGAGGCCGGCTAGCCCGTCGCCGCGCCATCGGCGCTGTCGGACGAATGGGTATTGCAGCCGGCCAGTCCGAGAACCGCCAGCAGGATGGGTATGGACGCGCGGCTCATCGGGGCTCTCCGATTCGGGTTCGCAGCGTCAGCCTAGCCTGACTAGACTACCTGTGTGAGTCGCCCCTTGGTCTTCTATGAATTCTTTGCCGGCGGCGGCATGGCCCGGCTCGGGCTGGGCGATGGCTGGGACTGCCTTCTGGCCAATGACTTCGATCCGCTGAAGGTCCGCACCTACACTGACAACTTCGGCGATGATCACTTCAAGGCCGGCGATGTCTTCGACATGACGGTCACCGATTGCCCGGGGCAGGCCGACCTAGCCTGGGCGTCGAGCCCGTGTCAGGACTTCAGCCTTGCCGGAAAGCGCGCCGGTCTGGCTGGTGGCCGCTCCAGCGCCTTTTTCGGTTTCTGGCAGCTGATGCGGGCCCTGAGCGCGCAAGGCCGCCCACCCCGGGTCATCGTCATAGAGAATGTCGTCGGGTTGCTGACGGCTAACGACGGGGCGGATTTCACCGCCCTGTGCCGGGCGCTGAGTGAGGCGGGCTATGGCTTTGGTGCTCTGGAGATCGATGCCCGGTTGTTCCTTCCGCAGTCACGGCCGCGGGTGTTCGTGGTCGCCTGCAAGGGCCAACCGCCCGCGAGCCTAATTGGCGATTCGCCGTTCCAGACTCGCGCCGTTCGTGAGGCAAGGGACCGTCTGCCTTCGGGGTTAGCCAAAAATTGGCGCGCCTGGGCACTGGCCGCTCCGCCGCCGCGGAACACAGACCTTGCCGCCGTCCTGGAAGATGACGCCGCCGTCGCCTGGCATGCGCCAGAGGTCACCGAGCGCTGGCTGTCGCTGATGTCGCCCGCCCACCACTGCGCCGCCGAGCAGCGCCGCGATCAGCCCCGCTCTGTCGGAACCATGTTCCGTCGCATGCGTGACGGAAAGCAAAGGGCGGAGGTCCGATTCGACGGAGTTGCCGGCTGTTTGCGTACGCCGCGCGGCGGCTCCTCGCGCCAAGCTTTGCTTTTAGCGGGCGACGGCCAGGTCCGCACCCGCCTGCTCACCGCCAGAGAGGGCGCTCGGCTCATGGGCCTGCCCGAAGACTACCGCCTGCCCCGCGCTGCCACGGCCGCGCTGCAAGTGATCGGCGACGGCGTCGCGGTCCCCGTGGCCGCCCATTTGGCGCGCCGACTGATCGCGCCACTATTAGATTCCCTCGCCCACCCAGACAGAATTCAAACCCTGGCAGCCGAGTAGGATTGGGTCTTATTGTCGTTGGGTCAAAAAAGAGAGCGAGAGTCCCATGACCGCCGACGCCTACGACGCTGCCCGCCTTAAACGATCAGGCCGAGGCCGCATCTATGACTCGGTGATCGATTTGATCGGCGACACCCCGCTGGTGCGCCTGCCTCGGTTATCAGACCAGATTAAGCCCAGGGGCGAGGTTGTGGCCAAGCTGGAGTTCTTCAATCCGCTCTCCAGCGTGAAAGACCGCATCGGTGTGGCGATGATCGAATCACTAGAGGATAAGGGTCTTTTGAAGGCCGGCGCTACCATCGTTGAGCCGACGTCCGGTAATACGGGCATTGCCCTGGCTTTCGTTGCGGCGGCCAAGGGCTACAAACTGATTCTGGTCATGCCCAATTCGATGTCGATCGAGCGCCGCAAGATGCTGCTGCTGCTCGGCGCGACGCTTGAACTGACGCCGGCCGAGCGCGGCATGCGCGGGGCCGTGGCCCGGGCGCAGGAAATCCTCGACGAAATTCCCGGGGCCTTGATGCCGCAGCAGTTCGAGAACGCTGCCAATCCTGCCGTCCACAAGGTGTCCACCGCCGAAGAGATCTGGAACGATACCGCCGGCGCGGTGGATGCGGTGGTTTCTGGCGTGGGGACTGGCGGCACCATCACCGGTGTGGGCCAGGCGCTGAAGGCGAAAAAGCCCGGGCTGCAAATGATTGCTGTCGAGCCTAAGGATTCGCCTGTGCTGTCTGGTGGTCAGGCTGGGCCGCACAAGATTCAGGGGATTGGCGCGGGCTTCGTACCTGGCATCCTCGATCGCACGGTGATCGACGACGTGATCCAGGTCAGTAACGATGACAGCTTCGCCATGGCCCGGCGGGCCGCCGCCGTCGAAGGCCTGCCGGTCGGCATTTCGTCTGGTGCCGCCCTGGTCGCCGCGTTCGATTATGCCCTGCGGCCAGAGTCGGAAGGCAAGCTGATCGTGGCCATCATCCCAAGCTTCGCCGAACGGTACCTGTCGACGGCCCTGTTCGATGGCCTAGGCGGCGCCTAGGCGACGGCAGTCTTTGAGGGTACCGGGCCATAGTAGCCCTGTCCCTTGGCGGCCATGGCGCGCAGACTCGCCGGCGGATCAAATCTGGCACCATATTGCTTGGCCAGGGTGTCGCAGGTCGCGATAAAGGCGGCTAAACCGACCCCATCGATCAGGCTCATCGGCCCACCACTCCATGGCGCGAAGCCCCAGCCCAGGATGGCGCCGACATCGGCGTCGCGCGGGTCTGTGACTACGCCCTCGTCGAAACAACGCGCCGCCTCGACGGCCTGGCGGTACAGCAGGCGGGTTCTGAGGTGTTCGACTAAATCCGGCTCAGCCTCGGTGACGATGGCAGGCACTATGCCGCCGACCCCAGGCCACAAGGATTTCTCCCCGCCGCTTTCGGGGTAGTCATAGAAGCCCTTGCCGTTCTTGCGGCCCAAGCGCCCTCGCGTAACAACCATCGTCTCGATAAGGGCGTCGGTAGGTCGATCCTGATAGGCTTCGCCCAGGTCCGCCTTGGCCTGGACGGTGATCTTGTGTACCAGATCCAGGGCCACATCGTCGGCCATTTCCAGCGGCCCGCGCGGCATCCCCGTGGCGCGGCCCACATTATCTATGATCGCCGGTGCGATGCCCTCGGCCAGCATTTCCAGGCCCTCGGAGACATAGGTCGAGAAACAGCGCGAGGTATAAAAGCCGCGGCTGTCATTCACCACAATCGGCGTCTTCTTGATTTTCAACACGTAATCGACCGCTATGGCGATGGTCTCGTCACGGGTCTTGGCACCCTTGATGATCTCAACCAGCCCCATGCGGTCGACCGGCGAGAAGAAGTGGATGCCGATGAAGTTTTCCGGCCGCGTGCTCGCCTCAGCCAGTCCCGTGATCGGCAGGGTCGAGGTGTTGGAGCCGAACACGGCGTCGGCGCTCAATTCCGCCTCCGCCCGCTTGGTCGCGGTGGCCTTAACCTCGCGATTCTCGAAAACAGCCTCGATCACCAGGTCTGAGCCCTTGATCAGGCCGTAGTCGGAGCTGGCGGTCACCAGCGCCAACGCGGCCTGGGCCTTGTCGGGTGCCAGGCGGCCCCGTGAGGCGGCCTTGGTCAGCATGTCCGCGACATGGGCCTTGCCCTTGTCGGCAGCTTCCTGGGTCTGATCGAGCAACACGGTCTCGATGCCGGCCAAGGCCTGGGCGTGAGCGATACCCCCGCCCATCATGCCGGCACCGATGACGGCGGCTTTCTTGACGTTTGTCGGGGCGGCACCCTTGGGCCGCGCCGCGCCCTTGCCCAGAGCCTGCATCGACTGGAACAGGGTCCGTATCATCGCCGTGGCCTGCGGTGTGCGGCAGGTGTTGGCGAAATAGCGGCTTTCGATCCGCAGGGCCGCGTCGATATCGACCTGTAGCCCCTCATAGACCGCCTTCATGATGTTGAGCTGGGCCGGATAATTGCCGTAGGTCGACTTGCGCACCATGGCGTTGCCCATGATGAAAACCTGGATGCCCTGAGCCGAATAGACCGGGCCACCGGGGATCTTGAAATCCTTCTTGTCCCAGGGGGCCACCGCCTCGCCGCCGCCCTTGATCCAAGCCTTGCAGGCCTTGATGCTCTCGCCGGGCGAGACCACCTCGTGCACGACCTTAAGGCTCAAGGCTTCCTGAGCGCGCAGGGTTTTCCCTTCCAACAGCAGGGGTGCTGCGGCCATGGCACCGATCAGGCGCGGCAGGCGCTGGGTGCCGCCGCCGCCAGGTATCAGCCCAACCTTGGATTCCGGCAGGCCGACCTGAAGTTTGGGATTATCCGCTGCGACGCGATAGTGGCAGGCCAGTGCCAGTTCGAACCCGCCGCCGAGTGCTAGGCCTTCCAGGGCGACGGCCACGGGCTTGCCGCAGGTCTCGATGCCTCGGAACACGCGATTGAAGGCCGAGACCCGGTCGTACAGGGCCTTGAGCGAGGCCTCGTCGTCGCCCGCGGTGAAGCTGGCGATCATCTCGTCGAGGTCTGCCCCGGCGCAAAAGCCGCTTGGTTTGCCAGAGGCGAATACTACACCGCTTATGGCCGCGTTGCCCTTTACCTGACCGATCAAGGTCTCGATCTCGCCCAGGGCCTTGGCCGTGAGCGTATTCATTGATTTGCCCGGCGCGTCGAAGGTGATGACGGCGATGCCGTCGGCGTCGGTCTCGAGCTTGAAATTGTCCATGTTGCTCATTCCCTCAGACGCGTTCGATGACGGTTGCGACACCCATGCCGCCGCCGATGCACAGGGTAACCAGGGCCGTCTGCTTATTCGTGCGTTCTAGCTCGTCGAGAACCGTGCCCAGGATCATCGCGCCGGTGGCCCCGAGCGGGTGCCCCATGGCGATCGCGCCGCCGCAGACGTTGAGTTTTTCGCTGCTGATATCGAGGGCCTGCATGTAGCGCAGCACGACAGCTGCGAAGGCCTCGTTGAGTTCGTAGAGGTCAATGTCGCCAACGGTCATGCCCAGCTTCTTGAGCGCCTTCTCGGTCACGAAAGACGGCCCGGTCAGCATGATCGAGGGTTCGGACCCTATCGCCGCCATACCCTTTATGCGGGCGCGGGGATTGAGGCCCGCCTTCTGCCCGGCCGCCTTGCTACCGATCAGGACAGCCGCCGCGCCATCGACCACGCCCGAGGAATTGCCAGCATGGTGCACATGGTTGATCTTTTCCACATTCGGATAGCGCTGTTGCACCACCGCATTGAACCCCATGGCCCCCATGGGGGCGAAGGACGGATTGAGCGCCCCCAGGCTCTCTAAGGTGCTGTCTGGTCGCATGTGTTCATCGTGGGCGAGGATGGTCAGGCCCATCTGGTCTTTGACCGGCACCACGGAGGTCTTGAACCGGCCTTCGGCCCAACTCTGGGCGGCGCGTCTCTGGCTCTCTACCGCATAGGCGTCCAAATCGCCGCGAGAGAAACCGTATAGTGTCGCGATCAGGTCGGCGCTGATGCCCTGTGGCACAAAATAGGACTTGAAGGCTGCGGTTGGATCGGCCGGCCAGGCCCCGCCGTCGCTTCCCATCGGCACCCGGCTCATAACCTCGACCCCGCCGCCAATGGCGAAATCGGCTTCGCCGGACATCACCTTTGCTGCGGCCATGTTCACCGCCTCCAGGCCAGAGGCGCAGAAACGATTGATCTGTACGCCCGCAGTGGTCTGGGCATAGCCGGCGGTGAGGACGGCGGTGCGAGCGATGTCGGCACCCAGTTCACCCACGGGGGTGACGCAGCCCAGGATCACATCGTCGACCAGGGCGGTATCGAGCCCGTTACGGTCGCGGATGGCCTGCAACTGCTGGCTTGCCAGGGCGAGGGCCGTGATTTCGTGCAGAGCGCCGTCTTTCTTGCCCTTGCCGCGCGGCGTGCGCACGGCGTCATAGATATAGGCTTCAGACATTGGAGACCTCTGACTTTGCGCTAAATCGGCGCGTGGAATTTCTATGCGTTAACCCAAATGGTGTCGTGTCTGGCTGGCAACCACGAGGTCCCCAATCAGCGCTGCCCGCAGCCGGCGCGCCGCACCGGTTCACTCGGCGGCGCTGATCAAGGCCAATTCGGTGAATCGCGCCTGACGGCATGGGGCTCAGAAAGCCTCCGCGGGTAATTCCATCATCGTTGCCGAGCCGGTCTTGAGTTTTGCCAGGTGCGCTGCCGCATCGGGCAGCACGCGCTCTAGGAAGTAACGCGCTGTGGTCAGTTTGTTGGCGTAGAAGGGGTCCGGGTCCCCTGCGACGATTTTGGCCTGCGCCGCTTCCGCCTGCATCGCCCACATCAAGGCCAAGCCTGTTAGCCCAAACAGATTCAAATAGTCGGTCGAGGCCGCACCTGCGTTATCCGGGTTGGCCACGCCGTTCTGCATCAGCCACAGTGTGGCCTCCTGCAACTGTGCCTTGGCCGCCGCCGCGCCGTCGACGAAAGGCTTGATCGCCGCGTCATGATCCTTGCCGGTGTAGGCGTCGATCTCAGCGAAGAAGCCCATCACCGCCCGCCCGCCGTTGGCGGCCAGTTTTCGGCCGACCAGGTCCAGCGCCTGCACGCCGTTGGTGCCCTCGTAGATCATGGTAATGCGGCTATCGCGCACATACTGACTGGCCGGGAAATGCTCGGTAAAGCCGCTGCCGCCGTGCACCTGTAGGGCGTCCGATGCAATCTGGAAGCCCTGATCCGTCAGGTAGGCCTTTAGGACGGGCGTGAGCAGGCCCATGTAATCGGCGGCCTTGGTACGCACCGCCTCGTCGGGATGATGGCGGGCGAGGTCCGCGTTGAGGGCGGTCCACAGCATGAAGGCGCGGCCCCCCTCGATGATCGCGCGACTGTTCATCAGCATCCGGCGCACATCCGGGTGCGCCACGATCGGATCGGCCGCGCCGTCAGGATTCTTCACCCCGGTCAGCGAGCGCCCTTGCAGCCGATCGCGCGCGAAATCGGCAGCGGCCTGATTGGCGGCCTCGCCTTGGGATAGGCCTTGCACCGCCACGCCCAAGCGCGCCTCGTTCATCATCACGAACATTATCTTGAGGCCGCCATTTTCGGCACCGACCAGCCAGCCGGTCGAAGCTTCATGCTGGATAACGCAGGTGGAATTGCCGTGGATGCCCATTTTATCTTCTAGGCCCACGCAGCTGACCGTGTTGCGCGCACCGAGTGTTCCATCGGGCTTGGGCAGGAATTTGGGAACCACGAACAGGCTGATGCCTTTCACCCCGGCGGGAGCCCCTTCGATACGGGCTAGAACCAGGTGAACGATGTTTTCCGTCAGGTCCTGCTCGCCGCCGCTGATCCAGATCTTCTGGCCACTGAGTTTGTAGCTGCCGTCGGCCTGTGGGACCGCCTTTGTCCTCAGCATCCCTAGGTCCGTGCCACAGTGGGGCTCGGTCAGGTTCATGGTTCCGGCCCATTCGCCGGTGGCCATCCTTGGCAGATAGGTTGTCTTGATGTCGTCGGAAGCACCGAACTCCAGCGCCGCCAGTGCGCCGCGGGTGAGGCCTGGATACATCGAGAACGCCATATTGGCGCCGGAGCTGATCTCCATGAAGGCAACGCTGACCACATAGGGCAGGCCCTGGCCGCCCCATTGCGGATCCACCGACAGGGCGGGCCAGCCGCCCTCGACCAATTTGTCATAGGCGTCTTTGAAGCCCGGCGGGGTGCTCACCGTGTTTCCGTCCAGTCTGCAGCCGGTCTTGTCGCCAGTGCCGTTCAGCGGGGCCAGCACCCCGGCGGCGAAATCGCCGGCCGCCTCGATCACCTGTTCGACCAGGTCGACGGGCGCGTCAGCTAGGCCAGGCACGGCCGAATAGTCATCGAGCTTTAGAACGTCGCGGAACAGGAAGCCGTAGTCACGTAGCGGCGGGCGGTAGGCCATGTCTTGTCCCTCCCGGGGTTGTTATTGCGGTCTTGTTTCCGCCGTCGACTCTGGGCCGCAACAAACGATCATATTCCTCCGCCTTGGGCGGCTCTGCAGACTGCGGCAGGGTCGCGCGGCGGTTCTTCATATCGGCCTGGACCAGGGTCAATTCTGCCAAAACGGTCTCAAGCTCGGTCTTCTGTCGTTTCAGCTGGTCGATCCTGTTGGAAATGGCCGCCAGCGATCGGTCTAGCTGGGTCACTCCGCCGTCGCGTGGATCGTAAAGGTCCAGCAGTTCTGCGATCTCTCGGAGCGAAAACCCCAGCCGCTTGCCGCGCAGGATCAGCGACAGCCGTGCCCGGTCTCTGGCGGAATAGAGCCGCGCCTGGCCGCGCCGCTCGGGGCTCAGCAGGCCCTCGCTCTCATAGAAGCGCAGGGCGCGCGGGGTGACATCGAACTCGCGGGTGAGCGCCGTGATGGTGAAGCGAGGGCTCATGGATTCCAGGTCAGCGGATTGTGCCCTGCACGCTAGCTTACGTTTACGTATAGGTCAACTTTCACGACGCGTTCCGCTCCCCGCGAGGCAGGCCCGAGGATGGCGGCGGTACTGCGTCTAGCTTAACAGTGCCGCGAGCGCTGCCTGACAGGTGAGTGTCAGCGGCGTGGGCGGATGGGCCGGATCGAACCAGTCCAGGGCGAAATGCTTCTCCGGCTCCATCAGTACGGGTTCGCCCGTCGCCTCCAGTGCCAGGTAACAGGGTGCCAGCCAGTGTTCGCCGCCTTCGGGATCGAGGTGGTCAGCGGCACAGAGCAGGGTGAGCGGTCCAGCGGTGACGCCAGTCTCTTCCAGCAGTTCGCGGGCGGCCGCCACGGCCGCCGGTTCCATCCAATCCACCTTGCCGCCAGGCAGGCCCCAACATCCGGCCTCGGGCTGTTTGCGGCGCTGGATCAGCAGGATCTTGCCGTCGCGCATCGCCACGACGCCGCAGCCAACCCGCGGCTGCCCCGTCATGCGCCGAGCTTCTCGTCGATCAGGGCAATGGTGCGCTTGATACCGAAGATGGCCGCAAAAGAGCCGAAGCGCGGACCTGTGGTCTGGCCTAGCAACACCTCATAGAGCGCCGTGAACCAGGCCCGCAGCGGTTCAAACGCGGCGGCCTTGCCGGCCTCGAACACCGCGTTCTGAATTACTTCGGCATCCGCATCGGTCGGAAGCGCTACGAACCGGGCACGCAGGTCGAGCATGGCCGCCCGCTCCTGATCGCTGGGCGCACGGAAGGCCTTATTGGGGCGAACGAAGTCGTCATAATAGTTGATCGCATAGCCGGCCATATCGTCGAGCATGGGAAAATCGGCGGGCGTCGCGCCAGGGATGTAGCGGCTCAAGAACCCCCACAGAGTCTCCTTGGTCGAGGCGTCGGCCGCGCTGACCAGGTTCAGTAGAAGTGAGAAGCTGACGGGCGAGCCCGCCTGCTGCGGCTTTCCGCCATGCATGTGCCAGACCGGATTGCCCAGCTGTTGCGCCGGCTCCTGGCGCGGATAGGCCTCAAGCTGCTGCAGATATTCGTCCGCAGCCTTCGGAATGACGTCGAAATACAGCCGTTTGGCGCTCTTGGGGCTCTGGAACATGTAGTAGCTCAGGCTCTCCGGCGCGCCATAGCGCAGCCAGTCTTCCATGGTTAGGCCGTTGCCCTTGGTCTTGGAAATCTTCTGGTTGGCCTCGTCCAAGAAGAGTTCGTAGTTGAATCCCTCCGGCGGCGTTCCACCCAGAATTTTGCAGATCTGGTTCGAAAGCTTGACCGAGTCGATCAGATCTTTGCCGCTCATCTCATAGTCGACGCTCAGCGCCGTCCAGCGCATGGCCCAGTCGGGTTTCCACTGCACCTTCACGTGGCCGCCGGTGACGGGAACCTCCTTCTTCGTGCCGTCCTCATCCATGAAGACGATGGTTCCGGCGCTCAGATTGCGTTCCAGGGTGGGGACCTGCAGCACGCGCCCTGTTGTTGGGCTGACCGGCAGAAAGGGCGAATAGCTGGCGCGGCGCTCTTCGCCGAGGCTGGGCAACATCACCGCCTGCACTGCGTCGAAGCGCTCCAGCATGGTCAGCAGGGTCTGATCGAACCTGCCCGCGCGGTAGTATTCGGTGGAGGATGCAAATTCGTAGTCGAATTCGAAATCATCCAGGAAGGCGCGTAGCCTAGCGTTGTTATGCGCCGCGAAACTGTCGTGAGTGCCGAACGGGTCGCGCACCGCCGCGAGAGGTTTGCCCAGATCCTCGGTCAGCATGGCTTGGTTGGGTAGGTGCGGCGGCACCTTGCGCAGCCCGTCCATGTCGTCGCTGAAGGCTAGGAGTTTGGTCGGGATCGTATCGCCGGTCAGGGTGCGAAAGGCGTTACGCACCATTGTGGTGCGGGCCACCTCGCCGAACGTGCCGATATGCGGCAGGCCGGACGGGCCATAGCCGGTCTCGAACAGGACCACGCGGCCATCCAGCCGCCCGAGCCGCTCCAGCCGGGCGCGAAGCGCGCGCGCCTGTTCGAAAGGCCAAGCCTTGGCGTCTTGAGCGAGGGCGGCGAGGGCGTGTGACATGGCGGGCGGTATAGGCCGGGCGAGGGGCGGGGAACAAGGGTTCCTCCCCGCCTCTGTTCTCGCAAAAAGAGCGAGGGTGATCGTTTATTTTCCCCCCACCCTGAGGCGATACGTAGACTTATGGCCCTTGCGGTGGGGCATAAGACCCCCATATCGGGCTAGACCCGTCGAAAGCTGAGTGAAACCTTGGCCTTGGACGATCCGCCAACCTCTAGTATCGGCCTGCGTTAAGAGTATGAGGCCGGGTAACCGGGAAGAGCATACGGGTGCGCTGCGTTTCGCGGGCCCCGGCCGCCATTCGCCAGATAAGGGACTTAAAGAGAATTATATGAGCAGGATTATCGGTATCGACCTGGGGACGACAAACAGCTGCGTCGCCATCATGGACGGCAAGACCCCCAAGGTGATCGAAAACGCCGAGGGCGTGCGCACAACGCCGTCGGTCGTTGGTTTTCTGGAAGACGGAGAGCGTCTGGTTGGTCAGCCCGCCAAGCGCCAGGCCGTAACCAATCCGGCCAACACCCTCTTTGCCATCAAGCGCCTGATCGGCCGCAATTTCGATGACCCGGTGGTGGCCAAGGATAAGGGCATGGTGCCCTACGATATCGTCAAGGGCCCAACGGGCGACGCCTGGGTCCGCGCACAGAACAAGGATTACAGCCCCCAGCAGGTCTCCGCCTTCATCCTTCAGAAGATGAAGGAAAGCGCCGAGGTCCACCTGGGCGAGCCGGTCACCAAGGCGGTGATCACGGTGCCGGCCTATTTCAACGACGCCCAGCGTCAGGCCACCAAGGACGCCGGCAAGATCGCCGGCCTGGAAGTGCTGCGTATTATCAACGAGCCCACGGCGGCCGCGCTCGCCTACGGGCTTGAGAAGAGCGATGGCAAGAAGATCGTGGTCTACGATCTGGGCGGCGGCACATTCGACGTTTCGATCTTGGAGATCGGCGACGGGGTGTTTGAGGTGAAGTCCACCAACGGCGACACCTTCCTGGGCGGCGAAGACTTCGACCTGCGCATCGTCGATTTCCTGGCCGAGGAATTCAAGAAGGAACAGGGCGTCGACCTGCGCAAGGACAAGCTGGCGCTGCAGCGCCTACGCGAAGAGGCCGAAAAGGCCAAGAAGGAACTCTCCACGGTTCCGCAGTACGACGTGAACCTGCCCTTCATCAGCATGAATGCCTCTGGCCCGCTGCACCTCAACATCAAGTTGTCGCGCTCTAAGCTGGAAAGCCTAGTCGAGGACCTGATCGCCAAGACCATTGGCCCCTGCGAACAGGCGCTGAAGGATGCCGGTATCCGGAAGTCGGAAATCGACGAAGTGGTGCTAGTCGGCGGTATGACCCGCATGCCCAAGGTGGTCGATGCGGTGAAGGAGTTCTTCGGCCGCGAACCGCACAAGGGGGTCAATCCCGATGAAGTCGTCGCCCTGGGTGCCGCCGTTCAGGCCGGTGTTCTGCAAGGCGACGTCAAGGACGTATTGTTGCTCGACGTGACCCCGCTGACGCTTGGCATCGAGACGCTGGGCGGCGTTTTCACACCGCTTATCGAGCGGAATACGACGATCCCGACCAAGCGGAGCCAGACCTTCTCCACCGCCGACGACAATCAGTCGGCCGTGACCATCCGTGTGTTCCAGGGTGAGCGGCCGATGGCGGCCGACAACAAGATGCTGGGCCAGTTCGACCTGGTCGGCCTGCCGCCAGCCCCGCGTGGCGTACCGCAGGTGGAAGTGACCTTCGATATCGACGCCAACGGCATCGTCAATGTGGCCGCCAAGGACAAGGCGACCAACAAGGAACAGTCGATCCGCATCCAGGCCAACGGCGGCCTCTCTGACGCGGATATCGAAAAGATGGTGCAAGAGGCCGAGGCCAATAAGGCCGCGGATGAAAAGCGTAAGTCGGTTGTCGAGGCCCGGAATCAGGCCGACGCGGCGTTGCACTCCACTGAAAAAGCCCTGGCTGAGCACGGTGACAAGGTGACCAGCGACGAAAAGGCGGCGATCGAGACCGCGCTCTCCGACCTGAAAGCCATCAAGGACGACGAGGACGCGGCTGAGATCAACACCAAGACCCAGGCCCTGATTCAGGCTTCGATGAAGCTGGGCGAGGCCATGTACAAGGCTCAGAGCTCCGGTGAAGCCGGCGCTGAGGAGCCGGCCGCCAAGGCGGATGACGGCGTCGTCGATGCCGAGTTCGAGGAAGTCGACGACAACAAGCCCAATTAATACGGCTTCCGAGTCTTGACGTCTCGCCGAATGGTCGCGGTCCAAATCTCAGGCGATAAGGCCCTGGGGAATGTCGCCGTGACCGCGAAGGCAAGGCCCCCGTCCCTGCGCCGTTGCGGCTTGCAGCAGGGCGGGGACGCTACCACTTCTCATTCTTCTGCAAGCTTAACGGACCGGTCCTGATCCGATGCGCGACTATTACGAGATCCTGGGGCTGTCGAAGGGTTGCGAAGGCGACGCGATCAAAGTCGCCTTCCGCAAGGCGGCCATGGAATGCCACCCCGACCGCAACCCCGGCTGTGAGAAATCCGAGAGCCGGTTCAAGGAATGCAACGAGGCCTATTCGGTCCTATCCGACCCGCAGAAACGGGCGACCTATGACCGGTTCGGCCATGCCGGGGTGAACGGCAATGCCGGCATGGGTGGCGGCGGCCCCGGCTTTGCCGACATGAACGACATCTTCTCCGAAGTGTTTGGCCAGGCCTTTGGCGATATGTTCGGCGGTGGGCGGCAGGGCCAGCAACAGCGCCGTGGCCCCTCGCGCGGCGATGACCTGCGCTATGATCTCGAGATCAGCTTGGAACAGGCCTATGCTGGGGCCGAGGTGGAAATTGATGTGCCAGCCTCCATCACCTGCGAGCCCTGCGAGGGTCGGGGCGCCAAGCCGGGTAGCCAGCCCACGGTCTGCGGCGGCTGCGGCGGTGCTGGGCGAGTGCGCGCCTCTCAGGGCTTTTTCCAGATCGAACGCACCTGTCCGCGCTGCGGCGGCGCGGGGCAGCTGATCCTTGACCCGTGCCCGAGTTGTCATGGCCAGGGCCGTATCCGTAAGACGCGCACCCTGCAGGTCAAGATTCCGGCCGGTGTAGACGATGGCTCGCGCATCCGCCTGGCGGGCGAGGGCGATGCGGGTGGTCGCGGTGGCCCGAGGGGTGATCTCTACATCTTCCTGTCGGTTGAAAACCACGACCTGTTCGAGCGCGATGGTCTGGATCTGCTCTGTACCCTGCCTGCACCCATGGCCACAGCGGCCTTAGGGGGCGAGATTGAGGCCCCTTGTCTGCTGGGGGGTGAAAACTGTGATGGCAAGCCGAAGGTGATGATCAAGATCCCCGAAGGCGCACAGACCGGCCACACCGTGCGGGTCAAGGGTCGCGGCATGCCCAGCCTGCGCAACCCGCTCCAGCGTGGCGATTTGGTGGTGGAGCTGTTCGTTGAGACACCGTCCAAGCTCAACGCCCGTCAGAAGGAACTGTTGCGTGAGCTTGCCGGGCTTTGCGGCGATCAGCAGCACCCGCAGTCGGCTAAATTCGGCGGCAAGGCTAAGAAGTTCTGGGAAAAACTAGGCTAAAACTCCGGCCAATGGACGACGCCGCCGCCCCGCTTCCTGAAGCCTTTGACGCCACCGGCGCTACGCCGGTGATGGCGCAGTTCTTCGAGGCCAAGTCGCAACAGCCCGACGCCCTGGTGTTCTTCCGCATGGGCGATTTCTACGAGCTGTTCTTCGAAGACGCGGTGAAGGCGTCCGCCGCCCTGGGCATTGCCCTGACCGCGCGAGGCCAGCACAACGGTGGCCCGATCCAGATGTGCGGCGTGCCGGTGCATGCGGCTGAGGCCTATTTGGCTAAGCTCATCCGTTCGGGCTTCAGGGTCGCCGTCTGCGAGCAGATGGAAAGCCCGGCTGAGGCGCGCAAACGCGGCTCGAAATCCATCGTGCGGCGCGCGTTGGTGCGGGTGGTGACGCCCGGCACGCTCACCGAGGACAGCCTGCTCGATGCGTGCGGATCAAACCGCCTGGCCGCCTTGGCGGTGCGGGCTGGTACGGCGGCGGTGGCCAGCGTGGACATCTCGACGGGCGATGTCGAGGTGCTGAGCGTCGAGCCCAGCGGCATTGCAGCGGCCTTGGCGTCCCTCGGCGCTGCGGAGGTGCTGGTCCCGGACCGGCTGTTCGCCGATGAAACCCTGAGCGCCGCGCTCAAGACCATCGGCGGTCTTGTGCAGCCCATGGCCAGCGCTCTGGCCGAACCCTATGCAAGTCGTTCCCGCCTGCAGCGCCTCTACGGCGTGGCTTCGCTGGACAGTTTTGGAGATTTCTCCGCCGCCGAGATCAGCGCGCTCGGATTGATCGCCGCCCACCTCGAAATCACCCAGGCTGGTAAGCTTCCCGCCCTGCGCCCACCCCGCCGTACCGCCCAGGGCGAGGTCATGGCCATAGACCCGGCCGCGCGCACCAGTTTGGAAATCGAACGCAGCACGTCCGGTTCGCGCGAAGGGTCGCTGCTGGGTGCGATCGACCGCACGGTCACCTCCGGCGGGGCGCGGCTTCTGGCCGCCCGTCTGGCGCGGCCTCTGCTGGACCCGGCGCGGATCGACCGGCGGCTGGACGCCGTCGAATGGTTCTTTGAGCGTTATGATCTGCGACAGCGTGTGCGCGAGGGGCTCAAGAGCGCCGGCGATCTGGAGCGGGCCTTCTCGCGGCTTAGTCTGGGTCGCGGCGGACCGCGCGACCTTGGCATCCTGCGCGATGCCCTTCATTGCGGCGAGGCCCTGGCAGCCCTGGCGCGGTCGTCGACAGACGCCTTGAATACCCCGCCCGCCAATATCGATGCGGCGCTGCGACGCCTGACCGTATCTTTAAATCCGGAGCTAGCCGCCTATCTTGCCGACCTGCGTGAGGGGCTCGGCCCCGACTTGCCGGCCCAAGTCCGCGACGGCGGCTTTGTCGCGGTCGGCGTCCGCCCCGAACTCGATCAGGCGCGCTCGCTGCGCGATGACAGCCGCCGCGTGATCCTTGAGCTGGAGCAGGCGATGATGGCCTTGAGCGGCGTGCCCTTGAAGGTGCGCCACAACGCCGTGCTGGGCTATTTCGTTGAGGCTACCGCTGGCAAGGCCGACCCGCTTCTGCAGGCTCCGCTCAATGCGACTTTCATCCACCGCCAGACCCTGGCCAACCAGGTGCGGTTTACCACTGTTGAACTCGCCGACCTGGACGCCAAGATCGCCGCCGCCGGCGAGCGGGCGCTGGGGATCGAGGTGGCGATCTTTGAGACATGGCGCGAACAGGCCGTCGCGCTTAGCGCACCGATTCAGCAGGCCGCTGCCGCCCTGGCCGCGCTCGATGTCGCCAGCGCCCTTGCCGAATGGGCCGCCGACTGCGGGGCGGTGCGGCCAAAGATTGATGCATCCCTAGCCTTTGAGGCCGAGGCCGCGCGCCATCCGGTGGTGGAGGCGGCGGTCAAGCGCACCGGCGAACCCTATACACCCAACGATTGCCGGCTGGACGCAGACGGAGCCGTGGGCGCGCGGTTGACGATCGTTACCGGGCCGAACATGGCTGGCAAATCGACCTTCCTGCGCCAGAACGCCCTCCTGGCGGTGCTAGCCCAGGCGGGCTGTTTCGTGCCGGCAAAGCGCCTGCGCCTGGGCGTGGTCGACAAGCTATTCAGCCGCGTCGGCGCGGGCGATGACCTGGCGCGTGGCCGCTCCACCTTCATGATGGAGATGGTCGAGACCGCCGCAATCCTGGTGCAGGCGACGCCACGTAGCCTGGTGATCCTGGATGAGATCGGTAGGGGCACCGCAACCTGGGACGGCTTGGCGATTGCCTGGGCCTGTGTCGAGGCCCTGCATGAAACCAACCGCTGCCGCGCCCTCTTCGCCACCCACTATCATGAGCTGGCCCAGTTGGAGGGGCGTCTGAGCCACCTCTCCAACCTGTCGATGAAAGCACGCGAGTGGAATGGCGAACTGGTGTTCCTGCACGAGGCGCAGGAAGGCCCAGCCGACCGATCCTATGGGGTGCAGGTGGCTAAGCTGGCGGGTGTGCCCATGCCGGTGGTGATTCGCGCCCGCGAAGTGCTGGACCGGCTGGAGCGGGAAGGACCGTCGCAGACCGGGCTCGACGCCCTGCCGCTGTTTGCCGCCTTCGCCGAGGAGGTCGCGCCCGACCCGGTCGCCAATAGTGCGGTGGCCAAGGCGGTGGCAGACTTGGAAATCGACCACATGAGCCCGCGCGAGGCGCTGGACACACTCTACCGGCTCAAACTGTTGCTCTGACGATCACCGCTAACGTCCGTCATCCCGGCCACAGCGAAGCGGAAAGCTAGGACCCAGCGCGAGGTGCGCCGGCCTCTGGGTCCCGGATCGGCGCGGCTGGTGCCGCTTGTCCGGGATGACGTTGAAAATATGCCCGCCCGCTTTCTGACCATCGCGCCGGTTTGGCTGCGACAAGGCGCGCGGGGCCTTATATGGGTCGGCGAACATCGCTAAGCTGAAGGCCGAATGCCCCGCCGCCTAAAACCTACCAAGCTCGAGCATGTGGTCGACGGCTACGCCCTGCGCGCGCGCCTGACTGCGGCGGCGCTAGACGCCTTGGGCGATGAGGCCGAGCAACGCCGTCGTGCGTTGGATATCCTGCGCCAGGCGCTATTTCGCGGGCGGATGATCGCCAAGGAGCGGCTGGAAAACGGTGCTGGTGGCATGGAGACTGCGCGGCTCTTGAGCGGCGTCACCGACGAGGTCGTCACGGCCCTGTATGACTTCACCACAGTGCACGTGTTCCGCGCGCGCAATCCGACCGAGGGCGAACGGCTTTGCCTGCTGGCGGTAGGCGGCTATGGCCGCGGCACCCTGGCCCCTTACAGCGACTTGGATCTGCTGTTCCTGCGTCCCTACAAACAGACCCCGCACGCCGAGAGCGTGATTGAATATATGCTCTATGCCCTGTGGGACCTGGGCTTCAAGGTCGGGCATGCCTCGCGAACAGTCGAGGAATGTATCAAGCTTTCCAAGGCCGACTTCACCATCCGCACCTCGATTCTTGAGGCACGACGCCTGACCGGTGACGAGGCGCTCGGTGCCGATTTGGTCAAGCGGTTCGGCCACGAGGTTATCAAGTCGCCCAGTTCGGCCGCCGCCTTCGTGTCCGCCAAGCTGTATGAGCGCGACGAGCGGCATGCCCGCGCCGGCATGAGCCGCTACATGGTCGAGCCAAACGTCAAGGAGGGGAAGGGCGGCCTGCGAGACCTGCACACCCTGATCTGGATCGCCGAATACCTGCATGGCGTGAACAGCGACAATGTCTTCAGCCTCGACATGTTCGACGACCGCGAGCGGCGCACCTTCCATCGCGCGCTCGACTTCCTGCACGCTGTGCGGGCCCACCTACACTTCACCACCGGTCGCCCCGAAGAGCGCCTGACCTTCGACCTGCAGCCTGAAATCGCTCGCCGCATGGGCTATGGCGACCGCACCCGAAGCGGTGCCGACCAGCCGGCGGTCGAGCGGTTCACCCGGCGTTATTTCCTGATCGCCAAGGAGGTCGGGGCCCTGACCCGCACCTTCACCGCTAGCCTCGAGGCCGAACACCTGAAGTGCGAGCCGCGCGGCCTATCGCGGTTCCTGCCGCGCTCGGGCAAGACCCGGCGCAAGCTGCTCGATCATGAAGGCTTCTTCGAGGAAAACGGCCGACTCAACATCGAGGATCCGTCGATATTCGAGGGCGATCCGGTCGATCTGATCCGCCTGTTCAAGATTGCCGACCAGCGCGACCTCGATATCCACCCGCAGGCCTTTACCGCCGTGACGCGCAGTCTTGGCCTGATCACCGCTCAGGTGCGCAAAGACCCGGGGGCGGTGCGGGCCTTCCTCGACGTGCTGGCTCACGGGCGCGACACCTACCGCATCCTGACCCTGATGAACGAGGCCGGGGTGCTGGGCCGGTTCATCCCGGAGTTTGGGCGCATCGTCGCCCAGATGCAGTTCAACATGTATCATTCCTATACGGTGGACGAGCACACGCTGCGGGCTGTCGGCACAATTGGCGACATCGTCGCCGGACGGTTGATGGATGAGCATCCGCTGTCGGTATCGATTATGCCCCTGATTGACGATCGCGAGAGCCTGTTTCTGGCCATGCTGTTGCACGACACCGGCAAGGGAGGGTCTGACGGTCAGGAGATCGGCGGCGCACGGGCGGCGCGGGCCGTGGGCGAGCGTATGGGGCTCAATCCCGCCAAGATCAATTTGATTGCCTGGCTGGTGGAACACCATCTGGTGATGAGTGACTTCGCCCAGAAGCGCGACGTGGCCGATCCAGGCACGGTGACCGCCTTCGCCAATATCGTTGAGAATCCAGAACGCCTGCGGATGTTGCTGGTCATCACCGTGGCCGATATCCGTGCCGTGGGGCCGGGGGTTTGGAATGGCTGGAAGGGCCAACTGCTGCGCGAGCTCTATGCGGCGACAGAAGCCGTGTTCCGTGGCGGACGCGGCTCTGAAGGTGCAGCCAATGTGCGCCGTCACCAATCGGAACTCGCCGCCCAGGCGCGCGAGGCCATGATCGCGGCCGATCCTGAAGCCACGGAATGGGCCGCCCAGCTTGAAGATGCCTATTTTGTTGCCTTCCAGACCGGTCAGCTGGCCGCCCATGCGATGCTTTCACGCCGAGCCACAATGGGCGCGGGCGCGGCGGCCGAGGCCCGCATCGATCGGGCTCACAATGCCGCCGAAGTCGTGGTTGCTGCGCGTGACCGGCCGGGCCTGTTCGCGGACCTATCGCTGGCCATCAACAGTCTGGGTGCCAACGTTGTCGGGGCCCGTGTGTTCACCTCTCGAACCGGCGAGGCGCTCGACGCCTTCTATGTGCAGGATGTCGCCGGCGATCCATTCGGATCTGACAATCCGCGTGTGTTGCAGAAGCTGGTCACCACGCTGGAAGCCGCAGCGCGCGGCGAGACGGCCACCTTGGAGACGCCCCGGCCCTACGAACTGGGCCGGGCCGCGGCCTTCTCGATCGCGCCGTCCGTGGCGGTTGATAATGACTCGTCGGACCATTCTACTGTCATCGAAGCCTCGGGTCGCGACCGCGCCGGGCTGATGGGGGCCCTGGCCCGGATTCTGGCCCAGGCCGGCCTGTCGATCCAGTCCGCCCACATCGAGAACTATGGCGAGCGGGCGGTTGACGCCTTCTATGTGCAGACCCTGGACGGCGGCAAACTGATCGACGCCAAGCGCATCGCTTCCCTCAAGGCTAGCCTGCTGGCCTCCATCGACTGGCCGGAAGACGCGGCCCGATCGCGCCTGCAACGTGCGCGCGCCAGTGCGGCCCGCTAGGTGGCCATGATTTCAAAAAGCCCTGACCCGTCGTCCGCGAAGCGCGGCGGCGGGATGATCCGCAACTTCATGATCTATTCCGGCCTGACCCTGGTCAGCCGACTGCTTGGCTTCGCCCGCGATATTTTTATCACCGCCAAACTGGGTGCGAGCCTGACCCCAGCGGCCGACGCCTTCCAGACAGCGCTCGCCTTTCCCAACCTGTTCCGCCGCATCTTTGCCGAGGGGGCCTTCGCGGCCGCCTTCGTACCGGCCTATGCCAAGTCTCTCGAAAAAGACGGCGAGGCGGTTGCCGACGAACTGGCCGGTGACGCCATGGCCACCCTGGCCGCAGCGACCATCCTGATCACCCTGGTCTGCGAACTGGCCATGCCGTGGCTGATGTATGCGATCAATTTCGGCTTCGTCGACCAGCCGCTCAAGTTCAAGCTGGCGGTTCTGCTGACCCAGATCACCATGCCTTACCTGCCATGCATGGCTATCGTCGCCCACCTCTCGGGGGTGCTGAATGCACGCGGGCGGTTCGTGCTCTCGGGTGCCGCCCCCATCCTCTTGAACCTCTGCTTGCTGGTCGCGGTGATCCCGCAACACGATCCAGTGCATGCGGCCATTGCCTGTTCGATCTCGGTTATCGCTGCCGGCATATTCCAAGCGGCTCTGTTGGCCTGGGGCGTCAAGCAGACCGGGGCAAAGGTGCACTGGCGCCTGCCGCATCTCACCCCGGAGGTGAAGGCCCTGGTGGCGCGCGCCGTGCCGGGTGCCATCGCCGCCAGTACCGTACAGCTTAACATTTTCGTCAGCGCCAACCTGGCCAGCTTCGTCAACGGCGGCCGTACCTGGCTGGCCACAGCCGACCGGCTCTATCAGTTGCCGCTGGGCTTGGTGGGCGTCGCCATCGGGGTAGCCTTGCTGCCGCGGCTGTCTCGCGCGGTCTACGTCAAGGATGCGGTTGAGGCGCAGGGCGCGATGGATCAGGCCGTCACCTTCGCCATGGCCCTGACCTTGCCGGCCGCCGCCGCCATGGCGGCGATCCCGCTGTTTCTGGCCGACGCCCTATATGTTCGCGGGCAGTTCACCTTGTTCGACGCCCAGCAAACCGCCGGGGCGCTGTTCTTTTACGGCCTGGGCGTGCCGGCCTTCGTGCTGCAACAGCTCTATTCGCGGGCCTTCTTCGCGCGGCAGGACACCAAGTCGCCGATGCGTTTCGCGCTGATTTCCATGGCGGTGAATATCGCGGCCGGAGTGGTCCTGTTCAAGCTTATTGGGATCAGCGGAATCGCCGCCGCCACAGCCCTGGCCTCCTGGATCAACGTTGGCCAGATGGCCTTCACCCTAGCCAAACGCGGTGACTATGCGCCCAGCTTAGCGGCCTGGTCGCGACTCGCGCGGATCGCGGCGGCCACAGCGGTTCTGGCCGCCTTACTGGGGGCCGCCGGACATTGGCGTGCCCTAATCGAGGCCCCATTTCAGGTCATCCGCTGGCACGGCAAGAGTGTTGGGGCCAAGGAGATTGCCATCGCCCTGACCTTTATCGGCGCAGTCTTGGCCTATCCGCCCCTGCTGTTTGCCAGTGGCGGGCTGAAACTGGCTGAGATCAAGGCGGCGCTGCGCCGACGCGAGGGGCTGGCCGACGACGACCTGGGCAATACGCCAGCCGGTGCCTGATTGCCCTAGCCGGGCCGCTCGGCTAAGCCGCACCTGTCGTGCGCACGACTTACGTCGCCCTTGTCAGAAGATATTTGTCATGACCGACCAACCCTCTCCCGGTGTTTCTGGCGCCGACTATTCCGGCCCTCAACGGGTACTAAGCGGCGTGCAGCCCTCTGGTGCCCTGCACCTTGGTAACTACCTGGGCGCGCTCGTGAAGTTCGCCCGGCTGCAGCATGTGCAGCCGACTTTCATCTTTGTGGCCGACCTGCACGCAATCACTGTGTGGCAAGAGCCGGCCAAGCTGGCCGCCCAGACCCGTGAAATCGCCGCCGCCTATCTGGCTGCCGGTCTTGATCCGGCCAAGGCCGCCATCTTCCCGCAATCGGCCGTGCCCGAACACGCCGAACTGGCCTGGGTGTTCAACTGTGTCGCGCGGCTCGGCTGGCTCGACCGCATGACCCAGTTCAAGGAAAAGAGCGGCAAGCACAAGGAGCGCTCGTCCGTGGGCCTCTACACCTACCCCGTGCTGCAGGCCGCGGACATCCTGGTCTATAAGGCGACCCACGTGCCGGTTGGCGAGGACCAGAAGCAGCACCTCGAACTGACCCGCGACATTGCCGCCAAGTTCAATCACGACTTCGATGCCCCCGGCTTTTTCCCCTTGCCCGAACCCTTGGTGCAAGGGCCAGGCGCGCGCGTGATGTCGTTGCGTGACGGCGCGGCCAAGATGAGCAAGTCGGATGAAAGCGACTATAGCCGCATCAACCTGACCGACGACGCAGACGCGATCGCCCAGAAGATCCGAAAGGCCCGCACCGATGCGGCCCCCCTGCCAGAGACCCTGGAAGATCTTGCGACGCGCCCAGAGGCCGACAACCTCGTGGGTATCTATGCCGCCCTTGCCAACCAGACCAAGGCCGAGGTTCTGGCCCAGTACGCGGGCCAGGGCTTTGGCAGTTTCAAGCCCGCCCTAACCGAGGTCATGGTCTCCACCATGGGTCCGGTCACCGCGAGGCTGAAGGATTACCTGTCTGACCCGGGCGAGATCGACTCCATCCTGGCCACTGGGGCTGCCCGCGCCCGCCAAATCGCTCGCCCTGTGGTTGACGCGGTGCGTAAGCGGGTGGGGTTCTGGGGGGCCTAAGGGCCCCAAAGCTTGCGAAAAAAGCCATTCGGCTCCATCTAGCTGCCATGTTCATCCAGACCGAGACCACGCCCAACCCGCAGGTGCTAAAGTTCATGCCCGGCCGCGCCGTTCTTGAGGATGGCGGCATGGAGTTTCCTAACGCCGAGGCTGCGGTGCGCTCACCCCTGGCCAGCGCCCTGTTCGCCCTCGATGGGGTGACCAAGGTCTATCTGGGCAATGATTTCCTGACTGTCGGCAAGTCCGA
>Ga0114978_10000128_pt1 | contig 61834 bp, 63 predicted proteins | sample S_140212_EF_Meta_FD_87027 | JGI IMG/M metagenome (GOLD analysis project Ga0114978, IMG submission 87027) | Freshwater microbial communities from Lake Simoncouche, Canada to study carbon cycling - S_140212_EF_MetaG | ecosystem: Environmental > Aquatic > Freshwater > Lake | place: Lake...
GCCCAAGATTCTTGCACTGTATGACCTACAGGGCTAAGACATCCTAGGCCGGTTACGACAACGCGGCGGCGACTCATATCAACAAGAGCCTCGCGGCTTATGCCTTTTTGTGAGACAAAGCGTAGTCAATCGCGTTTTGAACGGTGGTTATTTTTTCCGCGTCTTCGTCAGGAATTTCGATTCCGAATTCGTCCTCTAACGCCATCACCAATTCAACTGTGTCTAGAGAGTCGGCGCCCAAATCAGCAACAAATGCTTTTTCGTTGGTCACTTGTGACTCTTCTACGCCAAGCTGCTCGGCGATGATTTTTTTAACTCTTGCTTCTATATCACTCATATTTCACTCAAAGGGTAGTCTTGAAGTCCGCTATTTTAACCGTGCGGACGATACGGCTTTTTTTGATGCCCATTTGACCTTGTCAGGCCATGAACATACCACCATTCACGTGGATTTCCTGACCCGTGATGTAGGAAGCCTCGGGGCTGGCCAAATAGACCACAGCAAATGCCACGTCCTCGGGTTTACCCAAGTGTCCCAATGGGATTTGGGCCAACAGGGCATTTTGTTGATCATCCGACAAGGTTGAAGTCATGTCGGTTGCGATAAATCCTGGGGCGACGCAGTTCACGGTAATACCACGACTGCCCAGTTCTCTGGCCAATGCACGCGTCATACCAGCCAACCCAGCCTTGGCGGCGGCGTAATTGGCCTGGCCCGCGTTGCCGCTTGCGCCAACGACGCTGGTGATGTTGATGATTCGACCATAACGCTGCTTCATCATGGGACGCATCACAGCACGCGACAAGCGAAATACAGATTTTAAATTGGTGTCCATCACAGCATCCCAATCATCGTCTTTCATTCTCATCGCCAATGTGTCGCGAGTGATACCCGCATTATTAACAAGCACATGCAATGCACCTTGTTCTATGACGATGGAATCAATGAGCGCTTGCAAACCTTCTGCATCATTCACATTGAGCGTTACACCTTTGCAACCCACAAACGCACTCAGGGCTTGCGATATTTTTTGTGCGCCCTCAGTTGTTGTTGCTGTGCCGATGACGTGGAATCCACGACTGGCCAATGTATGAGCGATGCATGCACCAATTCCTCGGGTTGCTCCTGTAACCAATGCGATTTGACCTTGCAATTTAATCGTACTCATCTTGTTAGTTTAAAAGTGTTGTGACTTCAGACAAACTATCGACATCGAATAAAGCGTCGCTCACCAGATCAGGCGCAATTCGCTTAGTCATTCCTGTTAAAACTTTTCCAGGACCCGATTCAATGATAGCGGTAACGCCTTGCGCCTGAATGGCTTGCACGCATTCCACCCATCTGACAGGCCCGAAAGCTTGACGATACAAGGCGTCTTGAATCGCGTTTGTATCTTTTTGAATTAACACGTCGATGTTATTGATCACGGAAATAGTTGGCGATTGAAATTGAAGCTCACTCATTTTTTGAAGCAAGCGATCTGCGGCAGGCTTCATTAAAGTGGAGTGAAAAGGTGCAGAAACAGGAAGTGGTAATACGCGTTTTGCACCCATTGCTTTTAAGGCTTCGCCTGCTTTGTCAACAGCGGCTTTACTGCCAGCAATAACTGTTTGCATAGGATCATTGAAATTGGCTGCTTGGACGACCTCTTGACTTGCACTGCCAAAGGATTGCGTGACTTCTAAGCAAGCTTGAATGATTTTGTCAGATGAAAGGTTCAGCACAGCAGACATTGCACCCTGCCCCACAGGCACGGCTTCTTGCATGGCAGCAGCGCGAAATCTCACCAATTGAATAGCGTCTGACAACGAAAGTACGTCGGCGCAAACCAATGCCGCGTATTCACCTAAAGAATGGCCTGCCATCACAACGGGTAAATGTCCGCCATGTTCTTTCCATACGCGAAACGCAACAATGCCCGCTAACAACATCACGGGTTGTGTATTGGTGGTTAAAGCAAGCGCTTCTTTGGGGCCGTCTTTGATCAACAAACCCAAGTCTTCACCCAATGCAGATGATGCCTCTTGTACGGCATGTTTGACAACAGGCTCATTTCGCCATCCATCCAACATCCCCATCGATTGGGATCCTTGACCTGGAAAAACAAATGCAAATGATTTCATATGGAATGATTCAATTAAACACGAACGACAACGGCGCCCCAAGTAAAACCACCACCCACACCCTCTAAAAGCAAATGTTGCCCAGGCAAAATTTTTCCTGAACGCATTGCAACGTCCAAGGCCAAAGGAATTGAGGCAGCAGATGTATTGCCATGATCAGCAACTGTCAAAATTACTTTTTCCATGGGTAGTTTTAATTTTTTAGCTGCGCTTTGAATAATACGAATATTGGCCTGATGGGGGATGAGCCAGTCGATATCGGCAGCAGTTAAGTTTGCTTTTTTGAGCGCTGCGTTGGCAGTCTCATCTAAAACGCCAACTGCCAATTTGAAAACTGCTTGACCGTTCATTTTTAAAACGGGATCACCTAATATTTTTCCTTGATTCACATGACCTGGCACGCACAAAATGCCGACATGCTTGCCATCTGCATGAATATCCGTGGACAAAATTCCAGGATGATCAGATGCCTCTAAAACAACAGCGCCAGCGCCATCACCAAATAAGACACAGGTGGTGCGATCTTGAAAATCAAGAATGCGTGAAAACACTTCAGCACCCACCACCAACGCACGTTTGGCAGCACCCGACACAATCATGGCGTCTGCGACGCTCAATGCATAAATAAATCCACTGCAAACAGCCTGGATATCAAAAGCGGGGGCACCCGCAATGCCTTTGGCATCCTCAGAAGTCAGCGCCAGCTTGTTTTGCAAAATACAGGCCGTCGATGGGAAAACCATATCAGGCGTTGATGTGGCCACAATAATAAGGTCGATATCTTTAGGCCCAATACCCGCCATCGTTAGTGCATTTTTTGACGCCTCAAAAGCCAGATCAGAGCTGTAAACGCCATCCGCAGCAAAATGTCTGGCACGAATACCCGTTCGCTCAACAATCCAATCATGGGATGTTTCGACGCCCGTCAGCGCCAGCTGTTTGACCAAATCTTCGTTGGACAAACGCTGCGGGGGCAGACAACTACCTGTACCAGTGATTCTTGAATAAAGCTTCATCGAGCGTTCGACTTAATTTTGTACTGGCTGATTAACGGATAGCGCCGCATGGGTTAATTTGGATTGGACCTGGAAAAGCAAATCATGAGAGGCCGCATCATAAGCCCTGTTGAGCGCTGTTCCAAAAGCCAAGGCGTCAGCCGACCCATGACTTTTAAAGACGAGACCCTTGAGACCCAACAAAGCCGCGCCGTTGTGCCTTCGATGGTCAACTCGCTGTTTAAATGAAGATAAGACCGGATAAGCGATGATGCCTGCAATTTTCGTAAAGATATTGGCAGAAAAGCTATCTTTAAGGAATCCACTCACCATATGAGCCAGGCCTTCGATGGACTTAAGGGCCACATTTCCAACAAAACCATCACAAACAACCAAATCTGTTGTTCCCAAAAAAATATCATTGCCTTCGACATTACCGTAAAAATTAAGATCGCCGGAGTTGGCTGCAGATCGGAGCAGATCGCCTGTTTTTTTAATGTTTTCGTTGCCTTTAATGTCTTCTTCGCCCACATTAAGAAGCCCCACAGTGGGGTTTTCAATGCCGTGCAAAACAGAAACAAGTGCGGATCCCATGACCGCAAACTGAAGCAGGTCTTGCGGCGAACAATCGACATTGGCGCCCAAATCGAGCATGGTGGTACCGCCACCTTTGACATTGGGCATCTGACCCGCAATAGCAGGGCGATCTATTCCGTCCAAGGTTTTGAGTACATAACGAGAAATAGCCATCAAAGCCCCAGTATTTCCCGCCGAAACAGCTGCTTGGGCTTTTCCCTCACGAACCTGCTCAATGGCAATTCGCATAGATGATGATTTTTTACGACGCAATGCGGTTTCGATTGAGTCATGCATTTCCACCACTTCTTGCGCCTCAATGATTTGGGCGCGTGGATGAGGAAAGCTAGCTAAAACATGTGGCTGACCCACCAACAAGAGTTGTGCCTTTGGATGCTCTCGCAAAAATTGCAAACATGCAGGTAATGTGATTGAGGGGCCTAAATCGCCCCCCATGCAGTCCACTGCAAGGGTGATGAACTCAGGCTTATTGGCCGTAGACATCAGTTTAGACAGCAATCAATATGAAAAAAGCCCGCGCCAGCATGAGCAACGGGCCTATTTTTCTAGACAATCTTATGCTTCAGATATGGTCTTGAGCACTTTGCGGCCACGGTAAAAACCGTTGGGGCTGATATGGTGACGCAAGTGTGTTTCGCCCGTGGTGGGTTCTACTGCGATTCCTGGAACGTTCAGCGCATTGTGTGAGCGATGCATTCCACGCTTGGACGGTGATTTTTTGTTCTGTTGGACAGCCATGATTGACTCCTAAAGGTCAGTTTCTGGTTAATTCGATCACCACTACACCAGAAAATTGGCATATGGCGCAAAGTCGAACATTATAACCTACGGCTTGGACTTGTCTTTAAGTTGAGCCAAGACGGCAAAAGGACTGGGTTCGGGCTCCAAGGCTTGGTCGTCAGTCTGAGGAACCAGCGGCTTGGGACAGGTCTCATGAACTGGAATCAATGGGATTTCCATCAGTAGCTCATCTTCCAAAAGCTCCGAGATATTAAATAATCGATCAAAAACCAGCAAATCTTCCTCGCAATCGTCGTCGTCTCTCAAAGCCGTTGCCTCGTCCTTCACAAATCTAAATTGCCGATCCACACTTAACAAATTGTCGCAAGCCTCAAGGCATTTTTGACAAGTGAGGGGAATATGGACCGAAGCCTTGAGTTCAAGCCAAATTTGTTCTTGGTCAACTGTTGTTTTTTTGACAAAACCATTGAGTTGCCAATACACGACAGATTGCTCGGATATAGGCCAACTGTCGGCTGCCTCGACCAAACGAGGGAAATCAGTGACAGGAGTTTGCAACTGCAGTTGCTGGTTTTGTTGCGCAAAAAGCTTGGTATCGAATTTTTGAAGGTCCTGGGAGTGTTTCATCCGTTCAGTGTAAGAGAATCTCTGTATGAATAGCCACGCACAATCAAAACGCCCGCTTATTTTGGGATCTACATCTACTTATCGCAAAGAATTGTTAAAGCGATTGAACTGGCCTTTTGAAGTTGTTTCGCCGGATGTTGATGAAACCCCATTCAAAAACGAAGCGCCTCGTGATTTAGCTCTCAGACTTGCCATTACAAAAGCCCAAACAGTTGCGCAAAAGCACCCTCATGCCGTTGTGATTGGATCTGATCAGGTGGCCGATTTAAATTCGGAGCCTTTGGGCAAACCCGGTAACCATGCAAACGCAATTGCTCAATTAAAAAAAATGAGTGGGCACATAGTTGTTTTTCAAACAGCGGTTTGCGTCACTTGTCTTGAAACACAATTTATAGAATCGGTGTTAGTACCCGTGCAAGTGCGATTTCGACATTTGAGCGATCAAGAAATTGAAAATTATTTAAAGATTGAAAAACCTTACGACTGCGCAGGTAGCGCAAAAAGTGAAGGATTGGGTATCGCTCTTCTGGATGAAATTCTCAACAACGACCCCACTGCATTGGTGGGGCTGCCATTGATACAAACCTGTCGAATGCTGCGCCTGGCTGGCATCGAACTATTGGCTTAAATTCATGACCACACAATTGGGCTCACTTTTTTTGGTTCCAACGCCTTTGGATTTTGGATGTGATGCAGAGGCGCCCTTGCAAGATACATTGCCCCTCTCTACCCTGCAACACGCATCTCGCATTCAATACTGGGTCACTGAGAACGCCAAATCAACGCGCGCTTTTCTTAAACGTGTGAATGAAGTGATTCCACTCCCTGTCGCGATTCAACAAATTTCAATTCAAGAGTTGCCCAGAGAAATTCATAAAAAAGGCGATCATTTGAGCGATCACTCGGTCGATGGTTTTTTAAAACCCGCAACCCTTGGACACGACGTGGCGCTCATCAGCGAGGCTGGCATGCCAGCGATTGCAGACCCAGGCTCATCGGTGGTTCGCGCCGCTCACGCATTAAAAATTCCTGTGGTTCCGTTGGTGGGGCCTATGTCTTTGCTTTTGGCCTTGGCCGCTAGTGGTCTCAATGGACAAAATTTTGCGTTTGTCGGTTATTTGCCGCAAGACGGTGCCATCCGACTTCAACGCCTCAAAGAATTAGAAAAAATGGCACAACAGACTGGGCAAACACAAGCTTGGATTGAAACGCCATATAGAAATGCTGCAATTTTTGATGCGATGCTCAACGCTTTAAAGGCTCAAACGCGTGTAGCCATTTGTAGCGGTTTGACACTGCCACAAATGGATATCCGATGTATGCGAATTCAAGAATGGAAATCGTTAAAACCTTTTGTGATTACATCTTTACCAACGGTTTTTGCGTTGGGTATTTAGACGCTCAATTCAAAGAGTTAATGAATAGACGGCGCTGCTTTTAATGCCTTCACTGCGCCTTCTCCAAAAGCTGCACCGAATCGTTTGGCCAACCGCTCGGCCACATTGTCGTGACGCGTGTAGTCCACAATGTCTTCTGCTTTGACCACATCGCGAGCCACAGAATCTAATGTGCCCAAGCCATCAGCGAGTCCCATCGCAATAGCCTGTTGACCTGTCCAAAATAATCCACTGAATATTTCTGGCGTTTCTTTGAGTCGAGAACCGCGACCATTGCGCACCACTTCAATAAATTGTTGGTGAATTTGATCCAACATGGTTTGCGCAAAAGCGCGTTGTGTTTTGGTTTGTGGACTGAAAGGATCTAAAAATCCTTTGTTTTCTCCTGCAGTCATGAGTCGACGCTCAACGCCCAATTTATCCATCAACCCTGTGAATCCAAATCCATCCATGAGCACACCGATGCTGCCAACAATACTGGCTTTATCGACATAAATTTGATCGGTTGCAGCGGCAATATAGTAGGCGGCAGATGCGCAGGTTTCACTGACAACTGCATAAATGGGTTTGTTGTGCTTAGATTTGAGGCGACGAATTTCATCATTGATGATACCCGCTTGAACAGGGCTTCCACCGGGTGAATCAATCAGTAAAACTAAGGCCTGCGAGCCTTCATCATCCAAAGCATTGCGCATCGCGCTAATGATCCATTCGGCATTGGCGTTACTTTCGGATGAAATTTCTCCTTTGATCTCCACCACAGCCGTATGAGGCGTGTTGTTCGAACCTGCGCCCGCACCAACACCAGCGCTTCTATTCGATAACCAAATAATAGCTACAACAATCAATAACCAAGAAAGTCTAAAAAATATTTTCCAACGACGCGCAACTTTTTGCTCGTGCAATGTGGCTAACGCTAATTTTTCAAGTGTTTCTCGCTCCCATGTGGCGCCTTGCTTTTCTGGGCTTGATGGAGTGCTTGCAAGCGAATCGAATGCCGTTGATGCCGATGTGTTGTCTGATTTTGGCGTGTCAAAAGAAGGGGTATCGGTTGGAGGTATTTGATTCATTTCAAAATTCAATCGTTTTTAAATTGTAAGTAGTGTGCCAGTGAACGATTTGTTCTTTTTCGGTAAGGTCAATGGGCGTGAGCCCCCCTTTGCAAGGCCCTCCCGAACATTGACCCGTGTCAGGTCGATAAGTTGCGCCATGGGTTGCGCAAATAAGCCATTGTCCACTATCGTCAAAAAAATGGTTCGGTTGGTAATCCATCTCCATCGCGACATGGGTGCATCGATTGAGATAAGCATAGGCACGCCCCTGAAAACGAATCGCAAAGGCGCGACTTGTTTGCCCTGCAAAAACCACGTCAAATGGAACGGCTAATCCACCATTGGTGAGGTCTTGGCTGTTGCAAAGCGCAATCGTCTCGTTATCCACGGGTCATCAACCATGTGTGTAATTGTTCAACCGAATGTGCAATATACCGCGGCCTCCAAATTTCAAAATGTTCGTGGCGATGCGCACCATAACTCACACCCACACTGGCGCACGATGCGCGTTGCGCCATCTCTAAATCGTGGGTTGTATCGCCAATCATAAGGGTGCGCTGCGCACTCACGCCGAGTTCACTCATGAGTTCTTGAAGCATCAAAGGACTTGGCTTGCCCGCTGTTTCATCTGCAGTACGAGACGTATCAAACATGCCCTTTAGTTGAACTGTGTTGAGTGCGTCATCGAGTCCACGTCGACTTTTGCCAGTCGCAACAGCTAAGTGATGGGACTTTTTTTTAAGTGCTAAAAGCATTTCAATCACGCCGTCAAACAATGCGATATCATTTTGATGCTGAGTGTAATAAAAGCGATATCGCTGACCTAATAAATCATATTGACTTGGTGGCACATCGGGCGCGGCATAGGCTAATGCGGGTTGCAATGACAAGCCGATTACATAGGCTGCTTGCTCATCCGTTGGCATTTTTCCACCCACATCGATTACAGCTTTTTGAATTGCACGCACAATAAATTTTGTGGAATCGAATAACGTGCCATCCCAATCAAAAGCGATGAGATCAAATTGGCGGGCTTGTAGGTTGGACATGGTGAATAAATTGTTGAAGGGCCTCAGGCAGTGGCGCTTGCAAGTTTAAATGCAGACCCGTTTGCGGATGGGTCAACTGTAACTTCCATGCATGCAAAAACATGCGCTGTAACCCTTGCGCGTGCAGTTTTTTATTGACTTCAAAGTCGCCGTATTTATCGTCGCCCAAAATGGGATGTCCTTGATTGGCCAAGTGCACACGAATTTGATGCGTTCTTCCAGTTTTGATCGTCACCTCTAAAACCGAGTACTCGCCAACCAGTCGCAAAATTTTTACGAGTGTAATGGCGCGTTGCCCGTTGGGGTCATCGGCCGACACTACCTTGACGCGTCTCTCTCCTTCATCGGTGCCATTGGAAACCACATATTTGTGGAGATGCAAATCGATAACTTTTTTATTGGACGGCCAAAGTCCTCGAACCATGGCTAAATAAGTTTTACCTGTTTCGCGCCCTCTGAATTGATCTTGAACGTGTCTTAAACAACTGCGCTTTTTGGCGATCAGCAAAACGCCTGAGGTTTCGCGATCCAAACGATGAACCAACTCCAACACCTGTACGGCTGAGCGCGATTGCCTCAATTGTTCAATCACACCAAAGTTAATGCCGCTGCCGCCATGGACAGCAATGCCAGATGGTTTGTTGATGGCCAATAAACAATCGTCCTCCAACAAAATAGGAAATTCTTTGGACGGGGCTACAGGCGCGTTTTCATTTTTGGTCGCGACCCTCACAGGTGGTAAGCGAACAATATCACCCGTCTCTAAACGGGTTTGCGCCTCTGCTCTCGCCTTGTTGATCCTCACCTCGCCCGTGCGAATGATGCGATAGATATGAGTCTTGGGCACGCCTTTGAGGTGTCTCATCAGAAAGTTATCCAAGCGCTGTCCAGCAGAATCCTCGTCTACGGTGAGATTTTTGACAGTTAAATGCGGGGGGACTGAATCAGCCTCTATAATGTTATTCACCAGCGTCAGGTTCCAAGTGCTTGATTTGAATAAGAGATTAGAGCACGAGCCAACCCCGCTGAGAGGTCGAAGCCACATAAGGATTTGCAAAAAAACGCCCATTTGCGCGTTTTGCCAACCCCGTGAAGGGCTGATGACTGGAAAACACAGAAACGGAATTCCCCCCTATAACAGACTCATACCCTTTGGTCTGTTGCAGATTAAAGTGAGCAGCGAACGATGTATTTAATTTGGGTGATCTTGAAACTTTGTATGTGCTGGCACAAGCTCGCACGTTATATTGCGGCTTCTCACCATTTTTCAACCTCGATCCAACAACCGAACCATTGGATATACCTTATCCCATTCGTTCGATTAAAACTCGCGCACCTCAAGCCTTCAAACCATTCTTGTCGCCGATAAAGGCTGACATTTTCGGTTTTAGCGCTCGATTCCATTCGTTTTCCGTCATTTGCTTTGGCATCGTTGGCTCCCAGTGAGCCTATGTTAATTTGTCAATGTAAAGGAATGCATCATGAAACGGATGCTTATTAATGCCACCCAGGCAGAAGAACGCCGCTTGGCGATTGTTGATGGTCAAAAGCTACTCGACTATGAAATTGAAATCGAAGGACGCGAACAGCGCAAAGGTAATATTTATAAAGCAGTGGTCACAAGGGTTGAGCCCTCATTAGAAGCTTGCTTTGTCGATTACGGTGAAGAGCGTCACGGCTTCTTGCCCTTCAAAGAAATCTCCAAACAATATTTTTCTTCCAACGTTTCTCCTAGCCAAGCTCGCATTCAAGATGTGATTAAAGAAGGTCAAGAGATTTTGATTCAGGTTGAAAAAGAAGAGCGCGGCAACAAAGGCGCTGCTCTCACCAGTTTCATTTCATTGGCAGGTCGCTATGTGGTGTTGATGCCCAACAATCCACGCGGCGGCGGTGTGAGTCGACGCATTGAAGGCGACGACCGCGCTGAACTTAAAGAAGCCATGGATCAATTGCGATATCCCAATGGCATGTCGATCATTGCGCGTACCGCAGGCATTGGTCGCATTGCATCAGAATTGCAATGGGATCTTAACTATCTGCTCAAATTATGGGATGCCATTGATGGCGCCGCCAAAAACGGCAAAGGTGCATTCTTAATTTATCAAGAATCGAGTCTTGTGATTCGCGCGATCCGCGATTATTTCAATCACGACATTGGCGATATTTTGATCGACACCGATGATATTTATGAACAAGCGCATCAGTTCATGGCCCATGTCATGCCCGAGCACGCTGATCGTGTCAAACGATACAGAGACGACACGCCTTTGTTCAGTCGCTTTCAAATCGAACATCAAATTGAATCGGCATATGCGCGCACTGTCACCCTGCCATCAGGCGGCGCCATCGTTATTGACCACACCGAAGCTTTGGTATCGGTAGACGTTAACTCTGCTCGCGCAATTAAAGGTGGCGATATTGAAGAAACCGCAACACGCACCAATTTAGAAGCGGCCGATGAGGTGGCTAGGCAAATGCGTTTGCGCGACTTAGGTGGCTTGATTGTGATTGACTTCATTGACATGGAGGAGTCCAAAAATCGCCGTGAAGTTGAAAACCGCTTGCGTGACGCCTTGCGTCAAGATCGTGCACGCGTTCAATTTGGCACCATCAGCAAATTTGGATTGATGGAGATGAGTCGCCAACGTTTGCGTCCTGCATTGTCTGAGGGCGCATCCATTCCATGCCCCCGTTGCGGAGGTTCAGGCCATGTGCGCGATACAGAGAGTTCTGCATTGCAAATTTTGCGGATCATTCAAGAAGAATCGATGAAGGAAAACACGGCAGCTGTTCACGCACAAGTGCCCGTTGAAGTTGCATCGTTTTTGCTAAATGAGAAGCGTCCTGAAATTGCAAAAATTGAACTCAAACAACGCACCAATGTGTTGTTGATCCCTAATAAGAGTTTAGAAACACCCAATTACAAATTAGAACGACTCAAGCACGACGATCCACGTTTGGACAATATCCAAGCCAGCTACAAAATGGCCGAAGAAATTGAAGACCCAACAGCAGTTACCCGTCGCTCGCAAGAGCCCACTAACAAGCAAACGCCCGTGATCAAAGGCGTATTGCCCGATGCACCTGCGCCGCAAGCGCAACCGCGCGCCGCCGCCAAGCCAGACGCGCCTATGCAAAAACCACCCATCGCTGTTACTGCTCCTGCAGAAAAAGGGTTTTTCAGTTGGCTCAAAGGTTTGTTTGGAAGCAACCCGCAACCCGCAACAGTCACACCACCTGCTGTGGTCACACCCGAAAAGAAAGAAGAACGACGCGAAGGCCGTGATGGTCGAGGTGGGCGTCACGAACGCGGTGACGGACGTCGCAACTCGGGTCGCAACGGTCGCGGGGATCGCAACGAACGTACTGATCGAAATGATCGCGGTGAAAAAGGTTCAGAAAAAAATGAACAACGACGAGATAGAAACGGATACCCCGCTCGTGAAAACGCCAGACCCGATTTGAGACAAGACGATCGAAGCGAAGCGCCAACAGTTGCAGATTCACAAGAACGTCCCAATAGAAACAATGAGCAACGCACCGAAAGACCTCGTCGTGAACGGTCAACTCGTCAAGAAAGACCCGCAGAAAATCTGCAAACTCCAGATTCCAACTCTTCAACAGAATCGAATCAGCCGTCTTCTGCTCCAATGCCAGCTAGCAATGAAGCAACGACGCAACCACAAGAACGCAGAGACAGAAGATCGCGCGATCGTTTTGGTCGCGATCGACGAGAAAGAACCGATCGTCAATCCCAAGAGCAATCGGATTTTTCTTCAACGGGCGCTGATGCAACGCACACATCCGCACTGATCGAATCACACGCACAAAACAGCACAGTCGCTTCTGCGCCTCAAGTGCAAACCATGCCTCAAGTGGGTCATTTTTCTCTTCCAGTCAACGACTTAATTTTAGTGGCTCAGGCGTCAGGTTTAGAGTGGGTTAATTCTGATCCACAAAAAGTGGCGACCGTGCAAGCAGCTATTGCTGCAGAGCCAGTGGCTATTCGTATTTCCAGAGAGCGTCCTGCACCTGTTATTGTCGATGAAGGCCCATTAATTTTGGTTGAAACAAAAAAAGACTTGGGTCAAATGGCCATGTCTTTTGACAAGGGACTTTAATTATTTTTTGATAGATGCTTCGGTATGGGCTGCATTTCTCCAAAGGACAAGTGCCTGCCCTGTATCGTTGCGTTGTTCGGCCAGTTGAGCCAATTGAACCCATGCTTGACGTTTGAGGTCTTTCGAAGACAAATTGTTGACGCAAAGCTCCAAAAGCTGTTGTGCTTTTCCCCATAATCCATGTTTCAAACATAAGAGTCCGCTGAGATATTGCAATTCAATATTTCTTGGATTGACCAGAGATGCTTTCTCGACACGATGGAGCCACTCTAGTTCTGGCGACAATTGCACAGAGGCTTTTTCTATGGTCAAAACTAATTTTTCTACCTGAATAGAAGACCATGATTGCGGTTGCACTATCCACGATTGAAAAACTGACTGCACCCAATTAATCGCAATTTTTGGATCGCCTTCTAACTGTAGCAAGCGACTTGCTGCGTGCAAAACAACATCATTCATTTCTTTTTCTGCACTTTCAAAAATTTTCCAAGTTGCAAGCAACTGACTCGCATCTCGACAATCATCCATGGCCATGATCGCCAAACTGCGCGACAAGCTTTCTGCTGTTGTACTTACAAAAGCACCGTGCTTAGCCAACAGTCGCGTGGTTTCAAGCGCAGGCAAATGGCGTCCGCTTAATCGATCAATTTTGAGTCTCAATCGCAATGCCAGCGTTCTTCGCTGAACACCCATGGGCAATGAATCCAACCATTGCGTGGCTTCAGTCAACTTTCTGCGACTCAACGACCATCTCGCCGCACACAGTCGAGCCGCATACTCAATATCTTGCAAAGTGGAGGATTTCGTTTGCGAATCGTCAAGCAATTGATTCAAACTTCTTTCTTGTGTCTGCGAATCATTGAGCGCATAGGCCGACTCTGCAATGATCAATTGCGCCAACATTTGCAGTTGCGTGCGCAATAATTTTTCTTGCGAGCTTTCAGATTTTTGTGCTGCCATTTTTTGCACCAAATCGCAAACCTTTTGAGCCGATTTTTTGGCGCGTAAAAAACGACCCGAAAGCATTTGAATAATCGCATCTAAGAGTGCCAATTGAGCCGCTTTTTCTTTTTGCTCTAAACGCCAAAGCCGAGCCCTTGCAGGCATTGCAAACAAACCTTTGAGCGCTTGTATTGCAAAATAAATAACAACAAAACCTAACACCAAACCAAGTAATACCAAATTAATGGATAAATCAACTCGATAGGGTGAAACAAAAACAGTGACAGAACCTTGATGACTACCAAACAACAAGGCGACCGCTGCAGACACGCCAAATAAACTTAAAAACCACAATGCAACTCGCATATCAGCGCCCTGCACTCGCCGTTGTCAATGCGCCGAGTGTGTCGTCCAAATTGGGAATTTCGATATGTTTGATTTGCTGTTGAATTTGAACGAGTAATTGTTTAGCCGCTAGGCCTTTGCGAGATTGTGTTTCAAAAAAATTTGACAAGTCACGCTCGGCTTGCTGCAAATCGGAGCGAGATGACTCGTACTGGCGCGCCAATAATCCCAGTCTTGCATTGAGAAGTTTTAGTTTGAGATTTTCACGAACAAAATAGCTTTGCTCAGGCGCCAGCAAACTCGCTTCTGGTTTATCAATGCGACTTACACGCACCAAACCCTTGAGCTCTGACCAAATATCACCCCACAATCGATCCCACGCCTGCGCATTGATCGACGACATCCAATTGGCATTGGTGTTTAGAATGGGGTTGGGTAATGGTTTTGATTTTTGATCGACCGCATTGAGCAAAGGTGCCGTATCAATCCAACTGATCAGCTCATCAATTTTCCCAAGCAAGCTGGGCGTATCTGCAATCGTTGCCACTTTGATGCGATCGATATCACGGTTGACCGCGCGAAGCACTGGCGCCAATCGCGGCTGTGCCACTTTGCTTAATCTTTGTTCCGCAGTTTTGAGCGCTGCAATCAGGGGCTGAACACTGCCCGTTAATTGCGCCTGTTGTTGAGCCAATCGCAAAGAAGCCTCAATATCAACAACCAAATTTTCATCACGTGAACGTGACAAGCTTTGCATGAGCTCTTCTAGTTGCGTTCTTTGCAAAGCAACTTCTGCCATTTTTGTTTCGGCCAAGACTTGTCGAGCGGCTGTTTCTAATGAAAGTTCGTGCGCGAGCTTGGCCATGCTTTTGGCCTCCACCGCTTGCGAGCCTGTATCTGCACTTTGTTTAGCGAGTTGTTCTTGAATATGACTGAGCTTTTGCCATAAAAAAAGTGAACCTATGAATCCAAATAAGGCAATGAGGCCAATGACCCATAAAAATAATTGAATTTTTATTACGCTCGATTGACCCGACGCCATGGGCGAGGATGATGGATGAGGCGATTTGACTGGAGTGACCGAAGTATCGCTTGCAGTTTCGTTATTCATGATTAGAAGTATTCTAAGGATGCAAGCATGTCAGCCATCAAAGGTCGTGACGTACGAACAACACCAAAGCGCAGTTGTTTGGCCGATTGGGCAATGCGCTCGTGGGTTACAAGCGCTTTTGCAAGATTCCAAGACTGATTGGGCAACAATTTTGTCAAATGATCTAAGGCCTGAGAACTGCTCAATATCCAAATCGATCCGTCTTGAGTTGCAAGATCGGCTTGCATTTGTTGATCTGAATTCCATAGAGGTACGGATCGAATGTAGGACGCAACTGTATCCACACGAATGCCTTGCGCTTTAATTTGTTGCGACAACCATTCTCGACCCACGCCTTGCAATTGAAAGCCATTGTCCTCTACATCTGCACCTCTCACAATTAAAACAGGCTGTTTGAGATCGATTTTTGTATGAACGATTTTCCACAATGATTCAGTATCGAATTGCTGATCTTTGTCATCAGGCGCATCGATCAATTGAATGGGGACACCGTGAGAGACCAAAGCTTTTTTTGTACCAGGTCCTGTAGCCCAACATCGAGTTTGTCCCCACATATGGAATTGTGGTTTGTGCATTATTGCATGATCGACTGCAGAACGACTGACAAACATGACGGCCTGATACGACGTCCACTCTTTCCACAATTGCGCAACAAGCGTGGTGTCTTGAATGGATTGAATAGAAATCAAAGGCCAAGAAACAATGTCATAGCCTGCTTCTTTGAATGAATGTAACCAAGAATCGGCTTGCTCTTGGGGACGAGTCAAAATCAAACGGGCCATCCGCGATGACCGATTGGTTTGCGTACTATTTTTAGTGTGCACCTTGCTCGCGCAACATCGCCGCCACTTGGGTGCCGATTTTTTCAGCGTCTTCCAGACTTCCCACGATGCCACTGCTTTTTGCTTTGACGAGCGGAGAGGCTTTGTCGGGGTCTCCCCAAGCTGCACGCAACTGTAAATATTCACCTTGCACTGTTGCATGCGCCGCCAAAGGCATAGAACAACTTCCACCCATGGCACGACTGACTGCACGCTCTGCAGCAACGGCCAGCCAAGTGGTTTGATCGGCCAACGAAGCCAAGGCCATTTGTACATCGCTTCGATGAGAACAAATTTCTATACCCAAAGCGCCTTGACCCGCTGCTGGCAGCATTTGATCGGTTTCAAAAATATGGCGAATGCGATCTGATAGCCCCAAACGTTTGAGACCCGAAGCGGCCAAAACAATTCCAGCATATTGACCTTCTTCCAATTTACGCAAACGTGTATCCAAATTACCACGCAAAGGCTCAATTTTTAAATCGGGACGCAAATCTCTTAATAAGATCGTTCTTCGCAGGCTGGAAGTCCCGACCACTGCGCCATGCGGCAAATCCTCTAAACGTGCATATTGCGACGACACCCAAGCGTCTCGCGGATCTTCACGAACCATCACACAAGCCAATGAAAAACCATAGGGCATATCCATGGGAACGTCTTTCAGAGAATGAACCGCCAAATCTGCCTTACCTTCATTGAGCGCCACTTCGAGTTCTTTGACAAATAGGCCCTTGCCGCCCACCTTGCTTAAGCTGCGGTCCAGTATTTGGTCGCCTTGTGTGGTCATACCTAATATATGAATCTCAAATCCCTGCTCTTGCAAGAGGCCTTGAACATGGTGCGCTTGCCACAAAGCTAAACGACTTTCACGGGTTGCGATGGTGAATGCTTTTGCGTTCAAAATTAATCCTGACTTGGATGATTAAAACGAGGAAGATGATCGTAGCATGTACACAAGCCTGATAAGGCCTGAAGCTTTCCCCAACCCCATGAAGACGGAGCCTCTCAACTGCCCGATAAAATCAGTCCATGTCTAAAAACCAACTTGACCAGAAGTCCCAGGCTTGGTCGGCCCTCTTCAACGAACCCATGAGCGATTTGGTCAAGCGCTACACCGCCAGCGTTTTTTTTGATCAACGCCTATGGCAAGCCGATATCCGTGGCAGTTTGGCGCATGCCCACATGTTGCACGCTCAAAAAATACTAAGCGACGTCGATTGGGCATCGATTCAAAAGGGCATGCAACACATTCAAACTGAAATTGAAAACAAACAATTTGTTTGGCAACTCGATTTAGAAGATGTGCATCTCAACATCGAAGCAAGGCTCACTGCGCTTGTTGGCGATGCAGGTAAACGACTTCACACAGGACGCAGTCGTAACGATCAAGTGGCTACCGACATCCGTTTATGGTTGCGTGACGAAATCGATGCGATTCTTCTATTGCTTCAACAATTACAAATTGCTTTGGTTGATGTTGCAGAACAGCACGTCAACACCATCATGCCTGGCTTCACACACTTGCAAGTGGCGCAACCCGTGAGTTTCGGGCATCACTTGCTTGCTTATGTAGAAATGTTTGCGCGCGACTTTGATCGCATAAAAGATGCTCGTCGTCGCACCAACTTTCTACCCTTGGGCAGCGCTGCGTTGGCGGGTACCACTTACTCACTCGATCGCGAGTTGGTGGCGCGCACATTGGGTATGGTCAACGAGCAAGGTCAAGCCAACATTTGTCAAAACAGTTTGGATGCGGTGAGTGATCGAGATTTTGCTATTGAGTTCACCAGTGCTGCTAGTTTATGCATGATTCACTTCAGTCGATTGAGTGAAGAGCTCATTATTTGGATGAGTCAAAATTTTGAATTCATTCAAATTGCCGATCGATTCACCACAGGCAGCTCCATCATGCCGCAGAAAAAAAATCCAGATGTGCCCGAATTGGCGCGCGGCAAAACAGGTCGTGTGGTGGGTCATTTGATGGGATTGCTAACTTTGATGAAAGGCCAACCCTTGGCCTATAACAAAGACAACCAAGAAGACAAAGAGCCTTTATTTGATACGGTCGACACCTTAAAAGACACGCTGCGAATTTTTACTGAAATGATGGGCGGTCAAATCGATTCAAACACTGGTAAAAAAAGTGGCGGCATTCAAGTCAACGCCAAGGCCATGTCCAATGCAGCCAAGCGCGGTTACGCTACAGCCACCGATTTGGCAGATTATTTGGTCAAAAAAGGTTTGCCATTTCGTGACGCGCACGAAACCGTTGCTCATGCAGTCAAGGCCGCGCAAACACAAGGCAAAGATTTATCTGAATTGCCATTGAGCACATTGCAAAGCTTTCATGCGAGTATTGAATCCGATATTTTTGATTTATTGAGTTTGCAAGGCTCACTACACGCACGCAACACCTTGGGCGGAACCGCGCCCGAACAAGTTCTATTACAAATTCACCGTCATCGCCAACGATTAATTTAACAATCGACCAACGGCACAACAACAAGGAGACTTTTTATGTCAGCTATCACCAGCATCGAAGACTTGCGCATCTTGGCCAAAAAACGTGTACCACGTATGTTCTATGACTACGCCGATACAGGCAGTTGGACCGAATCAACTTATCGCGCCAACGAATCCGATTTCAAAAAAATTAAATTCAGACAACGCGTCGCCGTCAACATGGAAGGACGAACAACGGCTAGCACCATGCTCGGTCAATCGGTTGCCATGCCAGTTGCAATCGCACCTACAGGTATGACGGGCATGCAACACGCCGATGGCGAGATTTTGGGCGCGCTATCTGCCAAAGCATTCGGTATTCCCTTCACACTCTCTACGATGAGCATCTGCTCAATTGAAGATGTGGCTCAAGCCACCAACGGCCACCCCTTTTGGTTTCAGTTGTATGTCATGCGAGATCGCGATTTCATTGAACGATTGATTGATCGTGCCAAAGCAGCAGGTTGCTCGGCGTTGGTGTTGACACTGGATTTACAAATTTTGGGACAACGCCATAAAGATATTAAAAATGGCTTAACAGTTCCACCCAAATTGACCATTCCCACCATGCTTGACCTTGTAACAAAACTTCGTTGGTGCATGGGCATGCTTGGTACACGTCGCCATCAATTTGGAAATATTTTTGGACATGTCAAAGGTATTGAAAACATGGGCTCACTGTCTGAGTGGACCGCCAAACAATTCGATCCAGCACTCAATTGGAACGATGTGGAGTGGATTAAAAAACGTTGGGGCGGCAAACTTATTCTGAAAGGCATTCAAGACGTTGAAGACGCCAAAATTGCTGTTCAGTCGGGGGCCGATGCCTTGATTGTTTCCAACCATGGAGGCCGACAACTCGACGGTGCGCAGTCCAGCATCGAAGCTCTGCCCGCTATTGTCAATGCAGTAGGCTCACAAATTGAAGTGCACATGGATGGCGGCATTCGCAGCGGACAAGATGTGCTCAAAGCCATTGCACTAGGCGCCAAAGGCACTTACATTGGCCGATCGTTTTTATATGGCTTGGGTGCCAATGGGCGAGAAGGCGTTGATCAAGCGCTTCAAATCATTCACAAAGAATTAGATTTGACCATGGCATTTTGTGGACGCACTCAAATATCGCAAGTCAACTCCGATATTTTGTTGCCCAGCACCTTTCCCACTTAAACATTCTCAAAAACAGGCTATGTTTTTTCACTCCACAAGACACCGCCTGTTGCCCAATCGTGTCTTCTGACATCAAAAAATAAGATGTCTACGCTCTCGGGTTTACTTCCCAATGTTTTGCAAGTTGCATCTGTGAACGCTTTGGCTAATTCTTTTTTTTGCTCAGGTGTGCGACCTTCCATGAGTTCTACGCGAATGGTTGGCATGGTTAACTCCTTTTTAAAACCAAGTTTGATTATGCTTTGAATTTGTAATGAGCAGTCAATCAACACCACCAAATGAAAAAATCAGACGCATTGCGCATTTGGACATGGATGCATTTTATGCCTCGGTTGAGTTGCTCCGCTATCCACAACTCAAAGACCTACCCGTTGTGATTGGTGGTGGACGTCGCAAAGAAGATGATTTACTTGCACGCCTAAACCGAGAACGTCCTGATCATCATTGGACCCAAAAAGATTTAGCGCAAATTCCTTTGAATTTTTTTCCACGTATTTCTGGCTACACAGGACGAGGCGTAATCACCACAGCCACCTACGCGGCCAGAGCCTTTGGCATCGGCTCGACCATGGGCGTGATGAAGGCCGCACAACAATGTCCTGAAGCGATTTTGTTGCCTGTTGACTTTGATCAATACCGCAACTACTCACGTCAATTCAAAGAGATTATTTTAGATATTGCGCCTGTGATGCAAGATCGTGGCATCGATGAGGTCTACATTGACTTCACCGACGTGCCTGGTGGACAACGTGAAGGGGGCCGAGTATTGGCTCGCCTAATTCAAAAAAGTATTTATGATGCAACAGGATTAACTTGTTCAATTGGCGTCGCACCTAATAAATTGCTTGCAAAGATGGCCAGCGAACTGAATAAACCTAACGGCATTTCTATTTTGTATGAAAAAGATTTAGAAAAAAAAATCTGGCCACTGTCATGTCGAAAAATCAATGGCATTGGTCCTAAAGCTGAAATCAAGTTGAATCAACTGGGAATTTCAAGCGTTGGAGACTTGGCGAAAAGTGAACCGCAATGGTTGACTCAACATTTTGGCAAGTCTTATGGAGCTTGGCTCCACGAAGTTTCTTGGGGCAGAGATGACAAACCCTTGGTCACCGTAAGCGAACCCGTGTCCATGAGTCGAGAAACAACGTTTGAAAAAGACCTTCATGCAGTGAATCATCGCGAACAATTAAGCACCATCTTTACAAAACTGTGTGAGCAAGTTGGGGCAGATTTGAAGCGTAAATCTTATGTAGGAAAAACGATTGGCATCAAACTTCGCTACGATAATTTTAAAAGCGTCACAAGAGATATCACGCTTGATTTTTATACATCAGATACCAAGGAAATTCGCCAAGCAGCAGGCAACTGCCTCAAGCGTGTCGATTTAAAAAGACCTATTCGATTACTCGGCATCAAAGTTGCCTCGTTGATCCATACAAATAGCAATTTATTACCTTATCAAACAACGACTGCGCCTTTGCAATCCGATTGGTTGCTTGATAGCTAATTATTTCATTAAATAATTAATGAGTGAACGGCATTTGGGCGCTGAATATTGGCCCTGTAGATAAATTAAATAGGCACCACCATGCTAATTTACCAAAAATTCCCAGTCTGGTAACACGCGCGTAATCAATCCTTGGTCAAAGGCTTGCTTGGCAACAAAGTCTTGCACACAGCCAACCCCTAAATGGGACAACACACCATCTAAACGAATTTCACTGTGGTTGGCTACATAACGGCCATCGACAAAAACTTTTACAAGTTCAATTCTACGACTGAGTCGCCAGTGATTGACTTTTGCTTGCTCAGCCAAATAGAAACAACTGTGTTTGAGTAAATCATGCGGTGAGGTGATGGTTGGATGTGTTGCTAAGTATTTTGGAGTTGCACACAAGACATGTTCAACCTTCAGCATCAGTTGTGCGATTAATCCAACGGGCGGCGTATTGGTGATTCGAATCATTAAATCGATGCCTTCACGAATATGGTTTGAATGACCAACAAAATATCTACAAACAATATTCCGCGTTATTGACGACAGCGATTCAATCGGGACTTATTGCCTTGGTCACGGGATTACTTGCTGTATTCACCTTAGATACTGATTCATTCAAATTGCCTCACCTCGAAAACCCTCAATTTTGGTTGTCTATTTTTTATTTGATATTTTTATGTACTATAGTTTTGCTTTATGTACAAATAAAATTGCACCCAAAAGTTCTCCCAACACAGTTTCATTACTCATGGGTAATGAGCCCTTATTTGGCGCCATCATTGCTTGTATTTTCTTATATGAAGCCATATCTTGGGTCGCTTGGGTTGGTGGCCTCATGATTGTTAGTTCAGCGTGCTATGAATCGTTTCGATGCAGGATTTGGCAAACAAAAGAAACTATTGTCTAGCTGTTCTGATATTGGCTGGGGGCTGGGTCGGATGACTGGTTCTCCACGGATTGATATCCAAACCGCCTCGGCGCGTGTAGCGCGCAAACACTTCTAGCTTGATGGGTTTGCAGCGTTGCCACACATCCATAAAAATTCGCTCGACACATTGCTCATGAAACTCATTGTGATTTCTATAACTCACAATATATTGAAGCAAGCCCTCTTGATCGATAGGCGCTCCTGTGTATTTGAATTGAACACTGCCCCAGTCGGGCTGACCTGTTACCAAACAATTACTTTTGAGTAAATGACTCACCAAGGTTTCAGTCACAGGCGATTCTTCAAGATTGGCCTTTAACAATAGCGGATTGGGTTGATATTGCACACACTCAATATCCAAGCGATCGAGCAAAAGCCCATCCATCTCATGAATCATCTGCGAATCAAATGCTTCGGGCATGATAAGTTTGACGCTTACTGAAGAATTGACCGCTGCACCACGCCAAATCGCTTCATTCAAATCCTTGACCATCAATTGCTCAACTTCTTGTGCATCTTTGAATTTTGAATTGCTCAAACTGTTGACGTACAACTTAAATGATTTACTCTCAATGATGTGCGTGCTTTCACAAGGTACCAACACATGCGCAATTGCAACTACGGGCTTTCCTTTGAGGTTGAGCCAACTCAATTCATAAATGGTCCACCAATCAGCACCCATAAAAATCAATGGTGTGCCCGCATAAATTTCTTTTCTCTTGGTTTCTCTGGCAAACGGGAAAAGCAAACCCGCGTCGTACTGATCCACGTAAGGGACAATTTTTCCTAATTGAGATTGATCGGGTGTGTTCATTGCTTTGGAAACTGATCTAAAAATTCAAGCAATGGTGCTAACAGATGGGGCACCAATGCGGGTGGCAAATTATGCCCCATGCCCTCTATTGCAACGAGTTTTGAATGTGTAATGCGACTGGCTGTATCTTGCGCGCATGCAAAAGGCAACAGCGGATCTTGTTTGCCATGCAATATCAATGTGGGGCATTTGATTTGGCCGAGTAATTGCGCACGTTGTGTGTCTGCAATCACGGCCAGCATGTGACGCATGGCACCTTGCGGACGTGAACTTCGATTCATGTTGTCTTCAACCAATTGTTCCAAATAACCGGGTGGATACGGAAAACCAGGGCTCCTCAATGAATTCATAAATTTCAATGCATTGAGTTTGGCTTCCTCTGAACCTGGCGCAGCAGGTTTGACAATTAACGCAGACAACACGTCTGGCTGTGGACCCGGCAAATGTTCTGCACTACTGCTACTCATCAAACTGGTGAGTGAAAAAATTTTATCTGGCGCAGTGATGGCCATGCGTTGAGCAATCATCCCCCCCATGCTGACGCCAATGAGATGCGCTTTTTGAACACCGAGTGTTTCTAAAATTTTTAATCCATCAATGGCCATATCTTGCAAGGAATAAGGCGGTGAAGCTTGCATGCCAATTTTGTATTTTAAAAACCCCAATAAAAAGTTTGGTATGCCCAAATGATCCATCGGTGCAGACAATCCGATATCGCGGTTGTCATATCGAATGGCTCGATAGCCTCGACTGGATATGCCATTGATGAATTCTTTGGGCCACCCAATGAGTTGCATTCCCATACCACAGATAAACAAAACAGCAGGTTGATGCGCTAAGCCCTCGTCGATGATTTCAAACTGAAGTTGATTGGCTGCGATTCGCATAAAGCCTAATCTGCCAATTTTCTTCTGAACATCAATTGATTGGCTGTTGAGCTCTTAACGTCAAAACAATAGCCTTCAAGATTAAATTGCTGAAGGCCTGCAGGAGTATTGATTCTATTTTCAATTGCAAAACGCGCCATCAATCCTCTGGCACGCTTAGCAAAAAAACTGATCACTTTGTATTGGCCATTTTTGAAGTCTTGAAATTCACAAGTCACAACTTTGGCGAGTAGCGTTTTTTTATCCACAGCTTTAAAATATTCTTGAGAAGCCAAATTAATAATGACAGGATTTTTTTCTTTTTCTAATCGCTCATTGATATAGAGCGACAACTGCGAACCCCAATAATGATAGAGATTAGGACCTTTTGGGTTAGACAAGGATGTGCCCATCTCCAATCGATAAGCTTGCATTTTGTCGAATGGACGAAGAACGCCGTAGAGGCCGCTCAAAATAGCCACATGCGATTGAGCCCACTCCAATTGTTTAGGCTTGAGTGTTTGCGCATTCAAACCCTCGTAAACGTCACCATTAAAAGCCAACAAAGCAGGCTTTGAATTTTTTTCTGTGAATTGTGGTTGCCATTCACGATAACGATCCACATTTAATTGAGCCAGTGCATCGCTCAAATCCATGAGTTCAGCAATTTTTTTCTTGGATTGCTTACGAAGAATGCCAATTAATGCCTGCGCCTGTTCAACAAACAAAGGATCCGTAGCTTCAACATGAGACCATGGAGTTTCATAGTCTAAAGTTTTGGCGGGCGATAGTAAATAAAGCATAGTCGCCTATTTTAGATCCCCTGCCAATGAAGTCATGGTGTCGAGTGAAATAGTAACGTGTGCGGGGTAATTCGTGTGATCACAGCCCAATTTAACCAAGGCACCGGCCTTGACGCTGGCCTTCATCGCATCGGTAAATTCAAACCGCACAAAATGAACCGCTGAGGTTTTTTCATCATTCTCACGGTCTAAGTCTTCATCTGCTATCGCATAAACGCGCTCGTGACCTTCGACTTCAATAAACAAACGATCTTCCACACCGATCAATCGTGCGAGTTCGCGCTTACGCTCATTTACATCGGGGTATTCGATCATCATTGTGGCTTTCCAATTAGAGCCCTCTGGCATCAAGGGCACATAAGCCTCAATCTCTTGCATGATGCCTTCTTCTTCAAATATTTTTTCAATGCGCAACATCTCTTGAATTTGATAGCGAAGACTCAACTCACTCTCGAATTGCACGCTGATGTGCTCGCCCAATGCAACCGTTCTGAGTTTGCGATGGGCGATAACATCGCTCTTATGAGCTTTACGGTATTTGGAATAAGCCTCGAGGCTCATCAAACTATCAATCGTAATATTTCCTGTGACCTGCATGATTTCTCCAAAAAAAAGAATTGTTATCTGACCCCAATTTATAAGCCGTAGGCTTTGGCAACGAGGCTGATGGGGTGTTGTAGTTCGGGCACGTCGTGGCCATTTTCTTGAAAGCCTTGCGCGATGTGATGACCACCCAATGGGCAATCCGAACTGATGTAGTCGGGCTTGCTGCCGTCTTTCATGTTCGCCATGGCTTTTACCACCGGTTTACCAATTTTCATAGCATACGCATGCGTGGATTTTTTCACGCCATAGGTTCCTGCATGTCCTGAACAACGCTCTACCGTGTTGATTGTGGTGTTGGGAATCATCTTGAGCATCTCTTCGGTTTTTTTACCGATGTTTTGCACACGACCATGACAAGGTATTTGATAGCTGATGTTGCCCAATGCGTTGTCAAATTCTGTTTTGAGTAAACCGTCGCGCTTGCGCTCCATCAAGTATTCAAAAGGATCCCACATGTGTTCTTTGACCAATTGCGTTTGCACATCGTCGGGATACATCAGTGGCAATTCTTGTTTGAACATGAGCGTGCAACTTGGAACTGCACTCAAAATCGCATATCCCTCTTGCGCATACTTGGCAAGAATGGGGATATTGATTTGTTTATTCTCATCCACCGATTGCAAATCGCCCAATTCCAATTTAGGCATGCCACAACATTTTTCCTTGCTCACCAATTCGTAGGGGATGGCATTGTGATCCAATATTTTGAGCAAATCCATGCCTATGCCTGGTTCGTTGTAATTCACATAGCAGGTTGCATAAATCATCACTTTGCCTGGCGTCTTTGCACCATTGACTACTTTGTGTGTTTCGCTTTTGGGCGCAGCACTTCTAAATTTGCGTGTCGCCAACGAAGGCAACCAAGCGTGTTGATCAACACCCAATGTGCTCTCCATCACTTGTCTAGCTACTTGCGTTTTGTTGATGGCGTTAACGGCTTGAACGACAATGGGGATGCCCGCAAATTGTCCATGCACATCGGTGGAAGCTAAAAAAATTTCGCCTATTGTGACTTCGCCTTTTTGAAATTTAATCGCCTTGGCGCGCAACATGGTGTGTGGAAAGTCTAAATTCCATTCGTGCGGTGGCACATAAGGACATTTGGTGAGATAACACAAATCGCACAAGTAACATTGATCAACGACCTTCCAATAATCTTTTTTATCAACGCCATCCAACTCTAAGGTGGGGCTTTCGTCAACCAAATCAAATAGTGTTGGAAATGATCCGCACAAACTCACACATCGACGACATCCATGACAGATATCAAAGATACGTTCCATCTCGGTGAGACAAGCCTCTTCGTTGTAAAACTCTGGGTTTTTCCAATCAAGGGGGTGACGTGTGGGGGCCTCAAGGCTGCCTTCGCGTGCCATGTTATGTCCTCAGTTGGGGGGTAAAAAAGTAAATAAACCGTCACTCAGTGAGAGGCGCTGCGCCTTGTCAGCACAACGCCCAACACTCAATGTCCGGGTGGGATCAATCCACTAATTCGGCCAATGCCTTGGCATAACGGTTGGCGTGTGAACGCTCAGCCTTTGCCAGCGTTTCAAACCAGTCAGCGATTTCATCGTGACCTTCGTCGCGTGCAGTTTTGGCCATACCGGGGTACATGTCGGTGTACTCGTGCGTTTCGCCAGCCACTGCTGCTTTGAGGTTGTCACGTGTTGCGCCAATGGGCAGACCCGTTGCTGGATCACCGCATTGCTCGAGCCACTCGAGGTGACCGTGAGCGTGTCCTGTTTCACCTTCAGCGGTGGAACGGAACAACGCTGCAACGTCATTTTGTCCTTCGATGTCGGCCTTGTTTGCGAAATACAAATAACGGCGATTAGCCTGTGACTCGCCAGCAAAAGCGGCTTTCAGGTTTTCTTCCGTTTTGGAGCCTTTGAGTGCTGCCATAGAAATCTCCTAAGTGTTGATGAAAAGCCTTAACAAATGAATTGCCAAAGACTTGCATAGCGTACCCGCAATGGAACACCCTCGTCTAATGGGATGTTTCTATTCTCAAGATAGATTAAATCTATCGTCGGCTCCAGCTAATAGCATAAATTACATTGAGAATGTATATACAAAGTATCTACTTTCAAAGGGCGCGTGAAGCAAATAGAAATCGTTAAATAGGGAAATAGTTGCGCCGTGCGCTTGCCAGCTGCTGCAATGAAAAATTTGAAAATCGCACTAGGTGTCCGAATGGAACTGGAAGCTGTCGAAGGAGCCCAGGTACTCAAACCGACCGCAAAGATTTATCACTTGAAGGACATGCTTGCCCAAATCAATGATCAAAATCGACATGAGTTCGTTGATTGGGGTACGCCGGTTGGCCGTGAAGTATGGTGACGCGCAAAAAAGCCTCTGCGCCTGATCTGGGTGACGTGGTTTGGCTTGATCACAATCCACAAGCGGGACACGAGCAAGCAGGTCATAGGCCTGCACTTGTTCTGTCCCCCAAAGCTTATAACTCTGCGAGTGGCCTGATGTTGTGTTGTCCAGTAACAACTCAAATAAAGGGCTATCCATTTGAAGTTGCGCTAACTGGATCAAAAGGACTGAAGAGCGTGGTGCTTTCCGATCAATTGAGAAGCATGGATTGGGAGGTGCGCCAAGCAACAATCGCAGGACGTGCCGCTGAGGCTGTGGTGGCTGAAGTGATTGCCAAATTAAAGGTTTTGCTTCCCCTCCAGTGAGCACACCCTGCATTGGGCGAGTCGATCCCCATCAAAATCCACAAATCAAATTTATCTCCCCCTCACCAAATTCTTTCAGTTAAAGTCAATCTTTATGACTGGCTCTACCAAGGAAGACCATGCAATCGTCCACACAGCCTTTGCCTGCGCCCGCACGGATTCAACAACTGCATCATTACGCTTATCGATGTCGAGACGCCGAATAAACGCGCCATTTTTATGAAGATATTTTGGGTCTACCGCTTTACCACATCATTCAAAGTGACCATGTGCCGAGTACGGGAGAGTATTGCCCCTACACACATATTTTTTTCCAATTGATCGACGGCTCATACATTGCGTTTTTTGATTTGGGTGATGATGAAGCAGCAGAGCCCTCGGCCAATACACCTGCGTGGGTGAACCATATAGCATTCAGAGTAAATACAGTGCCAGAGTTAGAAACCACCATGACCCGACTTCAAGCCAACGGCATTGACGTGATTGGCATCACCGATCACAGAATTTTTAAAAGTATTTATTTCTTTGATCCCAATGGCATTCGCTTGGAGTTGTCTGCACAAGTAGCAGATGCATTTCAAATGCTAGAAGAAAGCAAAACAGCACACGCATCCTTGAAAGAATGGAACGAACGCAAAGCACACATGCGTGAACAAAGAAAAAATAATTGATTTAAAAATGTCAAACAATCCTTATCGTGCGCCCATTTTTACCAATGGCTATGAACACACGCAAGGACGCGGCTACGAGTTACCGCAATATCCTTTTATAGAACCAACCGAGTTAAAAACAGGTGCTACGCATCGACACGACATTGTGATTGTGGGTGGTGGCATTACGGGTCTCACTTTGGCGTGCAGTTTAGCCAACTGGGGCGTCAGCGCAATTTTATTAGACGAAGACAACACTGTGGGCGTGAAAGGCGCATCGTCACGCGGTATTTGTTACACACAAAAATCCTTAGAAATTTTTAAACGTTTGGGCATTTATGAGACCATCAACGACAAAGGCATTCAATGGAGTGTAGGTCGAACATTTGCGGGTCACGACGAGGTTTTTGCATTCGATTTGCGCCAGCAAAGTCATTTTAATTTGAGTGAACAACCCCCTTTCATCAATATTCAACAGTTTTATATCGAAGGCTACTTGGTCGAGCGCATCATGGCGATCAATGAATAAAAACCACTCATTGATTTGCGGTGGATGTCACGTGTAGTTAATTTTTCACAAAACACAGAATATGCTGAACTTGAAGTGCAAACATCCAAAGGCAACTACAAACTACAAGCCTCGCATGTGATTGATGCAACGGGTTCACACACGCCCTTTCATGAGTGGTGCAACATGAGTATGGATTCCAAACGTGGGGACGATCGATGGTGCATCGCCGATGTGAAATTCAAAGACACGCCACCTACCGAACGACATACCTGGATTGAAGCGCCCTTCAATGAAAACCGTGCCGTGTGGCAACACTTAATGGGCGACGCCGTGTGGCGTATCGATTATCAAATGGCGCCTGATGCAGACCCTGCTTATGTGAGTCGTGAAGACGTGGTGCGTGAACGATTGAAGCGTCAATTTAGCGACAACCTTTCTTGTGAAATTGTGTGGGTCGGCCCGTATGCTTATAAAAGTCAATGCCTGTATCAACTCCAAAAAGATCGTGTTTATTTTGCGGGGGATATGGCAAAAGTTGTGAGCCCCTTTGGTGCTAGAGGTGGCAACACGGGCATTGCAGACGCAGACAATTTGGCTTGGAAACTCGCAAATGTTCTCAAAGGCAAGGCGCCCGCACAACTTTTACAAAGTTACAACGATGAACGCTTAGAGGCTGCGCAGCAAAATGTGATGATCACCCGACGTACCGCACGATTTTTGCGCGCGCCACAAGGCATTGAAAAACTCATGCGTAGTGCAGTGATTAGTTTGGCAAAAAAACATGCATTCGCGCGCGTATTGATCAATACAGGACGCATGGCAGTGGCCAATCGATACACACGATCGAGCATATGCACAGACACCGGTGGCGTATCGGTTCAAAACGTTTCATTCCAATGGTATGATTCACATTACGGGCAACTAAATGATTTGATTCGTTGGGCCGATGGCCGCTTGCTTCTTTTAATATTTGGTTCAATCTCAAAAGGCGACATACAAAACCTTCAGCAACTGAGCCAACAATGGCCTGTTCGCGTGGTTCAAGTTGTTACACCCAACGCGTATGCTCAATCAATTGAACACGTGGTTGATAACCAAGGTCATTTAAAAACCGCCAGTCACTTGCAAGACCACCAATGGGCATTGATTCGACCCGATAACTATTTGGCGGCCCATGGAACGGGTGTAGATGCGCGCTTGACTCTGGCCGCACAACGCGCCTTAGCCTATTAGCCCTGAGCGCACCCCCAAGGCTTTCTACCCCGATAATCTAGGTTTTCGCATTTGCATTTAGCACATTCCTATGTCCACCACACTTCGAATTGATTTTGTATCTGACATCGCCTGCCCTTGGTGCGCTGTCGGTCTCGGCGCTCTTGAACAGGCATTAAAACGCTTAGATGGAAAAGTACAGGCTGAGCTCCACTTTCAACCGTTTGAACTCAACCCCAACATGCCAGCGGGTGGACAAGATTTAAGCGAGCATCTCACCGAAAAATACGGCTCGACACCAGAGCGACAAGCGCAGATCAGAGAAAACATCACAGCGCGCGGCCAAGAAGTGGGCTTCACATTCAATCCCGATGGTCGTGGTCGTGTTTACAACACCTTTGATGCGCATCGATTGCTTCATTGGGCGGGTGTCGACTTACCTATGGATGCACAGCATCATCTCAAAAAATCTTTTTTAAATGCCTACCAAGGTCGCGCTGAATGCATTGAATCGCACGAGGTGTTGTTGTCTGCTGTGAAAGATGCGCAACTCGATGTGCAAGAAGCCGAGCGAATTTTAAAATCAGATATGTATGCCGCCGAGGTTCGTGCGCGCGAACAGTTTTATTTAAATGCGGGTATTCATTCGGTACCCGCCATCATCATCAATGAGTGTCATTTGATTTCAGGTGGACAACCCATCGAAGTTTTTGAGCAAGCGCTTCAAGAAATTGCCAAAGAGATTCACGCATGAGTAACCCACCCGCACAACCGAGTTTAGAGAGTCTGTCCAAATCTTTTGAACCCGCCGCCTTAGAAGCGCATTGGGGGTCCGAGTGGGAAAAACGCGGCTACGGCGTTGCAGGATTCAGAGGTCAAGGCCAAGCTAAAGTGGGACAAGAAGCTTTCGCGATTCAATTGCCGCCACCTAATGTAACGGGCACTTTGCACATGGGTCATGCGTTCAATCAAACCATCATGGATAGCCTCACGCGCTATCACCGCATGAAAGGTTTCAACACGCTTTGGGTGCCTGGCACCGATCATGCAGGCATTGCCACACAAATTGTGGTGGAACGGCAACTGCAAGAAAAAGGTATCAGTCGTCACGATATGGGGACCTCTCCTGCAGAAGCGCGAAAAAATTTCGTCTCCAAAGTGTGGGAGTGGAAAGAAAAATCGGGCAACATCATTACTTCGCAAATGCGACGCATGGGAGACAGTGTTGATTGGTCACGTGAATACTTCACCATGGATGACAAACTCTCGCATGTTGTCACCGAAACGTTTGTGAAGTTGCATCAACAAGGCCTCATCTACCGAGGCAAACGTTTGGTGAGTTGGGACCCCGAACTCAATACCGCCGTATCTGATTTAGAAGTAGAGAGCGAAGAAGAAGACGGTCATCTGTGGCACATCCTCTATCCGTTTTCCAAGGGTGAGCAACTCGTCGATGGTGTTTTATCCAAGGGCTTGGTTGTTGCAACCACACGACCCGAAACCATGTTGGGTGACGTTGCTGTGATGGTCCACCCCGACGATACTCGCTATCAATCATTGATTGGACAAAGCGTCAAACTCCCTTTGTGCGATCGCGAGATTCCAATCATTGCAGACACCTATGTGGATCGCGAATTTGGAACGGGTGTTGTCAAAGTAACGCCTGCGCACGACGCCAACGACTACGCTGTGGGTCAACGACATCAGTTGCCCATCATTGGCGTGCTTCATCTCAATGCCACTATCAACGACAACGCGCCCGTTGCTTATCGCGACATGGATCGTTTTGTAGCACGCAAACAAATCGTCAAAGATTTGCAAGCGCAAGAATTGATGATTGAAATTAAAAAACACAAACTCATGGTGCCGCGTTGTGCGCGTACAGGGCAAATTATTGAACCCATGCTCACCGATCAATGGTTCATCGCTATGCAAAAGGTCAGTGAGCAAGACCCCACAGGCAAAAGCATTGCACAAAAAGCCATCGACGTCGTTGCCTCAGGTGAGGTGAGTTTTGTTCCGGAAAATTGGGTCAACACCTACAACCAATGGATGAACAACATTCAAGACTGGTGTATTTCACGCCAGTTGTGGTGGGGCCATCAAATTCCCGCTTGGTATGACGAGGACGGTCGCGTATACGTGGCGTGTAATCTGCAAGAAGCGCAAGCACTGGCGCCGGGCAAAAACTTACGTCGCGATGAAGATGTTTTAGATACGTGGTACTCATCGGCCTTGGTGCCGTTTTCAACCATGGGTTGGCCAGAGGCCGCGCAAACCCATAAAGCTACATCCGATTACGATTTGTATTTGCCAAGCGATGTATTAGTTACGGGCTATGACATTATTTTCTTTTGGGTTGCGCGCATGATCATGATGACCACGCATTTCACGGGTCGAGTTCCATTTAAATATGTCTATATACATGGCTTGGTACGTGATGCGCAAGGCAAAAAAATGAGCAAGTCCGAAGGCAATGTATTGGATCCCGTTGATTTGATCGATGGTATTGAACTTGAACCGTTACTAGACAAACGCTCGCAAGGTTTGCGTAAACCAGAAACCGCGCCACAAGTTAGAAAAAATACACAAAAAGAATTTCCTGATGGTATTCCTGCTTATGGTGCTGACGCATTGCGATTTACTTTTGCAGCACTTGCCTCGTTGGGTCGCAGCATCAACTTTGACAGTAAACGTTGTGAAGGCTATCGCAATTTTTGTAACAAATTATGGAATGCCACACGTTTTGTTCTCATGAATTGTGAAGGCCATGATTGCGGATTGGCCGAGCACACCAAAGAGCAATGCCAACCCGCGCGCGTTGATACATCGGGACAAGCTATTGCAGCTGGTCCTTTTTATGGTTACATGCAATTCAGCCAAGCCGATCGATGGATCACATCGGTGTTGCAACAAACCGAAGCCGATGTGGCCAAAGGTTTTGCACAATACCGTTTAGACAACGTGGCTCAATCCATTTATGAATTTGTTTGGAATGAATACTGCGATTGGTATCTTGAAATTGCCAAAGTGCAGTTACAAACGGGAAGCGATTCACAACAGCGCGCAACTCGCAGAACGTTGATTCGCGTACTCGAAACGATTGTACGTTTAGCGCATCCCATCATTCCATTCATCACCGAAGAATTGTGGCAAAAAGTCGCACCCGTTGCAGGGCTTGCAGGCGAATCGGTCAGCATTGCGCGTTATCCCGAAGCGCAGCTCGAAAAAATTGATCCGCTTGCGATTGCGCATGTGGCACAACTCAAATCATTGGTGGATGCGTGCCGCAATTTGCGCGGCGAAATGGGCTTGTCACCCGCTACCAAAGCACCTTTACTCGTCGTTGGTAATGCAACGTTCATGCGAGACAACGCGCCTGTGTTGCAAGCATTGGCCAAATTAAGCGAAGTCAAAGTTTTTGATGATGAGGCTGCTTGGTCTACTGCCACTCAATCGTCACCATCGACAGCAGTTGGGGACATACGATTATGTTTATTGATTGAGGTGGATGTAGCCGCAGAAAAAATTCGTCTCGACAAAGAAATCACACGCATCAAGACAGAAATACAAAAAGCCAATGGCAAATTATCCAATGAAGCTTTTGTGACTAAAGCCCCGCCTGCCGTGATAGAGCAAGAGCGCAAACGCTTGGCTGATTTTGATGCGACGGTGATTAAATTAGAAGGTCAAAGCAAGCGACTGGGCAATTAAAATTAGCGTCGACGCAGGATGTGAACAAACTCATTGCCTGCGCTTTGTTGCTCCACCAATTCATTGCCCGTTTGTTTGGCAAATGCAGCAAAGTCTCTCATCGAACCCGCGTCGGTTGCCACCACTTTGAGCAACTGACCGCTTTGCATGGCGGTGAGTGCTTTTTTTGCTTTTAATATGGGTAACGGGCAGTTCAATCCACGCGTATCCAACTCTTGATCTACTTGCATTTGATTACTTGTCCTGATTGAGTTGTTCAATTTGCGCCCACTCCATGAAGCGAGGCTCTATTCCTTGTGTTCGTAACCAGTCTCCAACGGCGTAACCCGTTCCTGCTGGCCAACAAATCACATCTTGCGGCGCATACAACTTGTATTCGACCAATTCTGGAGATAGTTTAATTTCACCTTCAGCAACCGCATGATAAGCAATGATCACTTGGTTCATGCGTTGAAAGTCATACACCCCTACTAAAGTGAGGGACAGTGTTTTTAAATTGGTCTCTTCTGCAATTTCTCGACTGATACCTTCTTGCGGTGTTTCGCCCGCCTCCATAAAGCCAGTGATGAGTGCATAGCGTTTACCTTGCCAAGCCGCATTACGCGCGAGCAAAATTTTTCCGTTGTATTGAACAATGCCTGCCAACACTGGCGTTGGATTGTTCCAATGCGTCCAATTGCAAGCGACGCATCGCAAGCGTTCTTTGGGGCCGCCGTCCTCATCCATGGCAATCATTTGCAAGGGCGTTGCGCAATTGGGGCAAAAATTAAAGTTGTTCATGCGGGAAATACACCAGTTGAGAGGTAACGATCACCTCGGTCACACACAATGAAAACAATGGTTGCATTGCGTTCACGCTTGGCAATTTGTTGCGCCACCCAGCAAGCACCTGCGGCAGACACACCTGCAAAAATACCTTCTTCACGCGCCATGTTTCGGCACATGTCCTCGGCATCTTTTTGGCTCACATACACCAACTCATCGACGGTGCTCGCGTCATATATTTTGGGTAAATATTCTTGCGGCCACTTACGAATGCCTGGAATGCGCGAGCCTTCGCTGGGTTGAGCACCAATGATTTGAATCTTTGGATTTTTTTCTTTTAAAAACCGCGATACACCCGTGATGGTACCTGTGGTTCCCATGGCGCTCACAAAATGCGTGATCTCGCCCTTTGTGTCTTGCCAAATTTCTGGGCCTGTGGTTTCGTAATGAATGCGTGGATTATCTTCATTGGAAAATTGATCGAGCACTAAACCTTTGCCCTCTTTTTGCATGCGCTCAGCCAAATCGCGGGCACTCTCCATACCGCCTGCTTTGGGTGTGAGGATTAATTCAGCACCAAATGCTTTCATGGTTTGTGCACGCTCGATGGATAAATCTTCGGGCATGATGAGCACCATGCGATATCCTTTAATGGCCGCGGCCATGGCTAATGCAATGCCGGTGTTGCCCGATGTGGCTTCAATCAGCGTGTCGCCAGGTTTTATATCGCCGCGCTCTTGTGCGCGTTGAATCATGGACAGAGCGGGTCGATCTTTAACAGATCCTGCGGGATTATTGCCTTCTAACTTACCCAAAATCACATTGTTTCGTGTGGAATTGTCTGTAAAGCCAATGCGTTGCAATGCTACTAATGGGGTTTTGCCAATGGCGTCTTCGATTGTTGGATATTTCATCCCCTTAATATGCCATAATATTCTTTTCCTTCTCCTGCCGGAGTGGCGAAATTGGTAGACGCAGCAGATTCAAAATCTGCCGGTGCAAAACACCGTGCCGGTTCGATTCCGGCTTCCGGCACCACAGTTTTTCAATCTGTGGTTTTTTATTGATCTGCATATTGCTTTTGTCAGACATTTTCTATTGCATCACATAATGAGCCTACTCTTTACCCGCTACACACTTTCCTCTCCTAATGGCCCCTTGGTACTACCCAACCGAATCGTGGTGGCACCGATGTGCCAGTACGCAAGCACAGACGGTTTGGCCAACGATTGGCATTTGATGCATTGGGGCAATCTACTTAATAGCGGTGCAGGTTTGTTTATTATTGAAGCCACTGCAGTAACCAAAAAGGGACGCATCACGCCCAATTGTTTGGGTCTTTGGGACGACACAACTGCACACGCACTTGATGACAACCTCAAACGCGCACGTCGTCTAGCACCTCATGTGCCCGTCGCTATTCAATTGGCGCATGCAGGTCGCAAAGGTTCCAGTGCCAGACCATGGGACGGCGGCATGCTCATTGCCGAGAGCAGCCCTGATGGTTGGAAACCCTCAGGCCCATCGGCCATTGCTCAATTGGCTGGCGAGCCCCCACCTCACGAATTAACAACGAAAGACATGCAAGATATTTTGCGTGGATTTGTGCAAGCGTCTGTCTATGCCAACGACATGGGCATTGACATGATTGAGTTGCACGGTGCGCACGGTTATTTATTGCATGAATTTTTGTCTCCCATCTCTAATCAACGCCAAGATGCATACGGTGGCAACTTTGAAGCTCGCATTAAATTTCCATTAGAAGTTTTTCAAGCGGTGCGTCAAACTTATAAAGGTGTGTTGGGTATGCGCCTATCAGCGACCGATTGGGTGGATGGGGGATGGACGCCCGAAGAGTGTGCAGATTTATCACTCAGACTCAAAGCTGCAGGCGCTGATTTTGTTCACGTCTCTTCAGGTGGCGTGTCCCCCCAACAAAAAATTCCAATCGGCCCTGGCTACCAATTGCCATTTGCAAAAATGATTCGTCAAAAAACAGGACTGCCCACCATCGCAGTGGGTTTGATCACCGATCCACGCCAAGCAGAAAAGGTTTTGGTCGATGGCGACGCAGATTTGGTTGCATTGGCAAGGGCTTTTTTATACAAACCCAGATGGGGTTGGGAGGCTGCAACTGCCTTGGGCGGCGTTGTGCAAGCTACTTCACAATACTGGCGTTGTTTGCCACGCGAAGCACAAAGTATTTTCGGCAATGTCAAAATTGGTATGCGCTGATTTTTAATTACTGATCTATCCACTCAAGCCTTCTTTGATCGTTGGATAGCGCAATTTTAATTTCAATTCTATTTTCATACGCGTGTTGTCCATGCGACGCGATTCGCTCATAAAACTCATCAACATAGTTGATAGTTGCACTTTGGCTTCTTCGCGTGTGATACGTTTGGGTTTTGGCAAGCCCCATAAATCAGCCGCCCATTCAACATAAGCTCCCATGGTCATTTGCGTGTCATCGTTTACATTCAAAACACGTTGCGGTTTGTTTCGCCAAACGGAAAGCCAAAACGCCAGCGCCAAATCATCTGCATGAATGTGGTTGGTATACACATCGTCCTCAGGACATAAAACAGGTGTTTGACGCATCAAGCGTTCACGCGGTGTTCCACCTTCGCGATCGAGCGCATAGATACCCGGTACGCGCAAAATAGAAGCGCGCAAAACTCCTGACGCACCCCAGAGGCGAATCCATTGTTCTGCATTGAGGCGACGCTGTGCTCTATCCGTGAGCGCATGGGTTGCTCTTGTTTCAGTGACCCATGCACCTTGACAGTCGCCATAAACGCCTGAGGTTGATCCATAAACCACAGACACAGCAGGCGCTCTTAACCGCATGGCTTGAACCAATGATGCCGTGCGTGGATCTGTCCCTCCACTCAATGGCGGTGGCGCCAAATGCACAATTCGAGTGGCCAGTCCACCGAGGCGCCGCAAAGTGTGGGGCTGGTCCAAATTACCCCTTAAAGGCGTAACGCCTAAGCTTCTTAATTGTGGAATCCGCGTCTCTTGTGAGGTGATCGCCATCACACGCACATTGGGCTTTGCAAGTTTGACCACCCGCAAGCCCACGTCACCGCATCCAACGATGAGAAGTCGCTCGCGCCGAAAGCGTGCAGGCAGTGCGCCCAAGGGTGACTGAATTGAAGGCAAAATGGAGGATTGTAGTTACAAGACCCCTTAAGGATAACCAAGAATGTCTTTTCAGATCACCGTTGAGCCCAGTGGCCGTATTTTTGAAGCCACATCCGATGAAACTATTTTGTCAGCAGGGATGCGTCAAGGCATTGGCCTGCCTTATGGCTGCAAAGATGGCGCATGCGGATCTTGCAAATGCAAAAAAATCAGCGGACAAGTCAGCATGGGGGCGCATCAAAGCAAGGCATTGAGCGAACAAGAGGCCGAGCAAGGCATGATCCTCACCTGTTGCTCTACAGCGCAATCAGACCTGGTCCTCGAATCCAGGCAAGTGGTGCAAGCAGGCGCATTCCCCATCAAAAAAATGCCTGTTCGCGTTGTGTCATTAGAAAAAAAATCTTCCGATGTGATGTTGGTAAAATTGCAGTTGCCCGCCAGTGACGTGATGCAATTTCATGCGGGTCAGTATGTTGATTTTTTATTACGTGACGGTTCACGCAGAAGTTACTCGATGGCTAATGCACCTCACACCTTGGTGGCTGGCAGCCCAACCATTGATTTACACATCCGTCACATGCCAGGTGGTAAATTTACAGATCATGTATTTGGAGCGATGAAAGAAAAAGAAATTTTGCGCATCGAAGGCCCGCAGGGAAGTTTTTTCTTGCGTGAAGACAGCGACAAACCCATGGTATTTCTGGCTTCAGGCACTGGCTTTGCACCAATCAAAGCGCTGATCGAACACATGCAACACGCCAACATTCAACGCAAAACCACCGTGTATTGGGGAGGTCGCAGGCCTGAAGATTTGTACATGAACGATTGGTTGGTTAAACAATGCGCTCAAATGAGCAATATCACTTATGTGCCTGTTATTTCTGATGCAACCGCAGAAGATGCTTGGTCAGGTCGAACAGGTTTTGTGCATTTGGCTGTTTTGCAAGATCATCCTCATTTATCTGCGTATCAAGTGTATGCCTGTGGTGCACCCATCGTGATTGATTCAGCCAAAAAAGATTTCACAAGTCTTGGTGCTTTACCAGAAGATGAGTTTTTTGCAGATTCATTTACCACAGAGGCCGACAAAGCGAAAGCTTAAGGAGACAGACGTGCGCACCATTCAAAAATATTTATTCAAAAAAATAGGCGCGGGGCTTATTTTTGCCCTTAGTTTTTTAATAAGCGCACAGGCGCAAAATTTTCCGAGCAAACCGATTCGTTGGGTGATTGTTGCGCCTGCTGGCTCGTCACTGGATGTGATTGCGCGCGCCATGCAAGACAAATTGCGTGATCAATTGGGACAAAGCGTTGTCATTGAAAACAAGCCGCAAGCGGGAGGCACGGTTGGTACTGCAGAAGTGGCGCAGTCGGCGCCCGATGGTTACACATGGGTGATGTCTTACAACGGTCCATTGGCATTTGGCCCTCACCTCTATCCTAAACTGCCCTATCAACCTTTACGAGATTTGCAACCCGTGATGATCACCACCTCGCAACCCAATGTGATTGCAGTGAGCGCATCATTACCTGTCAACACCGTGAGTGAATTGATCAAACTCCTGCAATCTAATCCTGGCAAGTACAACTATGCATCGGTGGGCAATGGGAGTTCTTCGCACCTTACCATGGAATATGTGAAAGCATTAACGCAATCCTTTGCTGTGCATATTCCATTCAATGGGGGGCCTCCTGCATTGCTAGCCACCATCAGTGGCGAAACACAAATTTTGGCAACAGTGCCAACTGTGATTCAACCACAAGTCAAAAATAGCAAACTCAAAGCAATTGCAGTCACTGGCCTCACACGCTACGCACTCATGCCCGATGTACCCACTGTTGCAGAAAGCGGCATTGCAAGTCTTAAAAATTTTGAAGCGATCGCTTGGAATGGCGTGTTGATTAAATCAGGAACGCCGCGCGCTATTGTTGACAAAATCAATTCAGCACTCAACGCTGCTTTGTCTGATCCGCAAGTGAGAGAACGCATCAAGTCTGCTGGGCTTGACCCTGTGGGTGGAACGCCTGAACAATTCACACAACTGATTCAAAGCGAATCTGCGAAATGGGCGCCAATCATTCAACGCTCGGGCGCGCGCATTGATTAACTGAAAGACAACGATGTTGATACATATATTCAAAAAAAAATTGCACATCTTGTTGGGTTCATTATTGTCGGTTTGTTTTTGCATAAGCTTGCAAGCACAAACACTCTCAACTTCAAAACCCATTCGTCTCATCGTTCCTTACGCCCCTGGTGGCCCCATTGACGTCACCGCTCGCTTGCTTGCAGATAGAGTCAAAGACACGTTAGGTACCGTTGTCATTGAAAATAGACCAGGCGCAGGCGGCAACATTGGCGCTGACGCCATTGCCAAAGCCACCCCCGATGGTTACACCATCGGTATATCGGCGACAGCCACCCATGCGGTCAATCCATGGCTGTACAAAAAAATACCCTATGACGCCTCCAACGATTTTTCACCGATCACACAAATATTGCGAGTGCCCAATGTGTTGGTGATGAATGCAGAAACAGCCAAGAGACTCAACATTCATTCACTCAAAGAATTTGTGGCCTATGCAAAAGCCAATCCTGCCAAACTCAACTATGGTTCTGGCGGTAATGGCAGCGCAGGACATTTAGCAGGTGAGCTATTCAAATCCAAAGCGGGTATTTTTGCAGTTCATATTCCATACAACGGCGGTAACCCTGCACAAATGGCTTTGCTATCGGGGCAAGTCGATTTTAATTTCGACAATTTGGCGACATCCTCTCCCAATATCAAAAGCGGAAAACTGATCGTCTTGGCCGTAACCACGCCACAAAGAAGCGCCGTGTTGCCCGACGTGCCAGCGGTTTCAGAAATACTGAAAGATTTTTCTGTTGATACTTGGTGGGGCTTGGTCGCACCTGCCAATACACCCACTGCCATCATTGAAAAACTCAATCAAGCTTTTGTACTTGCATTGCAATCGGCTGAATCAAAAATAAAGTTTGCAACATTGATGGCCGAACCCGTGCCCTCTTCGCCGCAAGAATTTGGCAACTTCATGAAATCGGAATTAGCTAAATATGAATCGGTGGTGAAGGCCAGTGGTGCAAGGGTGGATTGAAAAATCACTCCCCCAAATAAGCAGCTCGCACTTTAGGGTCGTGCAATAAATCTTTGGCATTACCCGACATCGTAATTAATCCAGACTCCATCACATAAGCACGCTGAGCAATTTGTAATGCCCTGCTCGCGTTTTGTTCTACCAACAAAATAGTGACGTCTTGCGCGGACACATCGCGAATCACTTCAAAAATTTTATCCACCATTAAGGGAGACAATCCCATCGAGGGCTCATCCATTAATAACAACTTGGGACGGCTCATCAATGCACGGCCCATTGCCAACATTTGTTGCTCACCGCCCGACAAAGTACCCGCCAATTGATCCCGTCGCTCTTTGAGTCGACTAAAAATAGTGAAGACGCGATCCATATCGAAATCAATCTCTGCTCGATTGCTTCTTGTATACGCGCCCATTTGTAAATTTTCAAAAATACTCATGCGCGTAAAAATACCTCGACCCTCAGGCACCATGGCAAGGCCTTGCTTGACCAAATCCCAGGGGCCCTGCCCTTGAATCGATTGGCCCGCATACACAACGTTTCCATTGCCCATGGGTAATGTTGCAGTGATGGCTTTCATGGTTGTGGTTTTACCCGCACCGTTCGATCCAATCAATGAGACCAACTCTCCTTCGTGAACCTCAAAACTGATTCCCTTGACCGCTTCGATGCCACCATAAGACACGCACAAATCATTCACTGTTAACAAGGCTTGCATGTCAATGGACTCCTGTGCCTAGATAGGCGCTGATGACTTTTTCATCTTTTTGAACTTGCGCAGGTGTTCCATCTGCAATTTTTTTACCGTAATCTAATACGGTAACGCGATCACACAAACCCATCACCAATTTAACATCGTGCTCAATCAGTAAAACTGTTCGATTGTCTTTTCGAATTCGATCAATCAATTCGCGCAATTGAACTTTTTCTGTTGCATTCATCCCTGCAGCAGGCTCATCGAGGGCAATCAATTGAGGATCTGTTGCCAAAGCGCGTGCAATTTCTAATCGACGTTGATCGCCATAACTCAGAGTGCGAGCTCTGTAGTCCGCATAGTGTGCAATTCCCACATAAGCCAGAAGTTCACGCGCGCGTGCTTCTATCTCTTGCTCTTCTTTTAAAAATCCACGTGTTTTAAAAATAGCACCTAATAAACCCGAATGGGTTCTGACGTGACGCCCTACCATCACATTTTCAAGCGCAGTCATTTCAGAAAAGAGTCGGATGTTTTGAAATGTGCGTGCAATACCCATTTGCGCGACTTCGTGAACCGCCGTGGGTTGATAGTTTTTTCCAGCCAACTCAAATTGACCCGTATCTGGGGTATACAAGCCCGTGATGACATTAAAAAAAGTGGTTTTACCAGCGCCATTGGGTCCAATCAAACCATAGACCTCACCACGATGAATCGATAAATCAACGTCACTTAATGCTTGTAATCCACCAAATTTTTTGGAGACACCCGATACACGCAAAACACGATCGGCACTCATGATCAATCTTCCTGTGTAGACGGCTTAATTTCTTTACCGTGTTCGGGGGAAGGCCACAGACCTCGCGGCTTCATCAACATAATGGTGATCATGGCAGTTGCAATCAGCAGTTGTCTCAAAATAGAAGCGTCTAAACGTCCATCTGTGATGCTTTGTAGAGGACCCGCCACGTACCGCAACACCTCGGGCAATGCAGCTAAAAGTACAGCACCCAATACAACGCCTGGCAAATATCCCAAGCCGCCGAGCACCACCATTGCAACAATCATCACCGATTCCATCAAGCTAAAAGATTCAGGAGATACGAACCCTTGAAATGAAGCAAACATGGCGCCTGAGACGCCGCCAAAAGTAGCACCCATACCAAACGCTAACAACTTCATGTTGCGGGTGTGAATGCCCATGGCTTTGGCAGCGATTTCATCTTCGCGAATAGCCATCCACGCGCGACCCATGCGTGATTTTTCTAAGCGATAGCAGATGAGTATGCTGACCAACACCAACGATAAAAACAAATAGTAATAGAGTGTGACCGATGGAAATTCAATCCACCCCCAATCTAATCGTTTAGACAAAGGGTGACCGAACACCGTCACCGAATCGATTTGTCCTAAACCTTTGGGACCATTGGTGATATTGTAAGGTTGGTCTAAATTATTTAAAAATACACGAATGATTTCACCAAAGCCCAGAGTAACAATCGCTAAATAATCACCTCTTAATTTTAGCGTTGGTGCACCCAACACCACACCAAAAAAACCTGCTAAAAATGCCGCTAATGGAATCACTACCCACAACGGCATATGCAAACCGTTGGGAAACATCGCTGCTATTGCAGGAAATGTATCGGTTAAATGCGGCGACGCGAGCAACGCAAATAAATAAGAGCCAACTGCAAAAAAAGCAACATATCCCAAATCAAGCAAACCTGCATAACCTACAACAATATTAAGACCCAAGGCCAACAACACATAAAGCAAAGCCATATCGGCAATTCGGACCCATGCATTGCCAAACAATTGCAAAACAAGAGGAAGCAATAACAGCAACACCGCGATCAATAACTGAGTCGATTTTTTGATGGGTAAATTCATTGTCTAAGCCCTATCAGCAACGCGCTCGCCCAACAATCCAGATGGCCTGAGTGTGAGCATGATGATTAAAACAACAAATGCAAAAATATCTGAATAGTGACTGCCAAGCACGCCGCCTGTTAACTCGCCGATATATCCAGAACCAATGGATTCAATCAGACCCAATAAAACGCCACCCACAACTGCGCCAGCCAAATTGCCGATCCCACCAAAAACTGCAGCCGTGAATGCTTTGAGGCCTGGCAAAAAGCCCATGGTGTGTTGAACGGTTCCGTAATTGGATGCCCACATCACACCTGCCAATGCGGCCAAAATGGCGCCAATAATAAATGTTGCCGATATCACGGTATCAGGTTTGACGCCCATCAAACTCGCCACGCGAGGATTTTCTGCTGTTGCTCGCATCGCGCGGCCCAACTGCGTGCCATTGACCAACCACATCAACAGTGCCAATGAAATCGCTGTAAGCACCAAAATTAGAATTTGTATAGGCGTGATCACCACGCCATAAAATTCGAACGGCACATTAGGCAGCAACGTGGGATAAGCCTTGTGATTGGGTTTCCAAATAATCATTGCAAATGTTTGCAACAAAATCGACATGCCAATGGCGGTAATGAGTGGCGCTAATTTAGGAGCATAACGCAAGGGTCGATATGCAATTTTTTCGATTGAAAAATTGAGAACGCATGCAACCACGCATGCAGATATGAATGCGAAGAAAAGCATCACTGCGGCGGGCATCCATGGCGCGCATTCTTGAAGCAGGCCAATCACGGTCCAACTGGTGAGAGCGCCAAACATCAACACCTCGCCATGCGCAAAGTTAATTAAATTAATAATTCCATACACCATGGTGTAGCCGAGTGCGACTAAGGCATACATGCTGCCCAACACCAAGCCATTAACAATTTGTTGAAAAAATATTTCCATGTAATCCATTCTGTAGCCGAGTTAATGTCCCAAGTCCTGTTTATAACAGTTTGTAAATGTTTATTACAGATTTTTTTTACGGGCTTTGATATTTATTTCGCGCAACTGACTCAATTTTTCCGATATTTTTATTTCTAAACCTCGATTCACAGGCTGATAAAACTGCGGTGGCGTCATCCCTTTGGGCCAATAATTTTCACCAGCGGCAAACGCGTCGGGTTCGTCATGGGCATAACGATAGGCTTTACCGTAATCGAGACCTTTCATCAATGCAGTGGGCGCATTTCGTAAATGTAAAGGAACAGAATGCGTGCTTTGTCCTTTGATAAATTTTTTCATGTCGTTGTAAGCTTTGTAAACCGCATTGGATTTGGGAGCCATCGCCAAATACACAACACACTGAGCCAAGGCCAACTCACCTTCAGGTGAGCCCAATCTTTCATAAACTTCAGACGCATCCAATGCCAAACGCAAGGCACGTGGATCTGCCAAGCCAATATCTTCACTCGCCATTTGAACCATTCGTCGCGCCATGTATCGCGGATCAGCACCACCATCGAGCATGCGCACCAACCAATACAGCGATGCATCAGGGTCGGAACCACGCACCGATTTGTGCAATGCGCTAATGGTGTCGTAAAACTGTTCACCACCTTTGTCATAGCGACGCATGCGTTCACCCAAGACCTTCAGCAACCAATCGTCATCAACCGTTTGTCGTTTTTCTCGATGTGCTGCCACCATCAATATTTCAAGCGTATTCAGTAGTCGTCTGGCATCGCCATCGGCGTAAGCAATCAAACTTTGCTCAGCGTCTTTTGCGACAGGCACAATGGCTTGTATACGTTGTGCTTTTTGAATAATCTGTAACAAGTCTTCAGCGCTTAGGGCTTGCAAAACATACACAGCAGCACGCGACAACAAAGCTGAATTGACTTCAAAGGAAGGGTTCTCGGTGGTCGCACCAATGAATGTAAACAGACCCGACTCTACATGCGGCAAAAAAGCATCTTGTTGACTTTTGTTGAATCGATGCACTTCATCAACAAAAACCAGTGTTCTATATTCTTGCAATCCTTGTCTGGCATTTTGCGCCATCTCAACGGCTTCACGAATTTCTTTGACGCCTCCAAGCACTGCACTGATGGAGATGAATTGCGCGTCAAATGCCTCAGCCATTAAGCGTGCGATGGTGGTTTTGCCAACACCAGGCGGGCCCCAAAAAATACAACTGTGCGGTTGTCCTGATTCAAAGGCCACTCGCAAGGCCATGCCCTCGCCAAGTATGTGCTGCTGCCCAATTACATCCGACAACTGCCTTGGTCGTAGTTTTTCTGCCAAAGGAATATGTGCGTCGGAATGGGCCATTGCTAGGGTCGAATTACCTGCGCCTGTGCGGGCGGAACAAATTGAAACAAATTGGAATCTCGCTTAATCGAATTGACTTCAAATTTTTCAAATGAAATCAACGAAACCTGACCGAATGCATCATGGATTTCAAGCTTTGACAATTGAATCATTGCATCTTTGTCCAATAAACCAATGCGAATCGATTGCAACATCGCATCGCGTGATTTGGGCGTTGCCTTAACCCAGCTCAATCCATTAGCATCTGGATCCGATTGCAATACAAAATCTTTTTGTAGGCCAGCCAAATCAACGGCAGTCGTGATGAGTGCAACGGGTGTATTACCAAGAGCTACAGATTGCGGTTTTGCAGTCACTTGGTTCATATCAACGTCGTGCAACCAAAGCGTTTGACCATCAGCCACAATCATTTGTGGATAGGGCTTGACATATTCAAATCGAAATTGGTTGGGCCTAACAAATGCAAAAATACCCGACGATGTTTTGGTTCGCGCAGGCCGTAATTCTTTAGCGGGCGATGTAACTGCTTGTATGAATTGCGCACGACCTGATTGTGTCGTTTGTAAAAATTTTTGCAAATCTTGCAAAGCATCAGCCTTTGCATTTGATATGATCAAGAAGAAGGCAAAAGGAAATAAAAAGATTTTTTTCATTGTGCGGGCAATGGGACCAAAATTTCACGCTGACCATTGGAAGCCATCGCACTGACCATCCCAGCTTTCTCCATATCCTCAACCAATCGAGCGGCACGGTTGTAACCGATCTTGAGATGTCGCTGCACCAAAGAAATACTGGCTTTTCGATGCTTCAAAACAATTTCAACTGCTTGGTCATACATGGGGTCTTTTTCACCCATAACTTCGCCAAATAAATCGGGTGAGTTGCCGTCTGCATCGACTGTGCCGCCTTCTAAGACGCCTTCAATGTAATCAGGCTCGCCTTGTGTTTTAAGATAACTCACCACACGGTGCACTTCTTCGTCGCTTACAAACGCACCGTGCACACGAATGGGGAAACCCGTACCACTTGGCATATACAACATGTCGCCCATACCGAGCAAGGCTTCTGCACCCATTTGATCTAAGATGGTACGACTGTCAATTTTGCTACTCACTTGAAACGCAATGCGCGTTGGAATATTGGCTTTGATCAAACCCGTGATCACATCCACACTCGGTCTTTGTGTGGCCAATATCAAATGAATACCAGCGGCACGAGCCTTTTGCGCCAAGCGTGCAATGAGTTCTTCAATTTTTTTGCCCACCACCATCATCAAATCGGCCAACTCATCAATCACCACAACGATATGCGGCAAACGCTCTAAGGGCTCTGGATTGTCTTCAGACAAACTAAATGGATTGGGTATGGAGTTACCTTTTTCTTTGGCTTCATCAATTTTGTGGTTGTAACCCGCCAAATTGCGAACGCCCAATTTACTCATCAACTTATAGCGTCGTTCCATCTCACCCACACACCAGTTAAGTCCGTGAGCGGCTTTGCGCATATCGGTAACCACTGGCGCCAATAAATGCGGAATACCTTCATATACCGACATCTCCAACATTTTGGGGTCAATCATCAGCAAACGAACATCACGCGCTTCAGCTTTGTAGAGTAAACTCAAAATCATCGCGTTGATACCCACGGATTTTCCAGAACCCGTTGTGCCTGCAACCAATACGTGCGGCATCTTGGCTAAATCGGCCACCACAGGATTGCCCACAATGTCTTTGCCCAAACCCATGGTTAAAAAAGATTTGGCTTCGTTGTAAACATTAGAGCCCAAAATTTCTGACAAACGAATCGACTGTCGCTTGGCATTAGGCAACTCTAAAGCCATGTAATTTTTACCAGGTATGGTCTCCACCACTCGAATGGAAATCAAACTCAAAGACCTTGCTAAATCTTTGGCCAAGTTCACAATTTGAGAACCCTTCACGCCTGTTGCTGGTTCGATTTCATAACGTGTAACTACTGGACCTGGAAACGCGGCGACCACATGCGCTTCAACACCAAAGTCTTTGAGTCGACGCTCAATCATTCGGCTGGTTGCTTCTAATGATTGCGGATCAACCGTTTCTTGTTTAGTTGTAGAGCCATCGAGTAAATCGACTTGCGGTAACCTTGAATCGGGCATATCACTGAATAACGGTTTTTGTCGCTCACGTGCTACTCGATCACTTTTGGGTGCTTGAATCACTTCAGGTTCAATCACGATGCGAACAGGTGCTACAGGCTGTTGAATGAGCTCATCGCGATCTTCTGTCATCAGCTCTTCGCGCGCGCGCGCAGCCGCTAGCCCCAAGGCCATGTCTTCTGCTCTTTCGCGTTTTTCACGTCGCTCTTGAATCCAAGCGTCTAGACCTGCGCCAATATTTTCTGCAAAATGAAGCCAAGAAAAACGAAACACCCACGACAAGCTCACAATCATGAAGACAATAAATATGATGCCCGAACCATTGAAGCCCAACCATTGATGACCGAATTGTCCCATCAAATATCCCAATACACCACCACCATGATGACCTGGTAATCGATCTTCAAATCGATACAGTCGTGTCCACTCCAAACCTGTACTCGAGAGCATCAGCAATACCAAGCCACTCCAAAATGCCCAAGGCGTATGTATCCACCCTTTGACTGGCGACTCTTGTTCATCTTCTTCGTCTGTCATGCGAAATCGATCGGCCAAGCTACGCGCCCAACTCACCAAGCCCGCCAAATAAAACCAGAGCACAGAGTATCCAAATAAAAAGAAGCTCAAATCACCCAACCATGCGCCCAATCGACCGCCCCAATTTTTGATCGATCCTTGAACACCCGATGTAGTCCATGCAGGATCAGTGGCTGAGTGCGTGAGTAGTGCGAGCAACCAAAAAACCAAAAAAATAAATCCAACCGTGAGGGCGATTTCTTGTGCAAAGCGCCTCCATCCCGTCATTTCGGGTTCTGGATTGGATTTCGAATTGAGTGTCTTGAGCAAATAGGTCATGTGTTGGCAAGCTAAACCGAGGTCTTGCGTGATTTTTAAAATTCCCTCTATTGTCACCCACAGATTGCCCTATTGAGCCTACTAAAAGCAGGCGTTCAGATTGGGTTCTTACAATAGGGGGCTGAATCTTCCTTTTTTAGTATCAAATACTGCTTTTTCGGATCCTACATGTCAACCAACAAACACGCACAAGTTCTTATTTTGGGTTCAGGCCCTGCTGGCTACACAGCGGCTGTTTATGCCGCCCGCGCCAACCTCAAACCCATGCTCATCACGGGTATGGCTCAAGGCGGACAACTGATGACCACCACCGAGGTAGATAACTGGCCCGCAGACGTTCATGGCGTGCAAGGCCCCGACTTGATGCAACGTTTTTTAGAACACGCACAACGTTTCAACACAGAAATCATTTTTGATCACATCAACCAAGTCGATCTCAGCAAACGCCCTTTTACTCTCACAGGAGACAGCGGTGTCTACACCTGCGACGCACTCATCATTTCCACAGGCGCGTCCGCCAAATATTTGGGGCTTGCTTCTGAAACTGCTTTTATGGGTCGTGGCGTTTCGGGTTGCGCCACATGCGATGGTTTTTTCTACCGCGAACAATCCGTGTGCGTGGTGGGTGGCGGCAACACAGCCGTTGAAGAAGCACTTTATTTATCCAATATCGCGTCAGTTGTGCATCTGATTCACCGACGTGACAAATTCAAAGCTGAAGCCATCATGATCGACAAGCTCATCGAAAAAGTTGCATCGGGGAAAATTGTGCTTCAACTTCACAGCGTTCTTGATGAAGTGTTGGGCGACGCCTCAGGCGTTACTGGCGTTCGAATTAAAAACGTCAATACGCAAGCCACTTCAGATTTAAAGATTCAAGGTTGCTTTATTGCAATCGGCCACCACCCCAACACCGATATATTCAAAGGTCAATTGAATATGAAAGACGGCTACATCATTACACAAAGTGGTTTACAAGGACTCGCCACAATGACGAGCGTTCCTGGTGTATTTGCCGCTGGCGATGTACAAGACCATATTTATCGCCAAGCGATTACAAGCGCAGGCACGGGTTGTATGGCCGCATTGGATGCACAACGTTTTTTGGAAAAATAAAAATCAGACGGATGCCGCCATAAGCAATTGCTTGGGCGCTCGATGAATTCTTGAATACCTACTTCAATTTCATCGACGATCAATCGAGCCAATACCAAGGGATCGATGTTCATATCCAATCGCAGAAAACTCAACCCATTGCAAGTTTGCGGGCGAATCGAATAAATGCGCGACGACTTCCAACTTGGCTTGAAGTTGGCATTAAGCATTCGTAGATAGCACCCCAATGCATCTCGTGGCAAAACTTCTCCTATATTGAAATAAACGTGCAGGCTTTTGGGTTCTTTATGCCCATCTTTATCCGCGTAAATCAACGCCCACCACCTTGCCATTGATTAACAGATAGCCATGCTGAATCACTTTTTCAGATTCACTCACGCCTAATATTTCACATAAATTTTTTAATAGATTGATGTATATCGATTGAGATACGGAGGTTCCTTTTGAATTTTTATTCTTAGTCGTTTTTTCATCTCAAAAAGGAAACAGCATGCAATCACTGACGAAAAAAAGTTATCCATCATCTAGATATGTTCGATGGTGCGGTCAATCGCCAACTAACCCAATTAGCACAACGTGACTTAGGCGCTGACGCTGAAAACTTTATTGAAAATTTAAAATTAACAGCCAAGAAAAAGTTATTTGTTAACCCCCATATTACTCATGCAATTGTAAAAGAGTATGGGTTTGTTGGCTCCGAGGAAGCAGCAGCAGAGGGCAAAGGTTTGTTTAAGAAAGAAACGAACGTCACCCAAATAGGTTTTGATGACAGTCGCCGCATCACTCAGCGCACAGTGTATAGAGTTGATTCAAAAAGTCCCGAACAGTTAATCAAGGCGGGTGGCATGATCTCTTTGGGTGTAGAAAACGGAAGCACCTGTATGAAAAATCATGCTTATGGTAATTTGATGATCTCCAACCTCATCAGTACATCTGAAACTGTTGCAGGAACCATGATTAGAGGCAGTTTGTTACAAAACGAGAAGTATTCAAATGAAATTGAAGCAATGGAAAAAGATACGTTTCGTGTCAGCGGAGATCCACGCCTGTCACTTTATGAAGCCTTGACCCCACAAAAGCATCTCGTCACTCCTTCCAAAATTAGTTTGGATCATATCAAAGGCATCACCATCATCAGTGAAGCAAGTGGCGATACCGGAATTAAGTCGCGCTTTAAACCCGTGACGAATTTGGCCGTATCGGATTTTGATAAGAAAACCGCTCATCCTTATCACAGCCAATTTGTGAACTAACTTCAATTCAAGGATTTATAGGATTTCTGCTATAATTAAAGGCTTTTCCGCCTGCAATAGTCTAGCTATGCAGGGGAATTTGAGGGATGCCGCCCCCTTTTTGGCGAGGTCAGGCCTAAGCCACTGGCAAGGGCCGTTTTAAATGGAGTGTCCAAATGGCACGCGTATGTGAAGTAACGGGCAAAGGCCCCATGGTTGGAAACAATGTTTCCCACGCCAACAACAAAACCAAGCGCCGGTTTTTACCAAACCTGCAATATCGTCGTTTTTGGGTAGAAAACGAAAACCGTTGGGTTCGCTTGCGCGTTTCCAGCGCCGCCTTGCGTCTGATCGACAAAAAAGGTATTGACGTCGTATTGGCTGACATGCGCGCGCGCGGTCAAGCCTAATCATCCAAACACTTCTACCCAAAGGAAAACATCATGGCTTCAAAAGGCGGACGCGAAAAAATCAAGCTGGAATCATCAGCTGGAACAGGTCATTTCTACACAACAAGCAAAAACAAAAAAACCATGCCCGAAAAAATGACGATCATGAAATTTGATCCCAAAGCTCGCAAGCATGTTGAGTACAAAGAAACCAAGTTGAAATAAACACTTCTTCGCCTCAAAAAAAACCCGCTGTCAAGTGGGTTTTTTTATGCCTTCAGTAATTAAGCTTTTGCAGCTCGCAATCGAATAGAAAACTCTTGTAGTGCTTGAATGCCACTGGCTTCTGCATTTTTACACCAAGTCTGCAAATCCAGCGCCAATTGATCACGACTGCGATGGGTTGCTAACCACATTTGTCGCAACTCTTCGCGCATGCGCAACATGGTATCTGCATTGGGCAAAAAAGCTCTCGCTTGAGTCAATTGTGGCAACATATTGAAAGGAATCTTTTCTGCATCACGGTGCATCCAAACGCGCGCCGCTTGCGCCCATCCTCTGGCGTTTTGTGATGGGAGATTGGCGATTTCTTGACGAATCGTCCGCTTCATTTGTCTGGCAAAACCAGCCATCACTTCATAGCGGTTGGCAATGAGTGCTTCGAGTGTTTTTTCATCTGCAACAGGTGCTATTTCTCCAAAATGTAATTTGGGCGGCGTCTTTTTGGCGTGTGCCATGCCTAACGTTTCGAGCACTCGGATATAGAGCCACCCAATATCAAACTCATAGGGCTTTACCGACAACTTGGCAGAAGTTGGATAGGTGTGATGGTTATTGTGTAACTCTTCTCCGCCAATCAAAATACCCCAAGGAGAAATATTGGTGCTTGCATCATGGGTTTCAAAATTTCGATAACCCCAATAGTGACCGACACCATTGATGATGCCTGCCGCAGTGATTGGAATCCACATCATTTGAACGGCCCAAATGGCCAAGCCAGCAAAACCAAACAACAACAAGTTAACTACGAGCATGAGACCAACGCCTTGCCACTGGTAGCGGGTGTAAATATTTTTTTCTATCCAATCATCTGGCGTTCCATGCCCATATTTGGACAATGTTTCAGTATTTTTTGCTTCGGTTCTGTATAACTCTGCGCCTTGCCAAAAAACAGTTTGGATGCCGCGCGTCTGAGGGCTGTGTGGGTCATCTGGAGTTTCACATTTGGCGTGGTGCTTGCGATGGATAGCAGCCCATTCTTTGGTTTGCATACCTGTTGTGAGCCAAAGCCACAATCTAAAAAAATGCGATGGCAGCGGATGCAAATCCAAAGCGCGGTGTGCTTGGTGTCGATGTAAATAAATGGTGACCGCTGCAATGGTGATGTGCGTGAATACCAAAGTCACAGCCAATAATTGCCAAGCAGTTAAATCTAACAAGCCATAGGCCATCCAATTTAGCAAGGACTCAAGCGTTGGGTTCAACATGATAGTCATGGTGTACTTTCAAAAGCGGGATACCTATCCCTAAAAAATGAAACTTAACTCAAAGGCTTTATTTTACCCAGCCACCCAGCAAGCGGCAAAAAAACCGTCCGTGTTGTGCATATGGGGCCACAATCTTAAAAACATACCATCAGCGGTGCATAAATCACCGGCTTGTGCCACGCCTAACAGCAATAAAACATCTGAAACCGCTAAAGGCTTGAAATCAGGGTGCGCAAAACTGAATGCCTGTGCGATTTCTTCATTTTCTTGGGGCAACACCGAGCAGGTTGCATAAATCAATCGACCGCCAGGTTTAAGCAAGCGAGCCGCACTATTCAGAATCAATGTTTGCTTAATAACAAGTTCCTTGACTGATTCGGGGGTTTGTCGCCATTTCAAATCAGGATTGCGTCTGAGCGTTCCCAATCCCGAGCAAGGCGCATCCACTAAAACACGATCAATTTTTCCTGACAAACGTTTGACACGCTCGTCGCGCTCGTGCGCGATAGCCACGGGATGCACATTAGATAGACCACTGCGCGCCAGCCTGGGTTTGAGCGCCTCTAAACGATGCGCCGACACATCAAATGCATACAAACGACCCGTGCTGCGCATGGATGCGCCCAAGGCCAATGTTTTGCCACCTGCGCCAGCGCAAAAATCAACCACCATCTCACCGCGCTTGGCATCCACCAACAAAGCCAAAAGTTGAGAGCCTTCATCCTGCACTTCGATGGCGCCTCGCTCAAAAATTTCAAGCTTGTTGAGAGCGGGTTTGTTTTGAATTCGCAAACCCCATGGCGAATACGGAGTAGGTGTGGACGCGATATTTATTTTTTTTAATTCTTTTTGAACCACATCACGTTTATCGTTGAGCGTGTTGACGCGCAAATCTAAAGTGGCTGTGCGTTGCAGGCTTTGCGCCAATGGCCAAAACTGATCGCCGAGTTGCTCTTTGAGCGCCAACAAAATCCATTCGGGCAAATTGTGTTGATGTCGCTCCAATAAATCGCTGGTTTGAATGCCATCGCATTGATCCAGCCAATTTCTTTCATTCTCATTGAGCGCAGACTTTAAAAAATTACGGTCTCCAAGTCCCGCGTCTGCAGACGTTTGCTTGGCTTGATCGTCTAAATACGATGCCCATCCCAAAATAGCCAAACGCCGCTCGCGTGGACCTGAGCCCGAAGGCACCAAATGTTCGTATCGCAATTTGAATCGCAACACGTTGTAAACCGTCTCTGCCATGATGGCGCGCTCACGCGGTCCAAAGGCATGGATGCGTCGGTTGTCTCTGAAGAATTTGGAAACCACCGCGTCGGCAGGATGTTCAAAGCGTAAACAAAGGCGAATCAGCTCGGCGCTGGCCTCTAACAGGGTATTAGGGTGCATAGGACTATTGTCCCACTCAATTGCGTTTCAATTGGATAGGTACTGGATTAAATCAGGCAAACACCCCCGCCGTATCCTGCATCGCGTCCGATACCTGTCCGAGTTGGTACAAACCATCGCCCCACATCATCTCCATTTGAGTGAGGGCCTTGAAGTAATGGCTCACCATGTATTCATCGGTAACTCCAATACCGCCGTGCAATTGCACCGCTTGTTGCCCCACATAACGCATGGATTGACACAGTTGGTATTTGGCGCGCGCCATCGCTCGACGGCGTTCAATCTCAGGCACTTGCAATTTGAGAGTGGCGTAATAACTCATTGATCGGCCCAACTCCAATTGCATTTTCATATCAGCAACGCGATGCCGCAATGCTTGAAAACTTGCAATAGCAACGCCAAACTGTTTGCGGGTGTTCATGTACTCCACCGTTAATGCTAATGTTTTTTCCATGGCACCAATGGCCTGAGCACACATTGAAGCAATCCCCATATCGACGGCCAATGAAAGAGCAGTTGCTCCATCTGTTGTGATCAAACTCGCACTGGCGTTTTTAAATTCAACTTCGGCCATGCGCGAACCATCTTGCGCAAGATAAGCACGGCATTGAAGGCCCTTTGCATTGGCTGACACACAAAACAATGCCATTTGTTGTTGATGCATGGCGGGCACCAAAAAGGCTTGTGCCTTGTCACCTGCGGGAACTACACTTTTGTGTCCAGTAACAGACCATTCTTGCCCTGTTTGAATGGCCTGTGCTTGACACACTTGCCATTGATAGCGAGACGCTCTTTCTTGATGCGCCAAGACCACCAACGCTTCACCCGTTGCCATGCGTGGCAACCAATTTTTTTGCAAGGCAGGCGTTGCAAAATGTTGAAGCAATGCACTTGCAATCCAAGTGTGCACCAACGGTTCCATCACCAAGCCCCTACCCAACTCTTCCATGGTGACCATGCCTTCAACGGGGCCCATATCCATACCGCCGTGCTCGCTGGCAATGTATAAACCCGCAAAACCCAAATCGCTTAATTCTTGGTAAACCTCGGGTGAAAAACCACCCTCGCGCACAATGCTTGTTCTGCGCTCAAACGTGTAGGCTTTTTCGACCCATTTGTTGACTGCATCGCGCAATTGCTCTTGTTCAGATGAAAAATCAAAATCCATGGTGTATCAGCCTTGATAGTAAATCTAAAAAATAATGCGACAAGGGGTTCAACCCAAAACGGTTTGTGCAACGATGTTACGTTGAACTTCGTTGCTTCCACCATAAATGGTTGTTTTGCGCATGTTGAAATAAGTTGACGCCAAGGGCGCACAATGCGCAGCGCCCACATGATCGCCCTGCCAACCCGCCTCCATCGCTTCTTGAATAAAAGGCCAACTGTAGGGGCCAGCGGCCAGCATCATCAACTCTGAATAACGTTGTTGAATTTCGCTACCGCGAATTTTGAGCAAGCCAGCAATATCGAGCGATTGTTTGCCTGATTTTTCTGCGCTCAGCACACGCAGCACCATCATCTCTAAAGCGACGATATCCACTTCTAATTTGGCGATTTCATCTTTGAAGCGGGTATCGGTATAAACACCCTCATCTTTTGCAATGCGTTTTAATCGCTCCAATTCGCGCTTGGCGCGATTGACGTCGGCAATGTTGGTACGCTCGTGCGCCAATAAAAACTTTGCGTAATTCCAACCTTTGTTTTCTTCGCCAATTAAATTTTCTGCAGGCACTTTGACATTGTCAAACCATACTTCGTTGACTTCGCATTCGCCATCTAGCAAACGTATGGGTCTCACCGTCACACCAGGCGACTTCATATCAATCAATAAAAACGAAATGCCTGTTTGCGGTTTACCTTCTGTACTGGTTCTCACTAAACAAAAAATCCACTCGCCATATTGACCCAACGTCGTCCATGTTTTTTGACCGTTGACTACATATTGTTTGCCCACGCGTTCGGCGCGCGTTTGTAAAGAGGCCAAATCAGATCCCGAACCGGGTTCGCTATAACCCTGACTCCACCACACATCTCCACTGGCAATACCTGGCAGAAATCTTTGTTGTTGTTGCACATTGCCAAAAGCCATGATGACAGGCGCCACCATCACAGGACCAAAGGGCACGATGCGAGGTGCTCCCGCAAGTGCGCACTCTTCTTCAAACAAATGTTTTTGAATGGCATTCCAACCAGGGCCACCATATTGTTTGGGCCAACCATAACCCAACCATCCTTTTTGGCCCAAAATTTTGGCCCATGTCTGCATGTCTTCTCGCGACAAGCGCAAGGCGTTGTGTACTTTGTGAGAAATAGAAGCGGGCAAATGAGCGCCCACCCATGCTCGAATTTCTTCTCTGAACGATTGTTCTTCGGGCGTAAATGACAAGTCCATATGGTTTTACCTTTTATGATTTAGCACGCTCGTGCGATTTTGCCTTATTTCTGGCGGATTGTATTTTTTGTAGGTGAGGCAAAGGATAATTGAGCCCATGCGAAATATTGTGGTTTTGATTTCGGGTGGTGGTTCCAACATGATGGCGTTGGTTACTGCTGCCAAAAAAAACAATTGGACTGATCGTTACCAAGCACGCATTTGTGCGGTCATCTCTAACAATCCTGACGCAAAGGGCTTGTCTTGGGCCAATGACCAAGGGCTCAATACGCAGGTCGTCAATCACAAAGATTTTTTATCGCAAACAGAGCCTCGCCGTGCATTTGATCAAGCATTACAACAATGCATTGATGTGTATGAGCCTTCATTCGTTTTGCTTGCAGGTTTTATGCGAATTTTGACTCCTGAATTTGTGGCGCATTACCAAGATCGCTTAATTAATATTCATCCGTCTTTGTTGCCCGCATTTGCAGGCCTGCATACGCACCAAAGAGCCATAGAAGCAGGATGTCAATTTGCAGGCGCAACGGTTCACAAGGTAACGGCTAAACTCGATCACGGTCCTATATTGGCTCAAGCCGTCGTACCTGTATTGCCAAGCGATACATGGCAATCACTGGCGGCGAGAGTTCTCACACAAGAACACCTCATTTATTCACGCGCTGTTGAACTCTTGATCAAGCGGCCAAGCGCGAATGTCTAGGTAAATGTGCCGTTAAAAATTCCATTTGATCAGACATTATTTTTCTGTTGCGCAAAATAAAGTCTTCCCACAAACTTGGCACATAAGGTGTGTACAGCAATGGCATGCGAGCCTGTTCGGGTGTGCGATTGGCTTTGCGATGGTTACAGCCACGGCACGCCGTCACTACATTCATCCAAGTATCGAGTCCATGTTGGCCAAACGGAATGATGTGCTCACGCGTTAATTCTGTTTCGTGAAAATGATCGCCACAGTATGCACAAATATTGCGGTCTCGTGCAAAGAGTTTGCTGTTGGTGAGGCCTGGCTTTAAATCAAAGGGATTGATATTGGGCACACCCTTGGTACCGATGATGCTATTGACTGTGATGAGTGATTGCAAACCTGTGATGGCATTGTGTCCGCCATGAAATATAGCAATTTCTGCGCCTGCTTCCCAACGCACATCTTCAGCAGCGTAGTGAATAACCGCTTGTTCTAAAGAGATCCAAGACTGTGGAAGCCCTTGGGCTGATAATTTCAAAACCTTCAACATGGACCTCCAAAAATCAATCAGAGACAATCAGGGACAATATAACCTGTTTTGATGACAGCTTTGGCCATTAACGACTTCTCATGAGAATTTTTAGAGGATTTCATCACAAAGATCTGGCGCCAGCGTGCGCCCTGACCATTGGCAACTTCGATGGGGTTCATCGGGGACATCAGGCCATGTTGGCTTTGTTGCGCTCGGAGGCCAGGCACCGTCGGCTGCCCAGTTGCGTCATGACTTTTGAGCCGCATCCAAGAGATTTTTTTGTTTCCCAAAAAGGTTTGCCCGCGTCGAGCGCTCCAACTCGCATCGCCACATTGCGAGATAAATTAGCCGTACTCCAAGCCTGTGGCATTGATCAATGTGTGATTTTGCCGTTTAACCATACCTTGGCCAGTCTGTCTGCACCCTCTTTTGTGGAGGATATTTTGATAAGCGGATTAGGTGCCAAATATATTTTGGTGGGCGATGATTTTCGCTTTGGTGCCCAACGCGCAGGCGATTACAACATGCTGACCCAATATGGCCAAAAATTGGAATTTGATGTAGCGCGCATGAACAGCTACGAAATACCCAGCCCCCAATTGCAATCCAAAGCAACTGACCCACAAGACACGATTCGCGTTTCGAGTTCTGCCGTGCGCGATGCATTAAAACGTGGCGAACTCAACGAGGTGACTCAACTGCTGGGGCGACCCTACACCTTATCGGGCCACGTGGTGCACGGTCGCAAGTTGGGTCGCGAATTGCAATTTCCCACTTTAAATATACGAATGGGTCATTGGAATCCAGCGGCCAGTGGAATTTTTGTTGTTCAAGTTCATGATTTAGACAGCAAGCCCTTGATTGGTGTCGCCAACTTAGGAGTGAGACCCACACTTGATGCAAGCGACATCAATGCAGGTCGTGTATTGCTTGAAACCCATTGCTTAGATTGGCCACAAGATTGGAATATGTATCACGGTTACGGAAAAATTATTCGCGTTGATTTATTGCATAAGCTACACGATGAAAAAAAATACAATGGTCTTGAAGAATTAAAAAAAGGGATTGCACAAGATATTGAAACTGCAAAAGCTTGGTATCAAAATTATTTAAAAACCAGCGGCTAATCCGTCTCTGCGCGAATCACTGGCAATCACATACCCTTCTTTTTTGGGATCTCCTGCCAACCAAATGAATTGGCCTGATCCAAAATCTTGATAGCTGTCGTTGATGACGTCCATTTGATGACCTCGCGCGGATAAACCTTGCACCGTTTGCGCGTCCATCGCGGCTTCCACGTTGATGGAAAAGCCTTCGTTGTAGCGCCATCTGGGCGCGTCGCATGCTGCTTGCGGATTTTGATGGTAGTCGAGCATGCGCACCAATGTTTGCATGTGTCCTTGCGGTTGCATATTGGCACCCATCACGCCATAACTCATGACAGGACGACCGTCCTTGGTGAGAAAGGCTGGGATGATGGTGTGAAAGGGTCGCTTGCCAGGCGCAACTAAATTAACGGGATTGAGTGCATTGGAGTTAGTTGAAAAACCATGCCCCCGATTTTGCAAACTGATTCCGAATGTGGGCTCCACACAACCCGACCCAAAACCCATGTAATTGCTTTGAATAAAACTAATCATCATGCCGTTTTCGTCAGCAGCACTCAAATAAATAGTGCCGCCTTTGACAGGATTTCCAGCGCCAAAGTTTTGTGCTTTTTTCATGTCAATTAATTTGGCGCGACTGGCAAGATAAGCGCTGTCGAGCATTTGTTCGGGAGTGACTTCCATGCTCGACGGTTCCGCCACATAGCGATAGACGTCTGCAAATGCCAACTTCATCGCTTCGATTTGCAAGTGTTGCGAATCAATACCATCGACTGCAAGTTTTTGAATATCAAAATTTTCCAGAATACCTAATGCAATCAATGCGGCAATGCCTTGTCCGTTGGGTGGTATTTCATGCAAGGTATATCCGCGATAATTTTTTTCAATCGGTGTGACCCATTGCGGTTTGTAATCTGCAAAATCTTGTGCCGTCAGTGTTCCGCCATGTTGCGCAGAAAAATTTTCGATAGCGTGCGCGATTTCGCCTCCATACAAGGCTTGGCCCTTGGTTTTTGCAATTGCTCGCAAGCCATTGGCGGCGGCAGAAAATTGAAACAACTCACCCACATTGGGCGCACGCCCCCATGGTAAAAAACTTTGTGCAAAGCCTGGGAGATTTTTCAACTCTGGAGTGGCTGCTGCCCATTTTTGTTGAACAACAACGGGCAACAGATAACCTCGCTCTGCCACTTCAATGGCGGGTTGCAATAAATCTTCAAAGGGGAGTTTTCCAAATTTTTCGCTTAATGCAACCCAACTTGCAACCGCACCTGGAATGGTGATGGAGTCAAAGCCTCGCTTGGGGGGATTGGATGATTGCGCCCCATATTTGCGATGAAAATATTCGGGCGTCCACGAACGTGGCGCATGTCCTGATGCATTGAGTCCGTGCAGTTTTTTACCGTCCCACAAGATACAAAATGAATCGGAACCCAGTCCATTGCTCACGGGCTCAGTAATCGCAATAGTTGCCGCTGCAGCAATGGCTGCGTCCACCGCATTTCCTCCCGCCCACATGATTTTTAATCCCGCTTGTGCAGCCAATGGATGAGATGTAGAGACCACATTTCTTGCAAAGACGGGCAAGCGTGTTGATGTGTAGGGATTAGAAAAATTGAAATTCATAAAAAACCTAACAAACTGAATTTTTGGATAGCAGATGAGCTCAGAATTTAATAAATCAATTATGCAAGTTAATTTTGAAATTAACAATTCAAAGCACAATAAAAAAGGCGCCCGAAGGCGCCTTGTTAAGACTTGTACAGAAGTATTTATTCTTCCACAAAAGCCTCTTGACGTTTTGCCTTGATTGAAGGAAGCAAAACAATCACCAACATGATAACGGCTGCTGCTAACAGAGAACCTGAAAGAGGTCTTGTAATAAAGACCGACCAATCACCACGAGACAGCAACAATGCGCGACGCAAGTTTTCTTCCATCATCGGGCCCAAGATAAAGCCGAGCAACAACGGTGCAGGCTCGCAACCCAACTTGGCGAATAAATATCCAACAAAACCAAATGCGGCCACCATCCAAATATCGAATGTGTTGTTGTTGGTGGAATAAACACCAATCGCACAGAACATCACAATTGCTGGAAAGAGAAAGCGATAAGGAACAGCCAAAAGTTTGATCCACATACCAATCAATGGCAGGTTAAGAACCACCAACATAAAGTTGCCAATCCACATGGACGCAATCAAACCCCAAAAGAGTTCTGGATTGCTGGTCATCACCTGTGGGCCAGGTTGAATGTTGTGAATCGTCATCGCACCCACCATCAATGCCATCACCGCATTAGGAGGAATGCCTAATGTGAGCAACGGAATGAAAGATGTTTGAGCTCCCGCATTGTTGGCAGACTCAGGAGCGGCAACACCGCGAATATTGCCTTGACCGAATGGAACTTCGCCAGGACGTAGTTTGGTTTTTTTCTCAATGGTGTATGCAGCGAAGGCAGCCAATAAAGCGCCACCACCAGGCAAAACACCCAAAATAGAACCCAATGCAGTTCCACGCAAAATAGCGGGAATCATGTTGCGGAAGTCTTCGCCCGTTGGGAATAAGCCTTGCACCTTGGCAGTAAAAACTTCACGATTTTCTTCTGGCTGACCCAAATTGGTAATGATTTCGCCATAACCAAAAACGCCCATGGCAACCACCACAAAGCCGATACCGTCGGTGAGTTCAGGCACATCAAA
>Ga0114978_10000132_pt1 | contig 60346 bp, 45 predicted proteins | sample S_140212_EF_Meta_FD_87027 | JGI IMG/M metagenome (GOLD analysis project Ga0114978, IMG submission 87027) | Freshwater microbial communities from Lake Simoncouche, Canada to study carbon cycling - S_140212_EF_MetaG | ecosystem: Environmental > Aquatic > Freshwater > Lake | place: Lake...
AACATTTTCGACCAATCGTGATGGGGACGCAGGTAGGGTGTGTGTACCAGCACATAGAGCGACTCGCCGCCGGCAGGCGCAACATCCGGATCCGTCACCGCCGGGGCGCAGACGTAACAGGTGGGGTCGGGGGCCGGTTCGCCGCGATGGTAGATTGCTTCAAACTCTTCGTGTGGGTCAGCCGAAAAAACAAAGTTGTGGTGGAGTAGTTGCTCATAGCGAGTGTCGAGGCCCAGATAGAGCACCACGCCCGAGCAGGCTGGTTCGTACGTGCGGCGTTTGAGAAAACGTTCCTGCGGCAGCCCTTCAATGAGTTCGCGATGGGTGCGAACACTATCGGAATTACTGATGACAGCGGCCGCGAGGATGGTTTCTCCCTGCTCCGTTTCCACGCCACCCACCTTCCCGTTTTCTACGATGATCCGCCGCACTCCCGTGCCCGTGCGGATGTTCACGCCAAGGTCTACCGCCAAGCTCGCCAACGCCCGTGGCACCGCGCCAGTGCCGCCACGCGGATACCACACTCCGTCGTGCGCCTGCATGTGGGCGATGCCGCAGAGCACAGCTGGCGAAGCATCGGGGGCGCTGCCGACATATTGCGTGAAATGATCGAGCATCTGCGCGGTGCGAGCGTCCTTCACAAAGGATCGCACGGTACCCGCTACACTGTGCCCCGGACGCATGCCGATCACTTCCTTGATAAGTGAGAGCGTGAGGCTGCGGCAAGGGTCGAACATGTCCTTTATGCCGCCCACAGAACGCCAAAAGAAAAAGTCATTCGAGAGTTTGTGCAAACGCTCAGCAAGCGACATAAATTTAGCGTAGCCATCGCCAGAACCTGTGCCGGGGGCGTAGGTGTCGAGTGTAGCCCGCATCTGTTCGACGTCAGAAACGAGATCTAGCGTCGAGCCGTCGCAAAAGAAACTCCGCCACTGTGGGTCGAGGGGCACTAGGTCCAGAACGCTTTCGAGCTCTCGACCGGCCTCTGCAAAAATCCGCTTGAGCACTCTTGGGATCGTGAGGATTGTCGGTCCCATATCGAACCGAAAGCCCTGCTCGGCCAGAACGGCTGCCTTCCCGCCGATCCACGCATTTTTCTCGCAGAGAGTTACGGCATACCCACGGGCCGCGAGCGTGCAGGCGGAAGCCAAGCCGCCGAGGCCGCCGCCGATTACGACCACACGATTGCGTTCACGGGGGTGTGTCCGGGGCATTGGTTCGCGGCCTTCTTTACTCGTCTGGGCTCAGGTAAGTGTTCAGAGTGATGCTGGGGGGGCCGAGCGATAAACCATGAATGTCATGAATGCCATGCTTGACCGCAGCCTAGATGGATGCCGCGGGCTCCTCGGTGCAGATCGGAGGGAATTGTTTTCGGCTGGGAGCGTTACCGGTGGCGACCACACCCAGATCGTCAAGAAGGAGCTGTGAGGTAATCCGGGCAGAAGAGTAGATCACGGGCAGGCCGCTGCCGGGATGGGTGCCGCCACCAACCAAGTACATGCTTTCCAAATCTTCGAACCGGTTGTGTGGCCGCATGTGCAGCATCTGCCCAAGGTCGTGCGAGAGATTGAACGTTGCCCCGCGGTAGATCTCGTAGTCATCCTGCCAATTGTCGGGAGTGATCATTCGCTCGTAGCGGATCCGCTCTCGCACGCCGCACACACCAATTTTGTCGAGTTGATTGATCGCGATTTCACGGAATCGCGGGGCTTCGCGACGCCAGTCGACATTGGGATGGCGGTGCGTAACCGGCACAAGCAGATACAGCGTGCTAGCTCCAGTCGGGGCGAGCGTTGGGTCGGTGACGCAGGCGTTTTGGAGATAGAATGAAGGGTCGCTGCCTAGCACATGCCGGGTTTCAATGTCGGCCAGATTCTCTCGGTAGTTTTTGGAAAGGTAGATGGAGTGGTGGGGAATTGAATCGTAGCGGCCATCAATGCCGAGATAGAGCATGAATGTCGAGCAAGAAAATCGTTTGGCAGCGATCTTTCGATCGCTCCATCGCCGCCGCAGTCGATCTGGCACCAGTCGCGTCATGCTGCGGGCGAAGTCAGCGTTGATCACCGTAGCATCGGCTTCGTATTCGTTCTGCGACGTACGTACCGCCCGGATGCGTCGGCCTTCAAACCGCATGGACTCAACCGCCTCTTCATAGTGGATCTCCACACCCATCTCTTGGGCGATTCTTGCCATGGCCGTCGAGACAGCACCGCAACCGCCGATTGGGTGGTACACGCCATGCTCGTATTCCAGAAACGACAAGATCGAAAACAAGCTTGGGCAGCGAAATGGCGACATGCCCAAATATTTCGACTGAAACGTAAAGGCCAGACGGATCCGTTCGTCGGAGAAAAACGTGCCGAGTTCGGAGTCGAGGCTTTTCCAAGGCTTGAGCAGCGGTATCAGTTTGAGGAGATCGAAATTCGCCAAATCCAGCCAGTTCTCAAAGGACTTTTCAAGAAACGGGGCAAACCGCGTAAACTTTTTGCGAGTAGCCTCCATAAATCTGGTGAAGGATCCGTGGTCGGCTGGGGACAGCCGACAGACTTCTGCCTCCATGCGATCGATATCGGGGGTTGCCAACAGTTCGCCGCCGGCGCCGAATACCAATCGGTACTGCGGGTCCAGTCGCACCATCTCCACTTCGTGTCGTAGGTCGTAGCCGCAGGCGGAAAAAATTTCTTCTAGGACTCGCGGGTAGAGAAAAAATGTAGGGCCCAGATCGAACCGAAAGCCTTCGGGCGTGGAGATTGTGCTGGTGCGTCCACCGGGCACGTCGAGCCGTTCGAGCACGCGGACTCGCAGGCCGGCCTTCGCCAGAAGCATGGAACAGGCCAACCCGCCGGGGCCAGCACCGATGATATTGACCGTACGAGTCATCCGAACACTTCTGCAGACGGTGGAGGACAACACGAGCTATCGCAACTACCGACGAAATCCTACATCGAGATGACGTACTATAGATGTCAGCATCGGACGGACAAGAAACAAAGTCAGGCGATCCAAGAAGAGCGTGGGGCTTGGTTTCAACTGGGGTTCAGTTTCGATTGGCGTTCAATAGCCCGGGTAGTAGTACGCCGAACGCACTGGGCGGTAGGCCCCGAACAGGCCTCGTCGGTAGATCTGCGCCGGGACATAATAGGCTGTCACGGGCGCGGAAGAATAAACCGGCGTTGCATAGCTGGGAGCATAGTAGGCAGTGGTAGGCGCATAGAACGCAGTGGTAGGCGCAGAGTAGGCAGTGGTAGGAGCATAGTAGGCAGTCATCGCAGTGGCCTGCGGAGGTGCGTAATAGCTTGTCACAGCACTCGAACTGGATGGCACCATAGCTGCAATCGGGATGGGAGCCACGGGCATCGGCATGGCTTCGATCATGGGCGGTGAGAACGCCGTCACGGCTGCGTAATTGCCAGCGGGCGTGTAGTTGGCGACGTACGGGCCAGCCGCCGGAGCAAACATTGGCACCACTGGCCGGTAGACAATTGTTTGGGCATCTGAGGGAGTCATCCACCCGAATGCAGCAGCGATCCAGACAACAACAGTGACGCAAGAGGTGACGCAAGAGAGGTTTGCGCCAGCGAGTTGCCCCGTTCGAAAACGGTTCAACGCACAGACACATAAATGAAACGAGTGCGAAGTGTTCATTGGGATTCCCGTGTGTTGAGAACTGTTTTGAGAACGGCCTTGCCTCGAGCAGACCGCCCCATGGAGAATACGCCCAACCCGCCCCTCCTGCAAACCGCCCGCAAAGTTCAACATCGCAGCGGTGAAGATGGGTAAAAGGTATCGGGCTGGAAGCCCATTTCTTGGGTTCATTACGTATTTTCTGAAGCAGACAGTTGGAAATCATGGCCATGCAGCAGACCCCCTCAGACCACAAAAAAGACGCCCAAAACACCGACCAAAAAGAAGATCAGAGGCACAATGTGAGGGCTGGCTCTGGATTCACTGCCCTTGTGGCACTGAGGGTGCTGACTGTCGCCAACGACAACGTCTTGCGATGGCTGGCGATCGGCTTGGGAAAGCAGGCCGTGGATGGCGGGCAGGTGGCGGTGGTGTTGACGGTTGGCACCGCGGGGTTTGTGCTGCCGTTTGTACTGCTGGCATGGCTGGCTGGCTATTTGGCTGACCGCTACCCCAAGCGATCGGTGATCATGTGGTGCAAATTTGCGGAGATTCTGATTGCCGCTGCCGCTGCCGCTGCTGTGGCATGGGGCGTGCGATCGGGCGACTCGTTCATTGGCCTCCCCGCCGGACTCTGGCTGCTCTTGGGCACCGTGGTGGTGATCGGTTGTCAGGCTGCGCTGTTGGCACCGAGCGTCATTGGCACGATCCCGGAAATAGTGCCAGCCAACAAACTCTCGCACGCCAACGGAATTTTTGCGATGGCAACGCTTGCCGCGACGCTGGTGGGCATGGCCGGCGGCAACTGGCTGGCCGATTGCACGCCCGTGCCAGGCAGCGATAGCGTGGTGCACTCGGCTCCCATGGTGGCTCACGCCGTGCCTGCTGCCATTGCATTAATCGGGCTGGCTGTAGCTGGTTGGATCGCCGCATGGATGCTCGTGCCGCGAGTGGCTGCCGCTCCGACCATGCGGCCTCCATGGAATGCGATGGCTCGCACGGGAGCCGATCTGGCGGATCTTTTTCGCAGAAGGGAATTGTCGGCAACCGCCGCTGGAATCGTTTTTTTCTGGGCTTTAGGCGCAGTTGCACAACTCAACGTGGATCAGTTTGCGAGCGAAGGAGGCGCCACCTCGCAGAGCCAGATTGTGCCGCTCTTGCTTTCCTTGGTCCTCGGCATCGGCCTAGGCAGTCTCTGCGCCGGTAGGCTTTCGCCGCGAGGAGTGAACCGAGGGCTGGTGCCGATTGGTGCGATCGTGATGGCAGTGGCGTCAGTGTGCCTGGCGTGTTCGCCGCAGCCGATCTTTTTAGCGGACGGTTCCTACGGATTAGCTTGGTGGTTCGCGGCGGTTGCGCTGAGTCTCTTGGGTTTTGGCGCGGGCGTGTTTGATGTGCCGCTAGAGGCCTATTTTCAGGAGCAGAGCCCCGCGGCCCGACGCGGCTCGCTGCTGGCAGTCACAAACTTGCTCACGTTTGCAGGCATCTTCGTCGCATCACTGCTCTATGGCCTGCTCCGCAGCCCACTTGCCGCGGCAGTTCCTGGCGTGGAGGCCGCACCGTTCCTTTCAGCCCGCAGCATTTTTGGAATTTTTGGTGGGATGGCTTTTGCAGCCGCTGCTATTGCCGTGTACGCGGCCCCCCGCGCATCGCTGCGTATGCTCGTGGCATCGCTGGTCGGCTTGCTCTACCGTTTTCGCGTGAAGCACGCCGATCTTATGCCCGCTACAGGGCCCGTTGTGGTGGTAGCCAATCATCTCTCTTGGTTGGACGGCTTCATTGTTGTGCTGGCTGGCCTGAGGCCGATTCGGCTGGTCGTCTACGCGCCGAACATTCAGGGCAAATTCATGCGGATGCTGGCTGACCAATGGAGGTTTATTCTCTTTGATCCCCGTCCAAAATCCATCGGTACAGCGATGAAAACGATTCAGTCGGGGCTTGCCGACGGCGATGCTGTGGGGATTTTTTCCGAGGGAGGCATTTCTCGCACCGGCCAGATTCTGGGTTTCAAACGCGGGCTGGAGTGGATTCTCCAGCGAGTCGAGTCGCCAATTGTGCCGTTGCACATCGACGGCATGTGGGGGAGCCTGCTCTCGTTTTCGGAGGGGCGTTACTTTACAAAATGGCCTCGGGGATTACGTCGGCCGCTCACGCTCACGTTCGGTTCTCCTTTGCCAATAGGCACATCCGGTCACGCAGCCAGGCTGGCCATACAGGAACTCACGGCGGTGGCCGTTCGCGAGCGTTTGCGTCAATCGCGTTCTGCTGACCGAGAACTCATGGTGTGGCTGCGTCGTTTTCGCAACCATGTGGTCGCGATCTGTGCCGATGGATCACGGCACACCGGAGCCGATGTGCTCAAGGGACTGGAGCGAGCCAACGCGAAGGCTCTTTTTGAAAACGGCAGCGACGCAGCGGCTCCCGGCGGTCTGTTGGCGGCCTGTTCGGCCCTGCTTGCGGGAGTGCCTTTGGACCTTGCAACCGGGCAGCCGGCATCGCCACCGGCGATCGACGCACATGCAACAGGGCTGCGAGCGAGCGAGCCAGAACTCTCGCGGCGGCACATTGCTCGGCAACTGATTGCCATCGATAGCGCAGGCTCAAAAGGCCTTGACTGGGCGGCACTGGCTGCTGGGGCGGAGGCTTTTGATGGGGCCTGTTTGGTCCGACGGGAGGACCGGTTACTCACGTCGCTTGAGCCGGGCGACCCGCTGTTCGTGCAGCTGGGGCTCTACGGAGGGGCCTTGCTTGGGATCCGCGCCGTCGTGGCCGACCGCGCACGTTCCATGCAGTTGCTTGCCGAAGTGATTGCCAGCGAGGGCATCACCATCTGGGTGGCACGAGCCGAGCAGGTGCGGGCTATGGCTGCCGAGCGGGTGCGGCCAGCGCAGACACTCCAAGCCGTGGTGATACCGTTGGACGATTGTGCGCAGCTCAGCGGCACACAACAGGCAGCCAACGAGTTTCGCGAGGCCTTTGGCATTGAGCCCGTCGTGGCCTTTGCACCACGTGGCACAGGCGGGCTTGTGGCGATGAACACCCCGCCCGCCCGTGCGGTCGCCGATCACGAGATCACGTTCAGACGCGACACAGTGGGGCGGGTGATCAACGGAGTCGTTGTCTGGCCTCAGGCATCAATGCGAGAGAAACTGGGGCGGTCATCGCTTGCTTCGCGTGGGATTTCGGCGGAGGAGTCGGGCACGCTTGCGATCGGCGCAACCCTTGCCCTGCCCTTCGAGCAGGCGCAGGATGATTCTCCGGCCGCATGCCTTCTGGACACCGCTTTTGATGTCGATAAGGATGGTTTTCTCGTGCCAGCTTTGGAGCGTTGAGAAGCCCGAGTTGCGCACCGAATGGCATTGGCTGAACGGCATGTTTGAGCCTGTTTTTGTTTCAGCATTGGTGCCGAACGCATGATGCTGTATTCTGCCTCTGTCAGACTTCGCACCCCTAGCTCAATTGGATAGAGCATCGGTCTACGGAACCGAAGGTTACTGGTTCGAGCCCAGTGGGGTGTATTCACGTTCAACGGCCTAGGGCTCGCGTTCTTTCGCGCTGAGGCGATCCGTTGGATGCGCGGGCATGCGAAAGAACTCGGCATCGATCCTGACCGAATCAGCGTCATGGGCAGTTCCGCAGGCGGCCATCTCTCGTTGGTTGTCTCGCCCATTCCGCGAATGCTTTCTTGCATGAGGCTTTTGAGATGCATTGTCAGCCGCACACGCAGCGAATCGTCGGGTTTGACCCTGGTCTCAACATCACCGGCTATGGCGTTATCGAGTGCGTGGGGCCGACGGTAAGGCTCGTTGAGGCTGGCACCGTGCGGTCGCGGGGCGAATCGCTCGAGCAGCGGTTATTTACGATCTACGCCGGCGTGAGGGAGGTGCTCGAGGCTTTTCAGCCTTCGTCGATGGCCATTGAGCAACTGTTTGTGCATGCAAAGTTTCCCAAGACGGCCATCTTGATGGGCCACGCGAGGGGCGTGATTTGTTTGGCTGCGGCACAGGCAGATCTGACCGTATACAACTACCTGCCGACCCGGGTGAAAAGCATGCTCACCGGGAGCGGCCACGCCGGCAAGGAACAGATCCAAGTTGCGGTGCAACGCGAACTGGGGCTGGCTGGCCGCCCGGAGCCCGCCGATGCTGCCGACGCATTGGCGGTGGCCCTTACCGACTACCATTTGCGACTGCGTCCACTACGGGCAGGCCTCTGACACCTTGGGAGTGAATGACCTTGATTAAGAAGATGACCGGCGTGCTTGGCCAAGTTGAATTGACAGCCATCGATGTCGCTGTTGGGCCGCTCGTGCATGAGGTTCTCGTGCCGGAAATGGTGCGACGAGAACTGCAGGGCAAGGTGGGGCAGACCATCACGCTCCACACACTGGAGTTCCTTGAAGGCACTCCAGGCCGAGGGAACTTGGTGCCTAGGCTGGTTGGATTTCTATCCGAGCTGGAGCGGGAATTTTTTGACTTGATCTGCGAAGTCGACGGAGTGGGAGTACGCAAGGCCCTTCGCGCAATGGTGCGAGCCGTGGGTGAGATTGCCACTGCCATCGAAGAGCAGGACGCCACGCTCTTGGCAACGCTGCCCGGGATCGGGCCAGCAACCGCCGAGCGGATGATCGCAAAACTGCGGCGGCGGATGCCAAAGTTCGCGCTGCTGATCGCGAGGGAGTCGCCCGGTGAATGCGTGAAGGGCTCCGACGTCTTTGCGGAAACGTTTGAAGTATTGCGGTCGCTGGGTCACTCCGATACCGATGCCCGGCGGTTGGTTGACGCGCTGCGCGAAGGCAAGAAGAAATACCGAGATGTACAAGAGGCCTTGGAAGCCATTTACCGGCAGATGCACCGGCCACGTTGAAGACCACTATGCGACCCTTCAGAGTTGATAGAATCGCCACGCACCTTTCGGTGTGTGGCGAACAGTATCTCTCTCATCGTATTGCCAGTCGTTTCGTTCGCCGTTCATCGCCAGCCTAGGGGCATCGTCAGGAAAACTTTTCGAATGAGTGAGTGCATAACACAGACGTTTTGGCGTGCCTGTGGGCTCATGTTTCTGGGGTTCGTCGGCCTGTACATGCCTGCTTGTGCTGTCGAATCGGCCAAGCCCATGCTTTGCAGCGCCGATGAGCATCGTGCCTCTAGCAGCCGGGATGATCAGCACGACGTCGTGATTTACGGCGGCACAAGCGGAGCGGTGGTGGCGGCGATTTGTTGCGCGATGCTCGGCGCAAATGTGGTGCTTGTATCGCCCGACAAGCATTTCGGAGGGCTTTCCAGCGGCGGTCTCGGCTATACCGATAGTGGAAATACCCGCGCGATCGGTGGCCTTGCAAGGGAGTTTTATTGCCGCGTCTGGAAGCACTACCAATCGCCCAATGCGTGGAAGTGGCAGCCACGGGAAGCCTTTGGGTCGCTCGGGCAGGAAGTTTCAAAGAGTGACGCCGACGACCATTCCATGTGGCTCTTCGAACCGCACGTCGCGGAGCAGATTTTTGACCAGTGGCTTGAGGAGCACGGGGTTGCGATCATCCGCGAGGCATTGCTCGATCGGGAGAAGGGCGTCGAACTTGGGAAACCGCGCCGTGAAGAAACCGATCGGCATGGGATCCTACATGCTGGATTCTCACAATGTCCGCCGCTACGTCACCCCAGAGGGGACGGTACAGAGCGAAGGCGATATCGGCGTACACCCAAAGCAGCCCTACCAGATCGGCTACGGTTCGCTCGTGCCGAAGCGAGCGGAGTGTACGAATCTACTCGTCCCGATCTGCCTCTCGGCAAGCCACATTGCGTACGGGTCGGCACGGATGGAGCCGGTCTTTATGCTGCTCGGCGATGCGGCCGCGAACGCTGCTGTGTTGGCGGCTCGGTCTCATTGCAGCGTGCAGGAGATCGATTACGCTTCGCTTCGCACCCTGCTCGAATCACAGTCGCAGGTGCTGTCACTGCCGTAACGCAACGAATTGCAACAAAATAGACCATTGCATTCGGATACAAACGATAGACTTCTCGTTCACGCATGCGTGTCAGTAGGAATATTTCATGACGAGTTTTCGAGAGCCAACGATTCAGCCAACAGAGGAAGCCGCCGTTGAGGATCGCGCGCTTCGGCCACAGCGGATGGCCGATATGGTAGGCCAGCGGGCTGTTTTTGAGCGGCTGATGATTGCTGTGGATGCGACTCGCAAACGAGGGGAGGTGCTCGGTCACATCCTGCTCGACGGCCCCCCAGGCCTCGGAAAGACAACATTTGCCACCTGTATTCCGAAAGAACTTGGAGTGTCGCTGCAAATTGCCAGTGGTGCTGCGCTCACAGCCCCCAAAGATTTGCTCCCCTATCTGAGCAATGCATCCGAGGGCTCGGTACTTTTTATCGACGAAATTCACCGGCTCCCGATCGCCGTCGAAGAATTTCTCTATCCGGCCATGGAAGACTTTCGCATCGACATCACGTTGGGCGACGGCGTGGCGGCTCGCACGATCAATATGCCGCTGCGGCCGTTCACGCTTGTGGGGGCGACAACCCGCGCGGGTCTTATCTCGGCTCCGCTCCGTGACCGCTTTCAAATGCGAGAGCACCTCGATTTTTATTCGTTTGATGAGTTGGCAGAGATTGTGCGTCGGTCGGCAGCCAAACTTTCGATGCCGATGGATGATGCATCGGCCGACGAGATCGCCCGTCGGAGTCGGGGCACGCCGCGGTTGGCCAACAATCGGTTGCGTTGGATTCGGGATTTTTCGACCAGCCGCGCCAATGGCGAACTCACCATCGAGATTGCCAAGACCGCTTTGGAAATGCAGGGAATCGACGAACTGGGCTTGGACGGCTTCGACCGCAAATATTTGGATACCATCCAGCGAGTGTTTGGGGGTGGGCCTGTGGGCGTGGAGGCCATAGCACACACCATGAGCACCGCCACCGATACGCTCGAAGACGACGTCGAACCATTTCTGTTGCGGTGCGAATTGGTGGTACGGACGCCGCGGGGTCGCCGCCTCACGCCTCGCGGCGAAGAGCACTTGGGAGCGATGCCGCAGGTGGCCCCTCAGCGGCGGCTATTTTAGTCGGCGGCGGCTGTTTGAGTTTGAAGGGCATCCTGCCGTCGTGATTGGCACGTGGAGTGCACGGTAAAAGTCGAGGCTAGGCAGCGTTGTGCCCCTTTGCTCCTTGCGACTTTGCCGTCGAAATTGTGCCTCAGATTGACCGCAGTGGGCTTTGGCGGCTAGAGTACGCCGTTCATTCGTCCGTAGGCTCCGAGGTGATCTCATGGCAGTTCCAAAGCGACGTCAATCCAATCAAAAAACGGGCTCCCGTCGGGCCCACGATTTTCTTACGCCCAGGCAGTTGACATTCTGCTCCAATTGCGGAAAGGCCGTGCCCACGCACCGGATCTGCGGCAATTGCGGCTTTTACATGGGCCGCGCCGTTGTAAAGATGAAGGAATAGGCCGTTGGCACGTGAGCCAAGAGTCACGCCATCAGATCGCAGCCCACCGCCATCTGGGCTGACTGCCGTTTTTTTTCCCGGTCAAGGCTCGCAGTCGGTTGGCATGGTGGGCGAGTGGTGCAACGCCAATCCGGGGGCTGCGGAACTGTTCTCGCGAGCCAGTGCGATCCTCGGTTACGATCTGGCTGCCATCTGTAAAAACGGTCCGTCGGACCAGCTCAACACAACGTCCATAAGCCAGCCGGCCATTTTAGTAACGAGCCTAGCCATGCTGGAAGTGCTCAAGAGCCGGACCGACAACCCGCTTGAAAGTGTGTCGATGACTGCGGGCCTGTCGCTGGGCGAGTACACGGCACTGGTCTTTGCCGGTGCCATCGATTTCGACGATGCTGTTAGGCTCGTTGACGTTCGCGGCCGGGCCATGCAGGAGTGCGCGGAGATGCGGCCTGGGGCCATGCTGGCCGTGTTGGGATTGGACCGCGAATCGATCCAGACGTTGTGCGACCAAGCCCGCGGAGACGATGTGCTTGAGTTGGCCAATGTTCTGTGTCCTGGCAATAGCGTTGTCTCTGGGTCGGCAGAGGCCTGCCGTCGGCTGGCAGACGCCGCTGAGGCTGCTGGGGCGATGAAGTGCGTGCGGCTGGAAGTGGCTGGCGCTTTCCATACCCCGATGATGGAGTCGGCCGTGGCACACCTGAGAGACGCGCTCGCGGGAGTCCCGATTCGCCCGCCACGGATTCCTGTTGTGAGCAATGTGGATGCCCGTCCGCACGACGATCCCGCTGAAATTCGTCGTCTTCTGGCCCGGCAGGTGGTAGGCGTTGTGGAGTGGCAGGCCTCTGTCGAGTATCTGCTTTCCGTGGGCGTGGGTTCCATCTGGGAAGTCGGGCCCGGCCGCGTGCTGCGAGGCCTTATGAAACGGATCGACCGGAGCGTTGTATGCTCTGGCGTGTTGGATTCAATCGCTCCATGAGCATTGCAAGACAAAACGAAACGCTCGCAATTCGGTTCAGTTGGACGGCACCTACTTTTGAAGATACAGAGCAAGCATAAGGGAACCACATGATGGCTGAGGAAACTAACAAAACGGTGGCAGTGACAGATCAGCGGCGGCTGGGAGTCGACTTGGTTGGCCAAGTGGCGATTGTGACAGGCGCCTCGCAAGGCATTGGGCAAGCCATCGCCGCCACGCTCGCAGCCAATGGAGCCACCGTGGCACTGGTGGCCCGCAGCGTCGGAAAGCTGGCCACTGTGGCCGCAGGCATTCGGAGCGCGGGAGGCAAGGCGGAAGAATTTCCATGCGATGTCTCAAAGTCGGAGGAGGTGTCGGCCGTCGTGGATGCAATTCATGCAAAGTTTGGCCGCATTGACATCCTCGTGAATAATGCCGGGATGACTCGCGATACGCTCCTGCCTCGAATGAGCGACGAGGAGTGGGACGAAGTCATCGCCACCAACCTCCGGGGGCCGTTTTTGTTCATGCGGGCGGTGAGCCGTCCGATGATGCAGCAACGTTACGGCCGAATCGTGAACGTGGCGAGCGTTTCTGGCCTGATCGGGAATCCCGGCCAGTCCAATTATTCAGCTTCAAAAGCCGGTCTCGTGGGGCTTACCCGCACGGTTGCCAAGGAGCTTGCCGGGCGAAAAGTGACGGTCAACGCAGTAGCCCCTGGGTTTATTGCCAGTGACATGACTGCAGCGTTGGGCCCTGCCCTGCTGGACGAGGTCAAAAAACGCGTTCCGGCGAAGCGGTTGGGCGAGGCGTGGGAAATCGCCGAAGCGGTGCTCTTTCTGGTGGCGCCCTCGTCGGGCTACATCACCGCACAGGTGCTCACGATTGATGGCGGGCTGATCGGGTAGAACCTGCGTCGTGCAGGCCGTTTTGTCCGGTCTGGACAGTCTGGGCCCGAAGCGGTTATATCTTCGCCGACGCGGCAGTCGCAGAATGATGTCTGGTTCCATTGCCGAAAAACGATTTCTGTATCAAAACTTGTTTCTTCCGATGCCTGTTGATTTGACAGCGTCGGACGGAATGCCAGGAGGATTCAAAAGGTGGCTTCAGTCCAAGATCGAGTAGTCGATATCGTTGCATCCCAGTTGGGTGTCAGTAAGGAACAGATCACGCTCGAGACTTCGTTTATCAACGATCTCGGTGCCGACTCTCTCGATACAGTCGAGTTGGTCATGGAGCTCGAGGAAGAGTTTGAGATCAACATTCCAGATGATGCGGCCGAAAAAATCCAAACCGTCGGGCAGGCGGTTGAGTTTGTTGAGAAGCATCAGGGTTGATGGTGCGGTGAATGAAACGACGCGTTGTAGTGACGGGCCTTGGTGTCGTCACATCTCTTGGCCGAAAGCTTGAAGTTTTCTGGGATCGCCTTCTGCGCGGCGACAGCGGCGTAGGGCCGATCACGCTCTTTGACGTCTCTGCCTATCGGGTGCAGTTTGCCGGCGAAGTGCCTTGGAATCCCGAGGAGCAGGGCATTGCCGGCGCTAAGGAATTGCGCCGCCTAGATCGGTTTACGCAGTTTGCGATGGCCTCGGCAGCAGACGCTGTGGTCGATTCGGGAATCGATTTCGCCCAAGAAGATCCCTACCGCTGCGGTGTCGCGATCGGTTCGGGCATCGGCGGTCTTTCTGAGTTTGAATCGCAACACGAGCGGTTACTTATGAAAGGGGTCGACAAGGTTTCCCCGTTTACGATTCCAAAGCTGATGGTGAATTCCGCCAGCGGCCACGTTTCGGCGATGTATGGAATCAAAGGCCCTAATTTTGCTGTTGCCACGGCCTGTGCCAGCGCGGCTAATTCAATTGGCAATGCTCTTCGCGCTATTCAGTACGGCGATGCCGACGTGATGGTCACTGGCGCGAGTGAGGCCGCGCTCACTCCAATGGGTTTGGCTGGCTTTCAAAACATGCGAGCCCTTTCATTTCGCGCCGATGCTCCGCAGCAGGCCAGCCGTCCGTTTGATGCAGATCGCGACGGCTTCGTGTTGGCCGAGGGAGCTGGCGTGGTGGTCTTGGAGGAGTTCGAGCACGCCCGGAGCCGGGGTGCCCGCATCTACGGCGAACTCATGGGCTATGGTGCCAGCGGCGATGCTGGCCACATCACGCAGCCCGACGAGGATGGCCTCGGTGCTGCCAGGGCCATGACGATGGCTCTAGCCGATGCAGGGCTTCGCCCTGACGCCGTGCAGTATATCAACGCCCATGGCACAAGCACGCCCTTAGGCGACAAGGCAGAGACGATCGCCATGAAACGCGTCTTTGGCGATCACGCCAAGCGGCTTGCGATCTCGAGTACGAAGAGCCAGCTCGGCCACACGCTGGGCGCCAGCGGCGGCATCGAGTTGGTGGTGTGTGCTCTGACGATTACGAGGGGGGTGATCGCCCCGACGATTAATCTCCACACGCCCGACCCCGACTGCGATCTCGACTACACGCCGAACGTTGCCCGCCAGGCACAGGTCGATGTTGCCATGAGCAATAGCTTTGGTTTTGGTGGCCACAATGCCAGCCTAGTGCTCGGGCGGCTGGTCTGACGTGCCACGTTCACAACGCCTCATAACTGGATGTGCGGCCAAGCTGTTGTGCGGTCTGCAGTTTTTACAGAGGCCTCCACTACGCCAGAGGAAAGCAACGATGGCCCCCAGTTGGTCTTTGGCCGCATCGTTTGTGCCGTTGCTCGTTGTGGCCATGCTGGCCGAACAGGAACTTTCCGCGCAGCTTCCGGCCGATGCAGGGCAGGTGTGGAAAACGTACGATGTCAGTCCGTTTGTGACACTGGCCGGCAAGGGCAGCCAAAAGCACATCGTGGATTGGATTCTGCAGGAAACGGGATACAGCAGCTGGCACGGCGAAACCGTCGCCGCTCTTTCGGCTAACGAAAAGTCCCTGCAGTGTTTTCATACCGCTGCGATGCAGTCGCGGGTAGAGGAGATCGTTCAGCGATTCGTTCAAGATGCCTCCACACCCCATCGATTTTCAGTTCGAATCTTGGGGGTCGGCAATCCGGCGTGGAGGAATGACGCTCGTGCGATGCTGCGACCGATTCCCGCAGTAACTCCCGGTGTGCAGGCGTGGCTCATGTCTCGCGAGGAGGCGGCTATTCTGGTTGCCACACTTCGGCGGCGGACAGACTGTCAGGAATTGCCGACCGGCCCGGTGCAGGCTGCCAACGGCCTGCCGGTTCTGCTTTCGGGAGGGCGGCAGCGAGAGTACGTGCAGGATGTGGTCCTGCAGCCGAACGTGCCCCCCGGGTGGCAGGTTGTGAAAGCCACCTGCGACGAGGGCTTGGCTCTGGACGTCCACCCCCTTATGTCGCAGGATGGGTTGAGCGTTGAGGCCGTGCTGCGATGTCGGATCGATCAGGTGGAGCGGATGGCCCCCGTATCGGTGACGGTGCCCGTTGCGGATCGCCCTCGCATGCAGGTCGAAGTGCCGCAAATGTCGGCCGTACGGGTGGGGGAGCGATTCCGATGGCCATCTACGCAGGTGCTTGTGGTTGGCTTGGGGTTGGTGCCTTGGCCTGTGCCGGGGCAGAATGCCGCTGCCACCGCAGCCCTGCTCTCGACTGCCAATCGTACTGATGTTGTTGTCGTCGTAGAGCCGCGGTTGAGCGACACGCCATAGTCCATGCATCAGAATTTAAAAATCGTTCGTAAGCGAATGGCAACCATCAGCGTCACGCACACAGAGATTCGATCCCAAAGAGTAGGAATGCGTTCATGAGTGCTCCCCGGCAGCGTCGCGTCGTTATCACTGGAATGGGAGTGGTCTGTCCACTTGGCCTGTCGCTCGATGACCTGTGGGCAGGGCTCAGCACAGGCACCAGCGCCGTGCGGCCCATTGAATCCTTCCCCGCCGGCGGACTGCCGCTTCAGCACGCCGCCGAGGCTCGCGGCTTTACCGGAGATATCAGCAACTTTGGGCCCCTCGACGCAGAACGAAAGAAGGCAATTCGCAAGGGATGTAAGGTGATGTGCCGAGAAACGCAGATGGCGGTGGCGGCCGCGCAATGGGCGATCCACGATTGCGGAATCTCGCCCGAGCAGCATCAGCCCGAACGGTTTGGCTGTGTGTTTGGCTCAGACTACATGCTAACGCTGCCAGAGGATTTTACGGCCAGCGTGGCCAAGTGTCGGGGCACCGATGGCAAGTTTGATTTTAAACGATGGGCAACCGAGGGACTGCCGCTGCTTACGCCGCTGTGGTTGCTGCGGTATTTGCCGAACATGCCAGCCAGCCATATTGCGATCTTTAACGACCTGCGTGGTCCAAGCAATTCGCTGACGCTGCGAGAGGCCAGCGGGCACTTGGCGATCGGTGAGGCCACCAGCACGATCCAGCGAGGCGCAGCCGATGTGATGCTCGCAGGCTCTACGGGTACCCGTGTGCATCCGATGAAAGCAGTTCACGCTCTGCAGAGCGAGCAAGTCGCGATGGGAGACGGCGACCCCACTTGCTGGAGCCGCCCTTTTGAAAAATCCAGAAAGGGTATGGTGCTCGGCGAAGGCTCCGCGGTGCTGGTACTCGAGGAGTTAGAGCATGCATTGGCTCGAGGAGCGAGAATCTATGCGGAGATCATCGGGCACGCGGCGAGGCATGCCAGCGATACTGCAGGTGTTGGCGTGAACCGGCGGGCGATTGGAATGGCAATGCAGGGGGCACTGGCTTTGGCGGGAATTCCGGCTGAGCGGCTCTCGCATATTCATGCGCACGGGCTCAGCACGAGCGTTGGCGACCGCGATGAAGCCGGTGCCATGCAAGACGTTTTGGGTTCAGTGGCTAGTTCAATTCCTACCGTGGCTGCTAAAAGCCACTTTGGAAACCTCGGTGCTGGGAGTGGTGTTGTGGAATGCATTGCCAGTATTTTGGCGATGCAAAAAGGGCAGTTGTTTCCATTACTGAATTACCAAACACCCGATCCCGACTGTCAGATTCGCGCCGCGTTGGCAGGTGATCCAGCCGGGGATGTGTTTCTCTCTTCTGCCGTGACACCTCAGGGCCAGGCCGGCTGTGTCGTGATTCGAGGCTGGAGCCTGCCGGTCTAAAAAAAAGGTCTGTTCTACGGCTCCAATCCCCCGCTGTGGGGCGTGCGGCGGGGACAGGCTGCCTGCTTGACAGTCGCACGCAGGTGTCTTAGCCTGCTCGGGTTGCGTCGAGAGAGTGGCCTCTTGATGCCGCCTTGTTGTTTTGCTTTGTGGCCCACAGATACGCTCCCGAATACGCCCGGACATCCACAGGGTGTTTTTGATGGCGTTTCGGCATCTTTGTTCGGTGTCGAATGACTGCCGACAGTTTCGTAGGATTTCGTAAGAATCGCCGCTCGAGAACTCCATGAAGCCAGAAGAAATTCTTCGCATCGTTGATGCTATCCATCGCGATAAAAATATCGACAAAGAGATCGTCTTTCAGGCGATCGAGTCCGCGCTTGTCACGGCTCTGACCCGTCAGTATGGGGAAGAATCTGTAATTAGCATTTTGATCGATAGGGGCGACGGCAAGCTCACCGGCTCTCGCGACGGCGCCGAGATCGACACCCAGGAATTATCTGGCCGTATCGGTGCCCAGACTGCCAAGCAGGTGATCATTCAAAAGATCCGCGAGGCCGAACGCGATTCAATCCACGATGAATTTGAGGAGCAGATTGGCCAGATGGTATCGGGGGTTGTGGCCCGTTTTGAGGGCTCCACGGCCACGGTGACGCTCGGCCCAAACGAGGCCATCCTGCCACGCAGCGAGCAGATCCCCGGTGAAACCTATCACCCAAACGAGCGAATTCGCGCCACGATCTTTGAGGTGCGGAAGGTTGGCAGTCGCGTCAAGATCATCCTCTCTCGCATCCGTCCGCAGTTGGTGCAGCGATTGTTTGAGCAGGAAATCCCGGAGATCGCTGACGGTGTCATTGAGATACGAGCCATTTCGCGAGAGCCTGGATACCGTAGCAAAGTGGCTGTGATCAGTTCCGATGCGCGTGTGGATTGCGTGGGTGCCTGTGTCGGCGTACGAGGCAACAGAATCAAGAACATCGTCGAGGAGCTTGGTGGCGAGCGGATCGACATCGTGCGGTGGAGCGACGATCTGCAATTGCTGGTGCCGAATGCGTTGCAGCCCGCAGAGGTAGACGAAGTAATTCTATGCCAGATGCTGGGGCGAGGCATTGTTTTGGTGAAGGAAGATCAACTGTCGCTGGCTATCGGACGGCGAGGACAAAATGTGCGTTTGGCCAGCAAGCTCTGCGGCTGGGATATCGAAATCATGACCCGAGAGGAGCTCGACCAGCAGATCGAACGAGCCGTCACTGGCTTCTCGTCGATCGAAGGACTCAGCGACGCAACGGCGGAGCGGCTCGTTGGTGAAGGCTTTCTTTCGTACGACGATCTCTCAATCATTGAGCCTGATGACTTAATGGAGATGGGTGGAATTTCTGCCGATACCGTTGACAAGATTGTGGCCGAGGCAGAGAAGCGGGCCGCAGTAGCCGAGGTGGTGGCTGCGGATGCTCGTCGCGTGCAGCGGGAGCACGATCGGGTCGAGAAGGCAACGGCTGATGCCGATGCTGCCGACCGAGTGGCCGCAGAGCAGGAATCAGCCACGCAGGCAGTTGGCCTAGGCGACGGCTCGCCGGCAGCCACGCAGGACGAAGAATCGCTGCTCGTAGAGGAAAATCAAAGCCTTGCGGGAACGAGTCCGGCTGCCGCTGGGAAGAGTGGTAGTATGGCGAGCGGTGAGCCGGTTGCACCTGAAAGCAGTTCTGTGTTGGGCGGCAATTCATAAACGCTCTCGTGAACAGCGTGTAGGCTGGGCAGTTTTTCGGATGTCTTGAGAGGTTGGGCGTGGCGATTCGTATTTACACACTGGCCAAAGAATTCAAAATTGACAGCAAGGAGCTGGTCGATCTCTGCACGCGCGCCGGGATTCATGACAAGGGCTCGGCTCTAGCCAGCATGACCGACGAAGAGGTCACCAAGCTCAAAGAATTTATTGCTGGAAAATCGCGTCTTGCTGAAAGGCCGGCGGCTCCAGCGGGTTCAGGCAGTAGGAGTTTAGAAGGCCGCAGCCCAGCGGTGAAGCCAACGATAGGCAAGCCCCCTTTGGCTAGGGTTTCCGGCGGCCCGGCTCCGATCAGACTGGCAGGGAAAGCTTCGATGGCTGAGCCGGTGTCGGATTCGGAAGGATCGTCGCCCGCAGGTGCGGTCGCCGGGCCGAAAGGTGCTGTCGCAGCGATCAAACGAGAAGACTACATTGCTCCAGCGGGTGTTGTTGTGCGAGGCCGAGTCGCTGATATTTCCCAGCCCAAAACAGGTGCTGGACCGCGGTCTGGTGGAGACGGCCCGCGGCCGGTTCCTCGGCCGGCGTTTAAGCTTTCCCCTTTGCCGACCACGGCCAGGCCGCCCGTGTCTCGTGGGCCGCAGGAGCCTGTTGCTCAAAAACCCGACGTGAAATTGCCGCTGGATGCGATTCGCAGTGCTAAAGCTGGCGGCTCGAAGCCGTTGGCGGACCACATGCGCAAGCACGAGCAGCGTCAGGCAGAGGGCGATCGTTCACGTTCTGCTGCGGGCACTCCGCTACGGGGTGGCACTCGCGGGGGGGGCGGAATGATGCCGGTACCGCCTCCGATGGAGCCGGGCGTTCGGCCACGGCGAACGCCATCCAAGGCCCAGCCAGGCGTAAATAAGCCGGATGATCTATTGGCTGGACGGGATGCCCGACAGCTCAACCGAAAGCGAGTTTCTGGGACTCGCGGTATTGGTGGTGATGACGATGAAAGGGGGATGCGGCGGCGACGTGGGGCGAGGCAGCGGAAGGGTTCCACGTTGTCGACGGCTGCGCCCCGCAAGACGAATGCCGCGATTCAGGTGCCCTGCACGGTGCGTGCGTTTTCCGAGGCTATCGGTGTCTCTGCCAGCGAAGTGCTGAAAAAGCTCCTGGCTTTCGGGATGGAGACAATGCCCAGCATGGGATCAATGCTGGATCGCGATACCGTTGAATTACTGGCAGCCGAAATGGGCGTTGAGTTGGATGTCAAAACAGCTGAAGATCTCGAGAAGGAGTTGCTCGTCGGGTTTGACGCCGTTGACGAGGATGCCGCGCTGCAGGTGCCCAGGGCTCCTGTCGTCACGTTCCTGGGTCACGTGGATCATGGCAAGACATCGCTCCTGGGACGGATTTTGGGTTTTGATGCGGCCGCTGGAGAAAGCGGTGGCATCACGCAACACATCCGCGCGTATACAGTTCAACGTAACGGCAAGCCAATCACCTTTGTAGACACACCGGGGCACGAGGCCTTCACTCAGATGCGGGCGCGGGGTGCCAATGTCACCGACTGTGCCGTGCTGGTTGTGGCTGCCGACGACGGACTGATGCCACAAACAGAAGAGGCAATCAGCCATGCCAAGGCTGCTGGTGTGCCGATCGTTGTGTGCATTAATAAGATCGACCTGCCAGGAGTCGATGTGCAGCGAATCTATCAGCAGATGGCTGCCAATGAACTTTTGCCCACAGAGTGGGGCGGCGAGACGGAGGTTGTAAAAACCAGTGCCCTCACGGGTGAGGGCGTCGATCACTTACTCGACACCCTGCTCACGATCGCAGAAGTACACGACCTACGGGCCAATGCCGATCGCCATGCGGCCGGCGTCTGCTTGGATGCGTCAATTCACGAAGGGCGCGGTGTGATGGTGTGCCTGCTTGTTCAAAAGGGAACGTTACGGGTGGGCGATGCGATTGTCTGCGGCGAGGCTAGCGGCCATGTGAAGTCGATGCTCCAGACGCTTGGAAAGCGAAAGATTGCGGCAGTCGGCCCCTCGCAACCGGTGCTTGTCAGCGGCCTCGACATTGCCCCAGGTGCAGGAGACCGCTTCCAGGTGGTGGAGTCGATCGCGATGGCCCGCGAGGTGGCGCTCAAGCGAAGCAACATCCGTCGTCACAGCAGTCTGCTGAGTGCTCCTGTGCACGTGACGCTGGAAAATCTGCTCGATCGCCTCGGTACCCAGAAAACTCCGACGCTCAATCTGATCCTTCGGGCCGACGTCCGAGGCTCGATTGAGGCAATCCAAAAGGAGCTCACAAAGCTCGACCATCCTGAGGTCAAAATTCGAATTCTCCAAGCGACGGTGGGTGGCATCACAGAGGCCGACGTGCAGTTAGCCGATGCTTCAGATGCAGTGATTATCGGTTTTAATGTTGTGCCCGATGAACGGGCTCGCGTGCTGGCAGATGATCGCGGCGTGCAGGTTCGCCGCTACGAGATCATCTATCAGGTGACGGACGATCTCAAGAACGCCTTGGAAGGCATGTTGGCTCCCGAAAAACGAGAGGCGCAGCTTGGCCGCGCTGTTGTGCAGCGAACCTACGCCATCAGTCGTTTGGGCGTGATCGCTGGCTGCCGAGTGATTGCTGGTGTGATTGCAAGGAATGCCCGTTTGCGAGTGATTCGCGACAGTCGCATTATTGGAGATTACGGACTCGACTCGCTCAAGCGAGAAAAAGATGATGCCCGCGAGGTCCGAGACGGCTTGGAGTGCGGCATCAAGCTGGCTGGGTTTAACGACCTCAAAGAGGGTGACATCTTCGAGTGCTATCGAATCGAAGAAGTCGCGCGGACGCTCTCGTGACCCTACGAAGACAGCTCAAGGCGGCTGAGGCAGTACGAGAAGTGGTGAGCATGGCCATTCTGACGCAAGTTCGCGATCCACGGGTGCAAAATATCACGGTGTTGGGGGTAGAAATGTCCGCTGACATGCGTACAGCCACCGTGCATGTTTCGGTGATGGGCAGTCCGGCCAAGCAAACCCTTGCTCTGCGAGGACTGGCCAACTCAGCCGGGTTTTTGCAGTCCCTGATCGCCAAGCGGATCGAAACACGGTATACCCCTCGTTTGAAATTCGAATTGGATGGCGGCGTGAAGCAGTCGATCGAGATAGCCCGGATGCTCGAGGCTGTGCTGCCGCCGGAACCAGTTGATTCCCAGGAAGGTCCAGAGGAAAAGGTATGACTTCGTCAAGCCGTCAGCAACTTGTCGGGAAAATGCACAAGGCACTGCGGTCGCAGTATAAGCCGATCGTTCCGAATACGAACCGCTCTGTGCTTGAGCAGGTGCTGTTTGCCTGCTGTCTTGAAAACGCCCCCTACGATGTTGCCGAGAAGGCGTTGGCCAGGCTCGGAGCCAACTACTTTGATCTCAATGAAGTTCGGGTGACAACAGTCGCCGAGTTGGCCGAAACGCTGCACGACCTCCCCGATCCAGCGCAGGCTTCGCTGGCGCTGCGTCGCGTGTTGCAGGGTGTGTTTGAGTCAAGCTACAGTTTTTCACTGGAGAATGCCAAGAAGCATTCGATTGCGCATGGCATCAAAACGTTAGAGCACCTGCACGGTATTCCCCCCTTTGTTGTCGCATTTGTCACTGCAACTGGTCTCAGTGGGCACTGTGTGCCGCTGGATCGCGGTGCCCTTTCGGCGCTGTTGCTTGCGGGCATTATTTCGCAGGCCGAGTACGACTCGGGCAAGGTGCTGGGGTTGGAGCGATTGGTGCCGAAAAAGGCTGGCGTTGAGTTTGGGTCGCTGTTGCATCAGTTTGGCGTTGAAGTGCTGTCCAACCTGCATGGAGCCACCGTGAAGAAAATCCTGCTACGAGTGAATCCAGCTGTGAAAGATCGGTTTCCAAAGCGAGGCGAATCGCTGCCGGCCCCCAAGCCGCCCGCAGCACCGGCCGGCAAGCAGGCCCAGCGAGCTGCCGAAGCGGCGCAAACAGCCGCTGAAGAACATCGTCCTGCTGGTCCACAGGCGGCAGCCCGACCTCCCGGAAAAACACCGTTGCCGCCGCCAGGCTCGGGCCCGAAACGCACGGCTGACGGACAGCCGATCATCAATGGCAAGCCAGGACCCAAGCCGTTTGTTGTCAAACCAAACGTCGGCAGGCCGCCCGTCGCTGTGGCCCAGCCGGTGAGTAAGCAGGAAACACAAAAGAAATCGGCTGCCACGAAACCAGTCGAACAGAAGTCCTCGAAGGCACCCATCAGCAAGCCTGTGGCCGGAAAGTCTTCGGGAGCACGCCAGCCGAAACCAAAGGCATCGGCAGGCAAGCCAACCAAGAAACCGGTGCCAGCAAAAAAGCCGTTGACGAAATCGTCGGGCAGGCATTCGGCAGAGCTATCCAGAAGGAAGCCTCGGTAGCCATCGTCTTTCTACAACTAAAGACCGTGCGGCGGGGATTTCGCAGCAGGGTGAGCACGAACTGAGAGGACACGTAGGTGGCAGGGCATTCTCATTGGGCCAACATCTCGCGTAAGAAATCGCTCGTTGATGCCAAGCGGGGAAAGCTATGGAGCAAGCTGGCTAAAGCGATCATCGTTGCGGCCAAGCACGGCACGCCCGATCCGGATACCAACCTGCGTTTGCGGTATGCAATCGATGCGGCCAAGGCCGTGAGCATGCCAAAAGACAACATTCAGCGCGCCATCAAGACGGGCAGCGGGGATTTCAAAGGAGGGAACCTCGAAGAGTCGCTCTACGAGGGGTATGCATCCGGTGGCGTTGCTGTTCTCTGCGAGATATGCACCGACAACAAAAACAGAACGGCCCCCGAGATCCGTAAGATCTTCGAGGTCTGCGATGGCAAGTTGGGGGCCACTGGATGCGTGGCGTATCTGTTTCAGCGGAAGGGCCTTGTGCGAGTGCTGCAGGCCTCCTGCGACGAAGACCGTCTGATGGAAGTGGCAATCATCGCTGGTGCCGATGACGTGCAGCGTGCGGGCGACCGTTGGGAAATCACTTGCGAACCGCAGGCCATGACCGTTGTGATCGAGGCAGTTGGGGTGGCCGGATTCTCAGTTGAGTCCAACGAGATCGTGCGCATTCCGACCACCATGGTAGACATCGAGGATGTGGAAACGGCGAGGAAGGTTCTCCACTTAATGGAGCGACTCGACGATCACGACGACGTGCAGAGCGTGTCGGCCAACTTTCAAATATCCGACGACATCTCGGCCGATGTGATCGCGGAACTGGGCTGAGGCCTGCCGGAGCGAATCCAGCGTCGGCACGCGTTGCCCATCCGTGGGCATTTCCTTGGTCGGGCGTTTACTTACTGCCATCGATGGCAGTGTCACGGGCGGTCCCGCCAGCCGTTTCCAGTGGTGTACTTTGCTTGGGGGCCGGCTTTGGCTCTGAGTGCTCAATCTGGGGCCAGTAAGTCTCAAAGTCGAACGCTGGACTATTATCGAGGTCGTGGCATTCTAGGCAGTTATTCATGGCCCGTTGCTTGCCGCTGGGAGTGTCGATCGACAGCACCAGTTCTTGCCGCAGGCGGTCGCGTTCGATGACGCTGGCTCGCACGTCTCCCCGCTCAACGGCACCGTGTGCGGCGGCAGGTCCGTGGCAGTTTTCGCATCCTTGGTGTGCCAAATGCGGTGTTGTTGCCATGCCGGCATAGCCTCCTTCAAAAGGCTCATAACGTTGAGGAACCCAGCCGACAACATGGCAGGAAAGGCACTCGGGGTCGCTGTCGCGGCGAGGAGACTGCTCTTCCAGCGTGGTGAGGGCCTTGGAGTGTGGGCTTTCAGCCCACACTTCATAGGCTTTCTTGTGACAGTCGGCGCACACAGCGCTGCCGGCAAACCGTCGGCCGGTAGGGTGGCGGATTGGTACCAATCCTAGGCCCGTGAGCCCCAGGGACTCCAGTTGATTCTGGTAGGCAGCCAAGAGCCGAATCATATCGTTCGATTCGCCCCAGCGGGCATCCAGAGGCACTCGCTGCGATCGTAGCGGCGTAGCCTTGTCGTTGAAGAGACCAATGGCTACTGCGAACATTCCCTTATGTCCCAATTCGATAAGAAAGGCCTTCCCTTTTTGGGATTCTGTCCTTGGCATGGACACGAGGTGCGCGGGTGGTTCGTCGGCACCTCCAGCGGTCACGACAAAATCGAACTGAGGATAGAGCTTGACCAGCATTTTTGTTTCCTCGGGAGTTGCCCACGAGAGAAGAATCTGATGGGAGCATCCCGCCTTCTGGAGTTCGGCTGCTGCTGATGCGAGGGCTTTCGCTGCGGGCAGAATCTCGATGGAATCATTCCGGATCTGCGAGGCCTCCTTGTCGCCCAGCACGCTGGTGATTCCGATACGCAGGCCCCCCATTTCAACCACCCGAAATCGCGGAGTAATATTGGCATCCACGCCGAGCAATCCAACGTTGGCGCTCACAAACGGCGTGGGTTGCGCGCCAACAGCGGCGACGGCAGCCACCAGCTCTTCCGCTGGCAATCGCAGGTCGTCCGGTCCGAAGCCAATAGCGGAGTAGCCCATGGCCCGCAGTCCATCGGCAATGGATTGAAATTTGACCTCCGACTGGCGGCCAAACCGTCTCACCTGACCACCCAGGTCAACAGCCAGCACTGGCCAGCCGGATGCCGCCATGGCCCGCAAGAAATTTTGCCTGCGGCTCAGACCACCCTTCTGGTTTTCTTTCCCAGTGCAGCCGCATGGCTCGATGTATCCATCCAGTTCGCCAGTCAAAACAATCATTGCTTGCGGAGTCGGCCAGCCTTGAAAAACCGTGCCGTTGCGTTGGCTAAACGTATTCACAACGGCATCGGTCACATCGGGGCCACGGTCTGGCGGTGCCGCCACCGCTGCCTGTGCTGCTGCTGCCAGCAGCAGCAACGCAGAGGCTGCTGTGCAGGATGATGTGCGAAAAAACGACAACCGAAAACGCAGATGCTTGGGCATAACGTCTGTTTAGGGGCTGATGGCGATGCACACAGGGATGGTGAGTGTTGGTGTGTCAGGATGTCCTGTATCGAGCACGATGCGTCCTGCGGAAGCCTGTTGCGAACACAGATGGTTGGAGGTTGGGCTGGCGGGTGGAATCGTGATCGTGATGGGAATCCGGATCACGCTTCCGCTTCCGATAGGTTTTCCTTTTCCAACAATAACTTCGAGTGATTTCGGTAGAACCTCCCGCACAACCGGTTGTACCGTGGCGCGGTGTGCTCCTTTGGCTGTGAGGAACAGTTCGGTATGGGCTCCTGTTTTGCTGGAGATCGTTCCCATCAATAGGGCTTGGCGAGAGGAATCCCATGCGGTGCCTGCCAACGCAAGATCACCGGTCACGGTTCCCTCGACGAGCAGTTCTACAGTGATTTCCTCAGGCATTCGCAGCGGAATCTGGATCATTTGACGGAGGGGCCCCAATGGCAACCCTGGCCGCACGTCCACACTGAGCAGAAATCCTCCCGTGGCGCCCGTTTCAGCGGCAATCTCGGCCGGCTCCAAAGCCGACGAGGAAAGGGACAAGAACTGGGAGGCTTGCGGGCCTTCGGTGGAGAGCGTGCCGATTACCGGCGGTTCCTTGCCGAAAGTGAATATTCTGGCGGTAGCCTTTTCGCCACTGCTGGATGAGAGCTTCGAAAGCACGATCGATTCTGGCACAGCCTTCCAAGTGGGCACGACAGTTCCCTCGATCACAAAGGCGATCTCAGGCCGTCGCGGGTCGTTTGTGAAGATCGTGGCCTGCTGCCGAAATGGTCCGCCGCTGCCCTTGCCCCGCCATTTCAGGAGGACCTTCGTGGTGGCTCCCGGAGCGACTTCTTTTGTGGTCGTGTCTGTGGCGCCATCGCTGACTTCAAAGTCACTGACAGTGCAACTGCAACTCGTTGCCCCGCGGGAAAGCCTGAGCGGCACAGTGCCTGTATTGCCAATGATAAAATCGTGCGATCCTTCCGCACCCGATCCGATCGTTCCAAAGGCGTGATGCGTCTGTGCCGCATCCACCTGCGGCGCATCGCTCCCATCGGGAGGCTGTAAGGCCGCGGGAGTGAAATCGCCAACCCTCCACGGCCGAATGGCTGATTCGATCGTGGAGGTGCCAACCCCAATGGCTGCACCGATGGCCAACGCACATGCCGCAACGAGCCAAGCGTTTGGCGCACGAAAGCTCATCGGCATCTGGGATCCTCCTGCGTCGCTCTTCCGTTGGAGCCTGTGATTCTAGCCCGTTTGACAAAAAAGTGCTTTTGAAAAACGGGATTCTTTTTTGAGGTGAATGGCACGGCGGACCACGCTCCTTCGGCGTCGAAGGCCGCAATCGCTTGCGTGTGCTCGAATTCCTAATACGAACGGGCCAAGACGCTTCGGCGGTTGACAAAGAGACCCGTCACAATGCAGGTGCCCGGTTCGTCATCTCCGTCCATTGGAATGCAGCGAACGGTGACTTTCAGCGGATCTAGGATCGCGGCGACGGCCGGGTCGTCCGCGACGTGCACGTGGGCAAATCCGCTCCGGGCACTGCCCCCCTTCCCTTTCGGTGCTGGCTCTGCTGTGCCGCCAAAAAACGCAACCACTTCTTCCGTGCTTCCCAGTCGGACTGTATGCGCCTCGCGGAACGCAAGGGCTTTCTCAAACAGCCCTCGCTGCAGTTCCTCAAGCAATTGCGATGCCTGCTCAACAATCGCGTCGAGCGGCACGCTGACTCGCTCCCTCGGCGGTTTGTCGCGGCGAGACACGCTGACAGTTCCTGCCGCTAAGTCGCGAGGCCCAATCTCCACTCGTAGCGGCACCCCCTGCTTAATGTGCTGCCATGCCTTGTCGCCGCCCCGCATGTCTCGTGAGTCAATCCGCACGCGCAGGGGTTCATCGCCAAAATGTTCGGCCGTCAGTTTGGCCTCCAGCGTGCGACAGCAGGCCAGCACCGTTTCCCTTTCTTCGGGAGTGCGGTGGATTGGCAAGAGCACAATCTGTAGCGGGGCGATGCGGGGTGGTAGCACAAGACCGTCGTCGTCGGAGTGCGTCATGATCACGGCACCGATAAGCCGGGTCGACACGCCCCACGAAGTCGTCCAGCAATACTCCTCTTGGCCGCTGGCACTCGAGAATTTGATCTCCTGAGCCTGTGCGAAATTTTGCCCAAGAAAATGCGACGTGCCTGCTTGGAGTGCCTTGCCGTCCTGCATCATGGCCTCAATGGAGTAGGTATCAACGGCACCGGGAAAACGTTCGCCAGAAGGCTTTGGTCCCTTTATGACGGGCATTGCTAGGTCGCGTTCGGCAAAAGTTGCGTACACGTCGAGCATCCGAAGCGTTTCCTCAACGGCTTCCTCCCGAGTGGCGTGTGCCGTGTGCCCCTCTTGCCAGAGGAATTCGGTGGTCCGCAGAAACACTCTCGGCCGCATCTCCCATCGCACAACATTGGCCCACTGGTTGATCAGCACAGGCAGGTCGCGCCACGACTGAATCCACTTGGCGTACATCGCCCCGATGATTGTCTCGCTCGTGGGCCGCACCACGAGTGGTTCCTCGAGTTTCCCTGTCGGCACGAGTTTGCCATCGGCCCCGAGTTCCAGTCGGTGGTGTGTGACGACGGCGCACTCTTTGGCAAACCCTTCCACATGCTTCGCCTCTTTTTCCAAGTACGACAGCGGAATAAAGAGTGGAAAGTAGGCGTTCTGGTGACCGGTTGCCTTGAACATTCGATCCAGAATACTCTGCATGCGTTCCCAGATTGCGTAGCCGTTCGGCTTGATTACCATGCAGCCACGCACGGGCGACTGATCGGCTAAGTCCGCGGCCCGCACGACCTGCTGGTACCACTCGGGATAGTCTTGGTCTCGTGTAGGGGAAATGGCGTGATCGGGCATGGGTGTCTCCTGAATGCTGGAACTGAAGGCGGGATTGTAGTCACTGCTTGTGAGTTGTGGGGAAGCCCACGTAGACTACGCCGGCCCGCCCTCGCGAAATTTTCTGGAAGGATCTGCATGCCGACCGATCACCAGCCCACCCGAGACACTCAGCTAGGCGAGTTGCCGCCCAGGTCTTTCGGGGCCAAAAGGAGCGCCTCGGGACGGCGGTTTGTCACTGAACTCTCGGCCCAAGCGAACGTCGATCAGGTGTTTCTGGCAACGCACAAACAACTGAGGCCCAATCGCAACGGCCAGCTTTACTTGCAGGTCGAACTGGCCGATCGGAGCGGTTCGATCACGGGCCGAATGTGGAATGCGTCGGACGAAGAATTTGCGGCGTTCGACGACGGCGACTATGTGCAAGTCGAAGGCACTACCCAACTCTTCTCTGGTTCGCTCCAACTCATCGTGACGGGGATCGGTCGAGCCGATCCCCGCGGCATTACCGAAACCGATTTTCGAGTGCTTTCGGTGGCCGATATCGAGCGACTGCATGCTGAAATGGTCTCTATCCTCGGCACGATACGCTCGCCGCTGCTACAAGGCCTCGTGGCCGAGGTACTCGCCGATGCCGAGTTAATCTCCGACTTCAAACGCAGTCCGGCCGGCATCAAACAACATCACGCTCACACGGGTGGCCTCCTCGATCACGTTGTCAATTTGCTCCGGCTTGCCGACCGGGTGGCTCCGCTGTATCCAGCGATGGATCGCGACATGCTGCTCGTCGGAGTGCTGTTTCACGACATCGGAAAGACGGTAGAACTGGAGAGCGAGAAGGGCTTTTCCTACACCGATGCAGGACAACTCTTGGGGCATGTGTTGCTGGGCTTAGAATTGCTGGAGGAAAAAATCCAAGCCGTGCAACGCCGCACGGGGGAGCCGTTTGAGCCAGAGTTGGCCATCCGCTTGAAGCACATGATTGCCAGCCATCACGGCCAGTATGAGTTTGGAGCTCCAAAGCTCCCGATGACCTTGGAGGCGATTGCGCTGCACCACCTCGACAACCTTGACGCCCGCATGGCCGGCGTGCTGCAGTTATTGCAAAACGAAGCCTCGATTGACGGCGGTTGGACCCAGTACCAGCAGAATCTGGGTCGCAAGTTCTTCCGGGGCCGTAGCTAAACTCCCCGCCGAGAAACGACCGCATGAAAAAAAGGGAACGCAGATCGTTCGCGATTTCAAAAAGCGCCACACGAGCCTCTGCCAGCAGTGATGTGATTGGAATCTTTCGCCGCGCCGCCGGTGGGTATGGTTTCGTCCATCCCCTCGAGGCTCCTGCTGGCGACCGCTCGGCCGACATGCGGATCGCGGCCCCGGCAACGCTTGACGCTGCCAACGGCGACACTGTGCGAGTGAGGCTGTCGCGGTCGCTGGATGTGCGGCGTCCGGGCCGTTCGGGCGAGATTGTGGAGGTCCTCACCCGACGCACCACCCGATTCGTAGGCAGCTTTTTTATAGCGGCTCAGACAGGCTGGGTGCAGATCGACGGAACTAATTTTGCTCGTCCTGTGGCCGTGGGCGATCCAGGAGCCAAGGGCGTTCGAGAGCACGACAAAGTGGTGGTTGAGGTGGTGCGATTTCCGACGCACCTGCGGGATGGCGAGGGGGTTGTCGTGGAGGTGCTCGGCAACAGGAGCGATCCCGGGGTCGACACGCTCACGATCATTCATGAATTTGGTCTGCCCGGTCCTTTTTCGGAGGCGGTGCTGGCTGATGCCCGACGGCAGGCGGAACTGTTTCAGGAACAGGTTCCTGCCGATCGCAAGGATCTCACTGGCCGAGTGATTATCACAATTGACCCCATCGATGCCCGCGACTTTGATGACGCGATTTCGCTTGAACGCATCGAACGCGATCACTGGCTGCTGGGCGTTCACATCGCCGATGTGTCGCATTTTGTGCCCGTCGGTTCGCCGCTGGATCAGGAGGCTTTGGCCCGGGGCACGAGCGTGTATTTGCCCGATCGCGTCATTCCGATGTTGCCGGAGATCGTGTCAAATAATCTTGCAAGTTTGCAACCCGGGCGCGTGCGGTATGCCCGCACCTGCTGGATTGAATTTTCCTCGGAGGGCATTCCCGTGCACACGCACGTGGAGCGATCGGCGATTCAAAGCGTGAGGCGTTTTTCGTACGAGGAAGTCGATGTTTTTCTGGCCGATCCGGAGACGTGCAGTGTAGAGATGGTCCCCGAAGTACGGGGGCTATTGGGCCGCATGCGAGATTTGTCGAGGATTCTACGCAGTCGCCGCGCAGCCCGCGGAGCGCTCGAGTTGATGATGCCAGAGGTGAAAATCGACCTCGACAGGGACGGTCGTGTCGAGGGCGCGCATGTCGTAGAAAACACAGAAAGCCACAAGATTATTGAAGAGTTTATGCTTTCGGCCAACGAGGCTGTGGCCACAACACTGGCTGCAGCCGGGGCAGGATTCTTGCGTCGGGTTCATCCTTCGCCCGACCTGCGAAAACTGCGACAGCTGACGGAATTTGTTTCGGAATTGGGATTTGAGGTCGACACGCTCGAAAGTCGGTTTGAATTGCAGCGACTTCTGGGTTTGACTCGCGGACGCCCAGAAGTACATGCCGTACACTATGCCGTGCTCCGCAGTCTTTCGCGGGCTGTGTATGGGCCGCAGGAAGACGGCCATTTTGCTTTGGCAAGCGAGTGTTATTGCCATTTCACATCGCCGATCCGTCGCTATCCCGATCTCACCATCCATCGCGCACTCGACAGCCTCGCGGCAGGCCGTCGACCACCGGCAGATGGCCTGCCCGAACTGGGCGCTCATTGCTCACTACTCGAACGCCGGGCCGAAGCGGCCGAACGAGAACTCGTGAAGCTCAAGTTGCTCCTCTTTTTGAGCACGCGGATCGGTTTAGAAATGGATGCGGTTGTCACTGGTGTGGAAGCATTCGGGCTGTTTGTGCAAGGGCTGGAACTTCCGGCAGAAGGCCTCGTCTCGCTGGAATCCCTCCCCGAGGATGTCTATCGGTTTGAACGAGTGAGTCACACGCTTTGCGGACTCCGCCCCGGCCACTCATTTCGGCTTGGCGATCGTGTTCGCGTGGTGGTAGCACGCATTGATCTGGAGCGACGAGTGCTCGACTTTCGCCTGCACAATGGACGCGCAATCCCGAATGCTGCTGCCCGTCCGAGAAATGAAGCTGCGAGAAAGCCCAAGCAGCAGAAAAAGCCCGGGCATTCGCCGCCTCCGCAGCGAGTTTCTGAAAAACAAAAATCTCGAGGCCGTGGAAATCGCCCTCGCGGTAAAAAAGAATAACGCGAGTTTTTCTTTCCACCCGTCCCCGTTCTAGAAGCCCGAGGCGTTAGCCGAAGTGGAGTCCGAATCGCTGCACGCGCGACGGCCACGCCTGTCGCAGAAGGATCAAAACCCCAATGCTCGTCGAATTTCCACCAGTCCCGTCGCTCTGCATCGATGTCTTTATTCTATCTGCCCGTCCCCCTCTTGTTTTGTTTCCCCCGGCCATTCGTCTCCCTGTTTGAGAAGTCCGGGGTGTCAGCCGAAGTGACCTCGGGTCGCTGCACATGCGACTGCCGGGGTGCGCACGTGTGCCATTCGACTCGAAGCCGCTGTTCCGTTTATGATTCCGGCGAGGCCTCACAGGCTTTTTGCGTTTTGGATTTCTCGACTCGACTTCTCAAAGGGATGGAGCCTTCACCTGTGCCAAGCGAGCTTTTGACAACGCCACTCTGCGACTGGCATGAAACACATGGCGGACGGATGGTTGATTTTGCCGGCTGGAAGATGCCTGTGCAGTACGCCTCGATCGTTGAAGAGCATCTGGCGACGAGGCGGGCTGCCGGTCTCTTTGATGTGTCGCACATGGGCCGGTTGACGGTGGATGGCCCTGATTCGCTTGTGTGGCTTGAATCGCTGCTCACTCGCCGCGTTGCCGATATCGAGGTGGGGCAAGTTCGCTACACGCTCGTGACAAGCGACGGTGGCAAAGCCGGCCTCGAAGTGGCCGTGCTCGATGACGCACTGGTTGCTCGCGAGCCCGATGCCCCTGACGGCAGCCCACGGATGGGGCTGGTTGTGAATGCCAGCAATCGAGAACGCGTGGTGGCGTGGCTCACGCAAAAACTCCCTGCCGCTGGCGTGCAACTCGTAGATTGCACGGTGGGAAGTGCCATGATGGCCGTGCAAGGCCCGTTGGCGATCGAGATTGTCTGCGGTCTGTGTGCCGCACAGGACGCAGAGCGGATTCAGCGGCTCGGAGGCTACCGCGCAACCGCCGCTCGCGTGGCGGGCCACCCAGCAGCAGTGAGCCGCACCGGCTATACCGGCGAAGACGGACTGGAAATTGTGGTCGCAGCAGCGGTGGCATCGCAGGTGTGGGAAGCGATCTACGCTGCCGGAAAACTTCGAGGGCTTGTGGCTTGCGGCTTGGGCTCTCGCGATACGCTGCGACTGGAAGCTGGTATGCCGCTCTACGGTCACGAACTCCGAGAAGATACGGATCCATTTGGCATTGGTCTGGGGTTGGCGATGAACCTCGACGGCAGGAGCTTTCCAGGGGCTCAAGCATTTGAAGCAATGCGAGACGGCCTCTCTGGCCGCGTGCGGGTTGGGTTGGAGTTTGAGTCCAAACGCACCGCTCGGGAGGGGAGTGCGATTTTTATGCACTCGGGCCAGCAGACTGTTCAGCAGGTGGGAGTGGTCACCAGCGGCAGCTTTGCTCCGTCGCTTGGCCGGGCTGTGGCGATGGCAATGGTGGATCGCGATGCAATGACGCCTGGCACCCTTCTGGATGTGCAGGTGCGGGATTCTCGGCAGGCGGCCCGTGTTGTTTCCCTGCCCTTTTACCGGCGAAAAAAGGCATCTTAACCGTCCATTGAAAAATCATTCCCGGTCTTTTACACGAGGAAAACGCCGGGTCATAACGCGCGGTTACTGTGCGAATGAAAGCGTTTTGCTAAAACTGTTTCCAATACCGTCGTGCCGCACTCCGGAGCAAAGCCCATGGCAGTCGATTTAAAGTTCGCTAAAACCCACGAGTGGATTCGCCCAGAGTCTGGTGGAGTGGCCACAGTCGGCATTTCTGCCTACGCTGTCGAGGCCCTCACAGACTTGGTCTTCATGCAGTTGCCTGCTGTTGGCAAGCGAGTGAAGGCTGGTGAATCGTTTGGTGAGATCGAGAGCGTGAAAGCAGTCAGCGACATCTATGCCCCTGTGTCGGGCGAAATTGTCGAGGTGAACGTCAGTTTGCCTGGACAGCTCGAGACGCTCGGAAAGGATCCGTACGGCGCCGGATGGGTCGTTCGGATTCGCCCAGACAGCCCGAAGGAATTCGAAAGCCTCCTCGACCAATCCGCCTATGATGCTCTCATTGGGAGCCAGCCCCACGGGTAGCCAACGCAGTGTCTACATGATGATGGAATCCTCGAACTAAAATAGACCATGAGCTATATCCCCCACACTCCGGACGATGTTCGGATCATGTTTGAAGCGATTCTGGCCGCCGGTGGCCCCGGCGACATGGAGTCGCTCTTTGCAGGCATTCCCGAGGAATGCAGGCTGCGACGGGAACTCGCGATTCCGGAGCCTCTGGACGAACGAGCTCTCGAATCTCACGTTCGCGAACTGGCTGCGCGGAACCGTTCGCCGGCCACCGCGGTCTGCTTTCTGGGAGGCGGTGCTTACGATCACTTCGTGCCTGCAGTCGTGGATCAGTTGGCGTCTCGTGGCGAGTTTTTTACTTCATACACGCCGTATCAGGCAGAGGCCAGCCAAGGCAACCTGCAGGTGTACTTTGAATATCAGTCGCTCATTGCCAGCCTCACGGGCATGGAAGTTTCCAACATGAGTCTCTACGACGGCGGGTCGGCCGCCGCCGAAGCCGTACTGATGGCACTCTCCGTGACGCCTCGCAAACGAGTTGTGATGTCGTCCACGGTGCATCCAGAATACAGGCAGGTCGTAGAGACGTATCTGAAAAATCTGGGTGTGGAAACCATCACTGTGCCGTGCCTTGGCGGAGTGCTCAATCCGGCCGACTTGGCGGCCGCCGTCAATGAACACACCGCCTGCGTGCTGCTTCAGCAGCCGAATTTTTTTGGCTGTATTGAAGACCTCACATCGCTCGTCAGCGTGGCGCACGCGGCTGGAGCATTGGCCGTTGTGGCGGTGGATCCAGTGAGCTTGGGTGTGCTCAAGCGTCCGGGAGATTGTGGCGCTGATTTGGTTGTGGCCGAAGGCCAGGGGTTGGGCAACCATTTGGCATACGGAGGCCCCTACCTCGGGATTTTGGCCTGCCGAGAATCGTTTGTGCGACGCATGCCTGGGCGGCTCACTGGTCAAACGCTCGACCGTCGTGGCAACCGTTGCTGGGTGCTCACACTCCAGACCCGCGAGCAGCATATCCGTCGCGAGAAGGCCACGAGCAATGTTTGCACCAATCAAGGCCTGCTGGCCTTGCGTTCCAGCATCTATCTAGCCGTCATGGGGCCGCAGGGCCTCGAAGAGTTGTCCAACGCATGCCTCTCAAAGGCTGCGTATGCCCACCGACGGTTGCTTGAAGGCAAGCGACTTTGCGCTGCATTCGATAAGCCGTTCTTTAAGGAGTTCGTTATTCGCGACACCCATAAGCAAGCCGATGGGCTCGTTGAGGAGTTGCTGGCTCGAGGCTATCTAGCAGGCGTGCCACTGGGTCGGTGGTATCCAGAACTGGACGATTGCCTGCTCGTGGCCGTGACCGAAAAACGCACCCGTGTCGAAATCGACGGATTGGCTGAAGCGATTGAGTCGCTCCCCTCAAGCGTTGAGCCTGAAGCCCCTGCCCTTTCAACAAGCCCTGCCGCCCTCACAACCTCTGGCCATCATGCGAAACATTCAGTCCACCCAGCTTCTGTGTGAGCTTTCTCGTCCCGGTCGCCGCGGGGCGAGGCTGAGTAGCCTCGACGTGCCGGCTGTGGATGCGGCCGCCTCCATTCCTGCGCATGCTAGGGCCACTGCCTTGCCGCCGCTTCCCGAACTCTCAGAACTCGACGTTGTGCGTCACTACACCAATTTGTCGACGCTGAATATGTCGGTCGATTCCCATTTCTATCCGCTCGGTTCCTGCACGATGAAATACAATCCCAAGCGCAACGAGCGGCTTGCGGCACTGCCCGGCATGGCCGATCTGCATCCCTACCAGCCGGAGTCGAGCCTCCAGGGAATGCTCGAAATGCTTTGGAGTTTGCAGGGCATCTTTGCCGAAATAGCTGGGCTCGATGCGGTCTCGCTCCAGCCAGCAGCAGGTGCCCAAGGGGAGTTGACGGCGCTCCTTGTGGCTGCAGCCTACTTTCGCGATCGAGGCGAAAGCCGCACCAACGTGCTGGTGCCGACGAGTGCCCACGGCACCAATCCAGCGAGCGCAGCGATGGCTGGTTTCAAGGCCGTCGGCATCCAGAGCGATGCAGACGGCATGGTTGACATGGCCGATCTGCGGGCAAAACTCGATTCGCAGACCGCGGTATTGATGATCACAAACCCAAACACCCTCGGGCTCTTCGAGCGGAATATTGCCGAAATAGCACGCCTTGTGCATGAGGCCGGTGGGCTTGTGTATCTGGACGGTGCCAACATGAACGCCATTCTAGGGGCGGCTCGCCCCGGCGATTTTGGTGCGGATATGATGCATTACAATCCACACAAGACATTTAGCGGTCCGCATGGTGGCGGTGGCCCTGGCGCCGGTCCGATTGCCGTGCGAGGTATGCTCGAGCCATTTCTCCCAACGCCTCGAGTGGTGCGGCGAGGGGAGCAATTTTCGCTCGACTGGAATTGTCCCCAATCGATCGGCCGAGTGCGTAGTTTTTTTGGCAATGTGGGCGTGTTGCTGCGAGCCTACGCCTATATTCGTACGCTGGGCCCGCAGGGGCTCGCCGATGTTTCGCGGTATGCCGTACTGAACGCCAACTACCTGCTTGCCAAACTGCGAGACGTGTTACCGGTGCCCCATTCTAAAGGCTGCCTGCATGAGTTCGTGGGGTCGGCCTCATTGATCAAGGCGAATTCGGGCATCACAGCGATGGATCTTGCAAAACGTTTACTCGACTACGGCTTTCATTCCCCAACGGTCTATTTTCCGATCACGGTGCGAGAGGCAGTGATGATTGAGCCAACGGAAACGGAGAGCCGCGAGACGCTCGATGCGTTCGCCGATGCAATGCGAACGATTATCGACGAACCAGCCGATCTCGTTCACGCCGCGCCTCATTCGGGAGCCATCAATCGGCCTGATGAAGTGCACGCCGCGAAGACCCAGCAACTGGCGTGGTCAGCCGTACCGTAGAGAGCTATGAGCGGCAGAATGAGAGCGAACGTTGGTGGTGGCACGGTGCTCCACGTCTGGTGGGATGAAAATGCTGACGGCGCTGCCAACATGGGTGCCGACGAGTTTCTGGCATCGGCAGCCCTTGCGTCTGGCAGTCCGCTGGTGCGGGTGTACGGGTGGTCCTCGACGACGGTGTCCCTCGGGGCATTTCAAAAGCTTGAAGATGCGCGGGCATGCGTGGAGATCAACGGAGTGCCCCTAGTGCGCCGTCCCAGTGGGGGTGGCGCGATCGTCCACGGCAGCGATCTGACGTATGCCGCTGCAGTGCCAAAGACTCATCCTTGGGGAGCGTCGCCGCAAAGGCTTTACGACGCGATGCATGGAGCAATGGCCGACACGCTCAGGGAGCATGGAATCATCGCTACTCTTTATGGCACCCCACCACACCCATCGCTGCCGCAGCGAACCGACTTCCCAGGCATCCAGCCCGAGCCTTTTTTTTGTTTTGAGAGGCGGGCCACAGGAGACCTCGTGGTTCAAGTTGACGATCTGGCGTGCGGCCAGCAGACAGTCAAGATTATGGGCAGCGCTCAGCGGCGGATGTCCGGAACTGTGCTTCAGCACGGCAGCCTGCTCCTACACAGGAATACAGGCGTGACAGGACAGGCATGCCATCCGGGGCTCTTTGATCTCTTAGCGTCTCGTTTGAATGCTGGAGCCCCCGCTGGCATTCCAAATGAAAAGGAGTTGCTGCGACGTTGGCTAGAAAACGTAGCCTCGAGCCTTGGGGGCGTGATTGAAGAGCAGTCCGGCTCGTTTCGGGAGACTGCCGTTCGTGAAGTCGACGAGCTTTCCGCTGGATTTCGCAAGAATTGTTGGACTGGCAGGCGATGACGCTCCAAATCGGTGGGGGTTCGTGGCGAGTCTCGGGCTTGGAGAGCGGAGTCATCGGGCAGAATCGTATGGGGTTACTACCCAGTCTGGATTCCTATGGGTGGGCCTTGTTAGGATTGGGAGTGTTGCTACGTTAGTCGCCTCGCAGGCAGGAGTGCGACCCCTGCCTAAGCGAGTGCGTGTGCGAAGGCCAAAAACATGATCACGAAGCTGATCGTTGCGTCGGGAAAAAGTGCCGGCAGGGCGATTTTGATCAAACGCAACACCCTCCTAATTGGTCGTGCCGAGGAGTGCGATGTTCGGCCGCTCAGCGAAGAGGTGAGCCGGCGGCACTGTGCGGTTCACGTAGGGCCGGCAGATATTTGGGCCGAGGATCTCAGCAGCCGCAACGGCACGTTCGTCAACGGCGTGCGGATCGTTGAAAAAACAAAACTTACGTCCGGCGATGTGATTCGAGTGGGTTCATTGGAGTTGAAGGTGTCGTGCGCCGAACCGGCCCCGAAAGGCACCGAAGAAGACGTCTCGAAGTGGCTTATGGCCGATGAATCGCCTGCCGGTACATTCGATACAACGCAGAGCATGACAGGGATTGACGGAGGCAGTGTTGCAGCAAATGTGACGCCAAATGCCGATCCGGATGCGGATGCAAGCAATATTCATATGGCGGCGTTCACCGACCCAGGCGGTTCTGGATCGGGCGCTAGTGGTTCTGGCGTGGGTGGTTCTGGCATTTCAAAGTCCAGCAACACGCTGGCGATCGAGGCTTTAAAAGAAGCCAAGGCCAAGCCAGGCATTCTGCCCCAAGGTCCCAAGAAATCCACAGACAGTTCTCGGGATGCTGCGGCCGATGCCCTCCGGAAGTTTTTCGGCAATCGCTAGGCACGTAGCCACGTGGCTCCGATAGCTCCGTGCGAAGCGGTTGGAACGGCTCGCACAGCGAGTGCAGGGTTTCGCCCATCTGGTGAGGGCCCATTGATTCCAAAGATAACCCGACTGAATCGCTTATACCGGTTGAAGCGGCCGATTCTTTTTCTGGATCGGCACAGCTTGCCCGACAGAAATGTTGAATACTATGAGCAGATCTTTCCTAAAGCCCCCAGCCATCCGCCATCATTTTTCTTATATAAAAGGAGCTACTAATGTCGATCGCATGCCTAAAGCCTCCGCGTTTTTCTCAGAGAGTGTCTCGGGTCAGTTTATCTGGGGCAGACCGCTCGGCAGTGCAGACGCGGCCTGGCCGCCCCTCGAGGCGGCGTTTGGTTGATCCGACAACATGCGAGCGCGACTATCAGCCAGATGAGTTGGAGTTCATGCAGGCGATTGAGCAGTACAAACGCGCCAGTGGCCGCCAGTTTCCTACGTGCAGCGAAGTACTTGAAGTGGTGCGCTCGCTAGGGTATTCGCGAGCGGCAATCGCTCAGTAGTCTGGCGAAAGCCCCAGCCCCGTCCTTTTATCAGTGGTGTTTGAGTCTCGCGGTGCGGGGAGCTGTTCAGCGGTGGTCTGCTTGGGTGTTTGCATAGGTTTTTTGGCCGTCTGCGTAGGCTCGCTGGCCTTGTTCCAGCCGTTGGCGGCCGCTACGGTTTCCACCCCGACCAACGCTGTTCACTGGGTTTTCCATGCGTGGGCGGCCAGACCGTTTTGGAGATCGCCTGTGCCGCCGCCTTCCTCGCTGCAAAAGCTCCTTGCGGGCGCGACTCAACCGCTCGTACTGCTGCTCGGGATTTCCATCGCCGGATGCGGTTCTCTGTTGCGGAATGACAACACAGAAGGCGTGAAGCTCTATCAGCAGGGAAACTATCAGGGGGCGGCCAATCATTTTCAGCAGGCGTTGGCGCAGCAACCGGGCAACCCAGACTGTTTTTATAATATCGGCGCAACCTACCACCAGCAGGCCAAGCTCTTTAATCGCCCTGCCGACAAGCAGACAGCCGAACAGTATTACCACCTTTGTTTAGCCAGAAATCCCAATCATGAGGCCTGTCAACGGGCTTTGGCTGTGTTGTTGGTGGAGGAAAATAAAGGTGCCGAGGCGATGGCCCAACTGCAGGATTGGGCGCAGCGATCCCCGACGAATCCCAATCCGCAGATCGAACTGGCTCGACTGTGTCAGGAGCATGGGGACAGCCGCGAAGCCGAAAACCATCTCATCGATGCGCTGTCAATTGATCCCAACAACACGCGGGCGTTGGTGGCGCTAGGGCAGATTCGGGAAACATCGGGGGATGCGGGGCAGGCGTTGGCCAACTACTCCCGGGCGCTCTCGGTGGACGGGCAGCAGCCCACAGTAGCTGCGAAGGTCGCGGCGTTGAGTGGCACGCAGGCAGGTGCTGCCCGGATGGCTGTCATGCCACCGCCAGCCTCAGGCGCGCCTGCGGCGATGCAGGTGCCCTTTACGACGGGAAATGCAGCCCGTTGACCACATCGGCAATGGGTCCTATTCTGCTGGCGTCTTCCAAGAGAGCCAAGGGCTGCCGCGTGTGGCGAGTGGCCCTGATCGGCTGCCCGAGCAAATATAACTCTGCGCAAACGCCGACGGACCCAAGGCGAGGCAGAACTGGAGCCATCCCTGTGACGGACCGCAGACTTGCGTCGCTTAGCCAGCGAGTTTTCAATTTTTCACCTGGCCCGGCCGTGCTTCCACTGGAGGTTTTGGAGCAGGCTCAGGAAGAAATGCTGGCGTTGCCTGGGGTCGGCATTTCGGTCTTGGAGATCAGCCACCGCAGCCCGGCATTTGATCGCATCCTGGAGGAAACGCTCCACTCGCTTAAGGCGTTGGTGGGTGTTGGCGACGACCACGAATTGGTGCTTCTGCAGGGAGGTGCAAGCCTTCAGTTTTCGATGGTGCCCATGAATCTGCTGCGGGGCTTTGCCGGGGCTGCCGATTACATTCTGACGGGCACGTGGGGGGAGTTGGGCGCAAAAGAGGCCCGCCGCGAAGGAACTGTGCACAGTGCGTGGGACGGAGCGAATGTGAACTACGATCGGCTTCCCTCCGATGACGAGATCCGACTTTCACCAAAGCCGGCGTATGCGCACATCACCAGCAACGAAACGATTCAAGGCGTGCAGTGGAAGCGGGAACCGTCTGTTGGCGACGCGCCACTGGTGTGCGATTGTTCCAGCGATTTCCTTTCGCGGCCGATTGATATTTCGAAGTATGGACTCATCTATGCCTGCGCTCAGAAAAATGCCGGCATCGCCGGCGTGACCGCCGTGATCATCCGAAAGGATTTGCTGGGCAGATCGCGCGACGATTTGCCCACAATGCTCGACTACCGCACTCACGTCAAAAATGGATCTCGCCCAAACACTCCGCCCGTATTTGCGGTGTACATTCTGGGCCTAGTCTGCCGTTGGGTGCGTGAAACCATGGGTGGCTTGGCTGCTATGCAACGCCATAACGTCGCCAAGGCCCGATTGCTGTATGATGCAATCGACGCATCCAATGGCTTTTTTTCCGGTCATGCGCAGCCTGAGTGTCGGTCCGATATGAACATTACATTTCGCCTGACCAGTGAGAGTTTGGATGCAGAATTTGTGAAGGGGGCGACTGGGCGAGGGCTTGTGGACCTCAAAGGTCACCGCTCGGTCGGTGGCATTCGAGCCAGCATCTATAATGCGATGCCGGTTGAAGGAGTCGAAGCCCTGCGGAACTACATGCTCGAATTTCAGAGATCCCATTCATAGCGAGCCTCATCTGATCGTGGGCCCCGACGGCACAGCCATCGCTGACAGTCTCAGACCCGCAATCTCATCTCCAACGGAATAAGAGACCCATGCCCTCGATTATTGTGCTCGATACGCTCAGCCCAGACGGCCTCGCCCTCTTGGATGCATCGGCAGAGTCTGGCATCAGCTACGAGGTGATGACCGGACTCTCTGGGGATGCGTTACGAGACGCTCTGGCCCGCCACGACGGAGCAATCTGCCGCAGTGGTGTGAAGGTTACTGCCGCTGTATTGGCAGGCAACCATCGATTAAAGGCGATTGTGCGGGCCGGAGTTGGCACCGACAACATCGACAAAGAATCCGCCACGCGGCAGGGCATCGTTGTGATGAACACGCCGGCCGGCAATACCGTGAGCACAGCCGAGCACGCATTTGCTCTATTGCTTGCACTCTCGCGAAACATTGCTGCGGCTGACGCCAGCCTGCGAGAGCATCGCTGGGACCGCAATCAATTCATGGGCGTGCAGTTGGCTGGCAAGACGCTGGGTATCGTGGGGCTCGGCCGTATCGGGCAGGCTGTTGCCAAGCGGGCGAGGGCTTTTGATATGCGGGTGATTGGCTTCGACCCATTCCTTTCACAAGAGCGGGCCAGCGAGTTGGGTATCGAGTTGCTCGGCAGCGTACGGAGCATGCTGCCAGCAGTCGATTATCTCACCGTACACACCCCACTCACCGACGATACGCGGCACCTCATCGGTCGGGAAGAGTTGTCGCTTCTGAAACCGGGCGTGCGGCTTATCAATTGCGCTCGGGGCGGCATTTACGACGAGCAGGCGCTCGTTGAAGGGCTTCAGCGGGGCATTATCGCGGGAGTGGCGCTGGACGTTTTTGAGAAGGAACCCTGCACCGACAGTCCGTTGTTTGCGATGCCGGGCGTGCTTGTGACGCCGCACTTGGGGGCCAGCACGGAGGAAGCTCAATCGCAAGTGGCTGTTGAAGGCGTTGGGTTGCTCGTCGATTTCCTTTCGACAGGCGCGATTCGCCACTCGGTGAATTCCAGCGCTATCGACCCAACGGCCTTGGAGAGCGTGCGTGGGTTTTTGGATCTGGCTTGGCGGCTTGGGTTGCTGGTGTCGCAGTTGGACGATGCCCCACCCCGTTCGTGCTCCATTGCCTACCGGGGCGAGATCGCATCTCGCAACACCCGTCTAGTCACTGCGGCTTTCGCTGCCGGACTCCTTGAGTCGGCAATCGAAGATGTCAACATTGTGAACGCCGAAATGCTGCTCCGCGAGCGAGGCATTGAACTGGTGGAGCAGAGCCGGACCGATCCGGGGGCATTCAGTTCCGTGGTGGCTGTGGATCTTGTGGCGGGCGACCGGGTGCATCGGGCTGCCGGCACGCTTTTTGGTCACTCCATGCCGAGACTCGTGCAGTTGGAGGGACACCGTTTGGAAGCCTATCTGGATGGTCTCCTGCTGGTTTTTACACATCATGATGTGCCGGGCATTATCGGTCGTGTTGGTACGGCCTTTGGCGCTCAGGGCGTGAACATTGCACAGATGACAGTGGGCCGTTCAGCTCCAGGCGGGGATGCAATCGGGGTACTGAACCTAGATCAAGAACCTTCAGCGGAGGCCATTGCCGCTGTGCTGGCCTGCGAGGGAGTTCGGTCGGCCAGAGTCGTCAAAATGCCTGCTGCAGGCCGGTTGCCAAACTGGTTGGTGGCCTCGGCAGCTGCTTCTCGCTCGGTGAGGCCGGTTCCGGCAATCGGGAAATAAACTGGCGTTTTTGGCTATAAAAAGCGGTGGCTGCGGTGGGTTGTTGAGTCTGGAAGTAAAACGGCCCGGAATAGTTTCAGGCTTCCCCCCGGAAGACTGTTCCAGAGGGGCGATGGTGATTCTGTCGCATGCCGATTTCTGCCGAATTCAACGACCAGTTTAACCGGTGGGCCAGTGACCACGCTGCCGTTCTTTATCGCGTTGCCTTCCGGCTGTTGGGAAATGCGCACAACGCCGAGGATGTTCTGCAAGACACGTTTCGCTCTGCCTGGACCAGTCGCCATCTCTACGACGCGGCCCGCAGTGAGCGAGCGTGGCTGCTGGCAATCCTCCGCCGGCGAGTCGCCGACCATTGGCGAAAGCATGTGTCACGAGAGACTTTTCTGGGTGAGGAATCGGCAGACTTGGCGGCTCCGCCAGGCCCCGAACCGCTGGCCGACGAGCTTTCGGGGCCAATGCAACGCGCGCTTCAGCGGTTGCCAGCCGAGCTCAGGGAAACGCTCCTGCTGGTTGTGGTGGGCGAGCTTACCCATCTGGAAGCGGCCGAGCTACAAGGCATTCCATTGGGAACGGTGCTCTCGCGCGTCAGTCGGTCGCGTGGGAAATTGCGAGGGTTTTTACTCGAATCAACAGGGTTTCCGGTTGCGGGTTTTCCAATTGTAGATCGTTGAACTTGTATGACAAATACCCCTCACCCCAGCCGACCGGACTCTGCAGACGATGCGGCTGATGGGGCTATTGATGCCCGGCTGCGAAGCGTTCCCCTGCCATCGGGGCTGGAGGCCCGTATCGCGCCAGAGCAGCTGTTTGCCGATGCGGCGTTGGATCAACTACTGGTGCGTGTGGAGATTCCTGCGGGGCTTGTCGCAAGGCTTCGGAGAGCCGTCTGCAGCGAGGTTGAAGCCGGTTCCACGATTCACATTCAAGGCGGTGCGAGGCTCGTTCACCGCGCGCCGCACGTGAATCGTTCTGGCCGGGCCATTCGGATACCACGGTGGGCGCAATCATTTGCGGCCGATTGCATTCCCGTGGCCCTTGCGTTGGGGTGTGTGGTCGGCTTGTTTTACGCAGGCAGCGAACTTTCGCGGAGGCTCTCGAAATCGAGCGTGGGCGAGGGGATGGGCCCGGCAGATAGGAGCGATTTCTCTGTGGTAGACCCGGTAGCCGGAGACCGGCACTCTCCGCAGTCCCCAGAAAACCAGAAGCTTGTGGCCAATCGTCTGGCCAAGAATCTTGGCAGCAGTTCGGATCCTTCAGAAGCAGTAGCAGCCTCATCGGCTTCGGTAGGAATTCCCTCCATCGTTGCGTGGGCAGAGAAGCCAAAGCCCCCGAGCGTCCGCGGATCCCCGGATGCCATCCGCAGTTTTGCCACAGGGGTCAGGGGTTCGGCCGGAAGACTGAGCCCCATTCAGAATGGAACAGCAACCGCATTTACGGGTATGCAGGTGGTGCCGGGGCCTCGGCGATCCGATCGTTTACATGCGAGGCGTGCCGTGCCGCGAGTGCGGGGGTTTGATTTGGCGTTTGAAATGGCCCACGGCGAAGCGCCCTTCGTCGACCCCTCGCTGGCGCCAGTGCTTGCAGTCGATCATCCGCCACTTTCGGTGCGGACCGACTCCTTCGACTCGTTGTTCGCCATCGGGCTATCACCTTTTGGCCAACTCAAGCGACGGGCCTCAGAGATTGAAAGCCTGCGGGTTGAGGATGTACTCGCGGCAATTCCGGCAGCGGCGTTACCGGCTGAAGGCAACCGGGATCAACCGCGACTTGAGTTGCAGGCTTTCCCTTCGCTGCGGCAGGGAATTTCGACCGAAATACTGGAGGTCAGCGTGACAGTTCCGCTGCTGACTCGACGGGCCAATCAAACACTATCCGTGACGCTCGTGCTGGATCACTCGGCGTGCGTCGGGGCGCCCCAACTCTGGCAGGGTGTCTGTCGGGGGCTTGGCATGATCGGCAGCCAGATGCGGCCCGGCGATAGACTCTCGGTCATCGTTTGCGAAGACCGACCGCGGATGTCAGCGGTGCGGGCTGATGCCGAAGAAATTAAGCGGTTGTGCATTGAGCTTGAGCGAGAACAGCCCCGCGGTACGGCCGACTTTGACGCGGCGATTAGGATGGCTCATGCCTTGTCTCGTCGGGAACCACAGCCGGCGAGACTTGTGGTGGTTGCCAACACCGACGCAGTCGAGCGGGCGCAGGCTGATGGCCGCGAGGCTCTGTTGCAATGGCAAGAGTCAATGGTCTCGGGCGAGAGTGAGGGCGTGCCTCAGTTCGTTCTTTTTTGTGCGGCAGACCCACTCGACGACCACGCATCGCCGGCTATGCCAGGACGCGTTGCCGCCGACCCCACGGCGATTCGTCGAGCCATTGTGAGCGGTGTGTTTGGCCGGTCGACGCTCGTTGCCAGAGAGTGCCGGCTGGAGGTTCAGTTTGATCCCAAAACCGTGGCCGCTTACCGGATTGTTGGTCACAAACACAATGCAGTGGAGTCTTTGGCAAGCGGTGCAGTCGAGCCAATAACGCTCCATGCGGGAGAAAGCGTTCGTGTGGTGTATGAGGTGAGTCGGCGGGGTGTCACTCCTAGCCGCCAAACAGCCACGCCCGACTACAGCATGGCTTCGGCAGTGTTTTCGTATGTCGATGCTGGTGGTTTGCCGCACACAACCCCGTCTCTCGGTATGACCGCTTCAGAAATGACGCAAACTGCATCGGTAGCGGTTGCAAGGGTGGCCGGGGCACCCCTTGCTGAGGCCCTCCCTTCCCCGCATGCTTGTGAGGTTTTGCTGGCTGTCGGACTGGGAGAAGTGGCTGGAAATTCCGTACACGCTCCGCCACGGCAGCAGGCCATTGCATCGCTTGTGTCGCTCGCCGAGCGCTGGCAGGCCCGAGGGGATATGACTCCGATTGGGGCAAAGCTCCTCGCATGCCTACTGGAAGTGAAGTCGATATCCGTCCCGCCGGGCCGCTGACACCCCCGACCAATCCATTCACGTGTTTGATGGTTCCCCTGTTTGCGTAGCCTCCGTTTGACGGGTGGATTCTGGAATTGCACAATACTCGTTCATGCCCGGCAGATCGCCCGAGTGCCTCGCAGTTCGCCTTTGAGCCCGCAGGAAATCCGTGCTGAATGTTTCTTCACAGCATCACCATCCGCACCAGAATTGGCTGCACGCTCGTGAGTGTAGTCGCCATAGCCTCTTTTGCGATCGGCAATTTCGTTCTTGCCGAAGATCCTGCCGCACCGCAGGCAAAAGAATCAACGGAAGACCTGACGACTCGACGTCTTCTCGATGCGCTCGAGGAGCGGCAGATGCCCGACGTCAGCCTTTGGGTGTTGAAGCGAGTCGAAGACGATCAAAGCTCTTCCAAAACGCTTAAGAATGAAGTGCCATTTCGACGGGCCACTTCCTTGGTCGGCACCAGCCGAATGGAGTCCGATAGCAAAAAGCGGACGCTGATTTTTAATCAGGCTGAAAAAGAGATTGACCGGTTTTTGCAAGAGAAGCCGACTGGCAATCAAGCCATTGCCGCGTATACACAAAAGGGCAATTTGCTGATCGAGCGGGGCCGTGCAAAGGTTGAGCAATCTAAGCGGCCAGGTGAAGATACCAAGACGTTCCTCGCAGAGTCACTTCCCTTTTTTGATGGCGCAATCAAAAGCCTAGAGGGCCCCAAGCGGAAGCCAGGAGAGGAAATCGTCAGCGTCGAGAACGCAGAGGATGCCGTTCTGGAAACGCTTCGGAAAGTCGACGCCGAACTAAAGGAACTTCAGGGGGATGAGCCAAAGCCCAACGAGGATGCACCGAAGGGCGGTCCTGGAAAGCCCAAGAAGGTGATCCCAAAGAGAAAGTCTTCGGCGGTCACAAAAAAAATGGAGCAACTGGAAGAGCAGCAGGACCTGTTGCGGGGGCAGTTGCTGTCGACGCGCCTCCTTATTGCCGCGGCCTATTTTGAAAAATCAAAAGCAATGGAGCCACAGTCAAAGGAATGGACGGCAACGGTTGAAAAATCCGCTGCGGACTTTAGGGAACTTTACGAAAAATACCGTTCCCGTGGCGCCGGCCTCTTTGCCCGCTACTACGAGGGCCGAAACTATGCGGTGCTGGCGCAGGCGGAAGCCAAGCCAGAGGAGAAGCAAAAGCTCCTCGACAAAGCTCTCGTGACGCTGGGCGATGTGCGAGTGCTGGATGGGCCTGGGTTTGTGCCTGGGTTGCGAGCCAAGGCAATCAACACGTCGCTCGAATGCTGGCTGGAGGCAAAAAAGTACGAAGAATTTGACGAGCGGCTGCTTAAAATTGCGTTGGGGAAAATTGAAAAAATAGATGCCGACTGGCTCGGTATGAAGTATCGCGCGGCGGTGCTTTTGGAAAGACGGTCGGACGCTCTGCCCGAGAAGGAAAAAATGAAGAAGGGGTTACAGCTGCGCGACGCGAAGAAGCTCGCAACTGAGGTGGCTAAGGTGGGAAAGGATTTCAGCAAAGAATCAAGAGCCTTGTTGGAGCAACTCGGGAAGCAGATGCCTGAGGATGCCGATGGAGGGGTGGCCTCGTTTGAGTCAGCGATGGATGCGGCCAAGCTCTCTCTCGCGTCCATGCAGACAAAGTTGGGCGAGTCCAAGTTGGCAATGGCAGCCGGGAAGGCGGAGGACGCAGAGGCAGCGAAAATCGCCGCAGTCGCTGATCGAGTCAAAACGATCGAGGCGATTCGCAAGGCGATTCCACTGGCGGGTGATGAAGACACAGACTCCCTCAATCAGGCTCGCTATCTGCTGACATTCCTTCTGTACGATTCGCGGCGGCTTCACGATGCCGCTACGCTGGGCGCATTTCTAGCCGAGCGTTACCCCAATGCGAAGGGGAGCCGGCAGGCGGCTAAGATCGCGATGGCCAGTTGGCAGCAGTTGGCAAAGGATGGCCCTGAGGGCTGGCGCACCGATGCCAAGGCGCAGTGCGCCGATGTCGTCGAAATGATCATGCGGACGTGGCCCGATGACGTTGAGGGCGGCGACGCTGCCATGATCGCGATTGCTTCGGCCACTGAGGCTCGGGATCCAGACAGGCTGTTGTCGATTCTGTCGCAGGTGCCAGCGGCCTCGCCTCGTCGCGCAGATGTGCTGATGCGGGTCGGCGGTGCGCTGTGGCGAGAGGTGCTCGAGAAGCGACGCCTCGAGGAGGGTGTGCGGCCAACAAAGGAAGTGTTGGGAGACTGGAAGAAAAAGGCATCCGATGCGATCGATGATGGCTTGAAAGCCATTCCTCCAACGCCAATGGTGTCGGGCACGACGCCCGCAAAGACAACCGTGGCAGCGGCGCTGGCCCGTTGCCAGATGGCGATCGAGGATAGCGACAACGCATTAGTCAACAAGTTGTTCGAAGATCCCAGCTATGGCCCGTGGGTTGTGGCCAATGGCAGCGACCCTGGATTTACCCAAGGGCAGTTGGCCGAAAATATTCTGACCGTAGCACTGCGATACTTCATTCAGGCAGAGCAGATTGATAAGGCGCAGCAAGCGATGGAGAAGCTTGAGACAGTTGCCGGTGATGGCGAGGAGGCCTCGGCCAAACTGACGGGCATGTATCAGTCGATGGGCCGCGATCTCCAGGGGCAGCTTGTCGCCATGGGGGCGGGTGATCGCTCCGGTACGCCCGAATCGCAGGCGAAAGCAGCTGCAATTCTGGGAGGCTTTGAAAAGTTTTTGGATGGCGTGGAGGCTCGCGATCCTAAGGTGCCTGCCCAGATGTGGGTGGCCACAACCTACCTCTCTCTGGGGTCTGGAAAGGGCACAGGCGCCGTGGTGCCTAAAGGAAAGGCCGAGGGCTATTTGGCTAGGGCGGCTGAAGTCTATGAGAAGCTATTGAAAAAAGGGGGTGAGGAAATTTCCAAGTTTGAGCCCTCGATCCGGTTAAAGATGGCGGCTTTGTATGGTGAGCTTGGGAAATGGGATGACGCACAGGGGCACTTGGATTGGATTCTCTCCGATCCCAAGCGCCAGAATTCGCTCGACACGCAGATTCAGGCTGCGGAGTTGCTGCAGGCCGCAGGCGAGAAATCTGCCGATAAGGCCAAAGCTGAGCAGTATTTCAAAGAGGCGATCGTGGGCCGCAAGAGCGGCGGCGCAAATGGCAAGCCTGCAGTTGTGGTTTGGGGGTGGGGTGGTATTGCCAACAAGTTGGCTCGGCAGGCCTTTTCAGGGTCTGATGAAAAGTCTCTTGAAGCCCGAAAGAAGTTTTTTAACGCAAGGCTGAACGTCGCCAAGTGCCGACTGGCTCGGGCTGAGGTATCGGCGTCGGATCGCCAAAAGTTGCTTGAAATGGCAGTCAACGACATCCGCGTGACCGTCAGGCTCTATCCGGAACTCGGCGGGCCTTCGATGATGAAACAGTTCGAAAAAATCTTGAAAGAAATTCAAAAACTGATGGGCTCGAAGGCGAACGGGTGGGCTGCATTTGAAGAATCCGACGCAGGGGCAACATCCGCTCCTGCAACAGGGCCGTGACCCAGCCGTTCGTATTCAGCCCACCAAGCACGCAATCCAGACTCACAAACGAAATAGCTACGCTCACTTAGAACCCGAGGAATGAAATCGTGATGCCAGCCAATCCACTTCAGATCGCACAGCCATTCGGTGCCAGCGTGGCCAGAATGACGGGCACCTTTTTTAGTAGGACAGTGTTTGGATGCGTGCTTTTGATGAGCGGCTTTGTTTTTTCGTCTACGAGTGTCGCTCAATCAAGCGACAGAGTGATTTCCACCGATGGCGTGATTGCTGGCAAGTTCGTTGCCGCCTCGGCCAACGGCGTTGACATCGAAGATCGCAACGGCGAGATAAAGAAGGTTCCGATCGAAAAGATCCGAGAGGTGCAGTTTGCCGATGAACCGCAGTCGCTGAAGTCGGCTCGTGGAATGCTTTTTCGTGGGCGGGCCGCCGACGCTCTGGAGGAGTTGGCAAAGATCGACCCTACTGAACTCGAAGGGGCAGAGCCAGCCTTGATCGAGGAAGTTGCTTTCGTAAAGGCAGCAGCGGCGGGCCATGCATCGCTGCGATCTGGAACCGACCCTAAGGAGGCAGGTAAGCTCGTCAACGACTTTCTTTCCAAACACCCCCAAACACACCACTTCTACGCTCTCCAAGAACTGCTTGGGGATCTCTTGGCCCGCCTCGGCAAACCCGAGCCCGCGTTAGTGGCCTATTCGCAGCTCGACAAGGGACCATCGGCGTTCAGGGTGCGGGCCGCCTCGGCGAAGGCCACAATGTTTTTCGATCAGAAAAAATATCAGGAGGCACTCAACGAGTTTGAGGCCGCGATTAAAATCGACGCCACCGATGACGCCAGCTTGGCCCAGAAGCGAGGGGCGGGGCTGGGCAAGGCCCGGTGTTTCTCGCAGCTTGGGAAAAATGATGAGGCGATTGCTCTGGTGCATTCGATCATCAAGCAGGCCGATCCAGAGGAAAAAGAGTTGCTCGCAAGGGCTTACAACGTGCTTGGCGGGGCTTACCGAACGCTCGGCGGCAAGGACCAAGACGCCCTGATCTCGTTTCTAACAGTCGATCTTGTCTACAATTCCAATCCCGACAGCCACGCAGAAGCGCTCGCTAATTTGAGTGAACTCTGGGAAAGTGGAAAAAATCCTGAACGCGCCAGAGAGGCCCGGCAGAATCTGGAGTCGAGCTATCCCGGCAGCCAGTGGGCTAAGAAACCCGCCTCGTCGGAAAAATCCTGACTTCAAGATAAGGCCTTTGCGAGATTGGTGTCTGTGGCTTAAGATTGTCGAAACGACCATTTTTTAGGAGAATAGTATGCAGAGGGTTCGATCAGCGATGTCTCGGCCACGTACGCTCGCGGTGGTTCTGTGGGCTGCCGGCCGATTGATTATGGGGCTTGCCATGATCTCCCCTATGGCCATCGCGACCATCTCGCCTGTTCTTGTCTCCCCCAATACCGCCATGGCGCAGGACGAAGGTGCTGCCACTGAAGGAGAGCCGGCGGCCGAAGGCGAGAGCATGCTCGTCTTTTATTACAACGCTCTCGGTATTCGCTACGTAGTCATATTTCTAGCGCTCTCCTTTGGTTTGGTGGCACTCTTGGTGACATGCTTTTTGCAGATCCGCAAGGCGGTCCTGATGCCACCGGTTTTTCTGGCGGCGTTTGAGGCGCATTTGGATAGCAAGGAATATCAGCCGGCCTTTGAGTTGGCCAAGAGCGACGACTCATTCATCGGTCACGTGCTCGCAGCAGGTATGGGCAAGCTCCAATCCGGCTATCCGGTGGCTGTCGAAGCCATGCAGGAGGCCGAAGGTGAGGAGGCAATGAAGCTAGAGCATAAGATCAGCTACGTATCGCTCATAGGCGCATTGGCACCGATGTTTGGTTTGCTCGGCACGGTTGACGGGATGGTTGGAGCGTTCATGATCATTGCGAAGTCCTCGACGGCACCGAAGCCATCGGCACTAGCCATTGGTATTTCCCAGGCACTCATCACAACTCTGATCGGGCTGTGGCTTGCCATTCCTGCCATCGCTTGTTTTGCGATCTTCAAAAACTGGCTTCAGTCATTGAACGGCGATATCGATGACGAGGCCATGCGGTTGATGGCACGCTTTCAGAATATGGGCAAGAAGTAATCTTCCATGGGCAGGAAACAAGAGAGCGAAGTAGCCAGCACCGACATCGACATGACACCGATGATCGATATGACGTTTCAGCTCATTACGTTTTTTATGTTCGTTATGAATTTCTCTGAGGCCGAGCAGGATGATCGTATTCAGCTCCCGTCGAGCCAGTTGGCAAAGCCTGTCGAGGGCGCGATGGAGAGTCCGATTACGCTGCAGCTCACGAATAAAGGCTACATCGTTTATGCAGGCGAAGAGGTGGCCATAGCCGATGTTGGCGCGTATTTAGAGCGAGAAAAAACGGTCATGCTCGAAGCTGGCAAGGAGCCCAACGCGGCCACGGTGATTGTAAGGGCCGACGGCCGATCCAAAACGGGTGAAGTGCAAAAGATTATTCAGACCTGTCAGGAAAAGGGGTTTGAGCGTTTTGCCCTGCGGGCCCAGTACGACGAAGGACAGTGATCGCATGGCACGCCGCGAATCAAAGCTCGCCGATAAGATTGCAATCGATATGACACCGATGATCGATGTCGTCTTTCAGTTGATGTCTTTTTTCATGTGCACGCTCAAGGTTGTGACGCCAGAGGGCGATTTCAATGTCCGGATGCCAATGGCTGCCGCAGCAGCAGCAGCGCCCGACGATCAGCAAGTGCCGCCGGTGCGGGTAAAGCTGTCGGCAGGACCAGACGGGAGTCTGGCTTCCATTGCAATGAATGGCAGTGCGGTTGCAGATTTCGAGGAGCTTCGTAGGAAGGTCATCTCGCTTGTTGGAGCTGATACGGGGCCCAACTCACTGGCCGAGAAGACGGAGGTTGAGCTCGACTGCGATTATGCTCTCAAGTATTCCAATGTCGTGCGGGCAATCACTGCGGTTTCTGGCAAGGTGCAGGGTGGCCAGATTGTGGAACTGATCAAAAAGATCAAGTTTACGCCGCCCAAGAAGGGTGGCTCGTAAGACAAGCCTGCCCGTTCCGTGGCTGGCCTTGATTCTTCCAGCAATGGCCCGGGCTGCCCATATTTGGGATGGCATGAGCAACACACTGCTCCTCAGCGAGTTGGTTCGTTCTGCCCTAGAAAGGGTTTTTACTTGCGCGGATGGAATTTCGCGTGCACGCTCTTGAGGCGACTGGCGTCGACGTGAGTGTATCGCTGCGTGGTGGCAATGCTTGAGTGGCCGAGCATTTCCTGCACGTGCCTGAGATCGACGCCACCGGCCACGAGGTGCGTTGCAAAGCTGTGGCGGAGTGTATGCGGACCGATCTCTGGCGGCACGCCAGCCTTCTCGGCGTGCAGTCGCACAATTTCCCAAATTCTCATCCGTGAAAGTCCGTTGCCTCGCGACGAAAGAAGCACCCACGCTGGCCTCGGACTGGCATGCGAGGCAAAGCCTTCCCTGGGGCCGTCGATCCATTTCTTTACCGCTTCGATCGCCCGCCTGCCCAGTGGCACCACACGTTCTTTATTCCCCTTGCCGCGACACGTACAAAAGCTTTCGCCCAAGTGAATGTCCGTGAGCCGTAGCGATGCAACCTCCGAGGCTCGGCACCCTGTGGCGTAGAGAAGTTCCAAAAGCGCCTTGTCGCGGCGTCCGGTGGCCGTGGTGATGTCTGGGCTTTCCAGCAGGCTCTCGACTTGTGCCGGGGAGAGCGTGCCTGGAATAGCGTCGTCGCGTCTGGCCGCCGAGATCAGCTCAGCGGGGCTTTGCGTCAGCATCCCCTCTAATTGGAGGAAGGCGTAAAAGGTGCGCAGTGTCGCAGCTTGGCGGGCAACGCTTGCCCGGGCCAAACCGCGCTCGTTGAGGGCCGAGAAATAATCTCCGAGGTCACGAACCGAAAGCCCCAAGGAGTTTCGGCCCTTGAGCCACTTCGAAAACTCTCGTAGATCGCGCTGGTATGCAGCCAGCGTATTTGCAGAAAGTGCTCGCTCATGCCGCACATAGTCGAGAAAACGCTGCACAAACAATGCCGTCGATGCTGGCCCAGTCGATGCAGCAGGGCCAGCATCCAAAATGCGGCGGGTGCGCTTTCCGCGAGCAGAGACCTTCCGTGTAGTCTCTGCGATGGAGGGCTGCGAGGCAGATGATGGCGAGCCAGTGCTTAGCGGCTTCTTGTGCGGCATTGTGTCTTGAGACGTTCGCTGCAGGGGCTCTTCCGGCAGTATGGTTTACGGGTCATAGCCTAGGTTTGGCGCCAGCCAACGCTCGATTTCGACCACAGGCATCCCCTTGCGGATGGCATACGCCTCCACCTGCTCTCGAGTGATGCGGTCGACGGCAAAATAATGGCTGTCTGGATGGCCGATGTAGAACCCGCTGACGCTTGCTGCTGGCAGCATTGCATAGCTTTCAGTGAGCGACATGCCTGCGGCGCTTTCGGCGCCGAGCCAGTCGAACAACGCCCGCTTTTCTGTATGATCAGGGCAGGCTGGGTAGCCAGGGGCAGGCCGGATGCCACGGTAGCGTTCTTCAATAAGATCTTCTGGTGAGAGATTTTCATGACGGCCGTAGCCCCACTGGCAGCGGGCTTTTTGGTGGAGCCATTCGGCAAAGGCCTCAGCAAGTCGGTCGGCAATAGCCTTGGCCATAATCGAGGAATAGTCGTCGAGTTCGCTATCGTATCGACGGCAGATCGCCTCGCAGCCATGGCCAGCTGTAACGGCAAATGCGCCAAGGTAGTCCTTGCGGCCACTCTCCAGCGGTGCGACAAAATCTGCCAGTGCGTGAAAAACATCTTGCCCCTTTCGCTCCCACTGCTGCCGAAGCGTGTGCACGCGGCCAATTTCTTGCGTACGAGTATCGTCGCTGTACAGGACAATGTCGTCGCCGACGGAATTGGCGGCAAAGAAGCCATAGACTCCTTTCGCAATGAGCGACTTGTCGTGGATGATCTTGTTGAGCATCGCGGTCCCATCGGCAAAAAGTTTTTTTGCCTCTGTGCCGACTACCGGATCGTCAAAGATCGCTGGATGCTTCCCCCGCAGTTCCCAGGCCATAAAGAATGGCGACCAATCGATCAGTTCGACGAGTTCTTCGAGAGGTACGTTTGCAAGCTGCCGAACGCCCAGAAAATCAGGTGTTTCAATCGGCGCCCGAGCCCAGTCTGTCGTCCATCGCTTGGCTTGTGCAGCGGCATAGGGCACCAGCGTCGTCTGCTGCCGCCGCTTGAAATTTTCTACGTCTCGCCGCTGCTCTGCCCGATTGTTCTCTGTAAACGTTGTCTGTGTCGCCGGATTGAGAAGCTTTTCGACCACGCCCGCCGCCCGGGATGCGTCGAGCACGTGGACCACGGCGTTGGAATATTGTGGGGCGATCTTAACGGCCGTATGCCTCGCAGATGTCGTTGCACCGCCTATTAAAATAGGCACCGTGAACTGGGCTCGCTCGAATTCTTCGGCCACGTGCACCATCTCGTCGAGGCTCGGCGTGATCAGGCCACTCAGGCCCACGATATCAACCCTGTGTTCCCGGGCAGCCTCTACGATTTTAGCCGAGGAGATCATCACTCCCAGATCGATCACTTCGTAGCCGTTGCAGCCAAGCACGACACCAACAATATTCTTGCCAATATCGTGTACGTCGCCCTTCACTGTCGCCATCAGCACGCGGCCTCGGCTAGTTTGCTTCCGACCCTGCGCGAGTCGCTCCTGCTCCATGAAGGGCAGAAGGTGGTTCACGGCCCTCTTCATGACGCGGGCGCTTCGCACAACCTGCGGCAGAAACATTTTTCCTTGGCCGAACAGGTCGCCAACGACCTGCATTCCTTGCATCAGCGGTCCTTCAATGATGTCGAGGCTCACGGCATATTTTGTGCGTGCCTCGTCGATGTCAGTTTCAATGTAGTCGACAAGCCCTTTTACCAACGCATGCGACAGCCTTGCTTCAACGTCAAGGCTGCGCCAGGCATCGGCCTGTGTCGCGTCGGCCGGGTCGCGTTTTTTAACGCCTTCGGCATACTCGGTGAGCCGATCAGTGGCATCTGGCCGGCGATCGAAGAGCACATCCTCAATGCGCTCGAGCAATTGTGGCTCGATCTCTTCGTAGAGGGCCAGTTGTCCCGCGTTGACAATGCCCATGTCCATGCCAGCTTTGATCGCGTGGTAGAGAAAGGCTGAGTGCATCGCCTCTCGCACCGCGTCGTTGCCGCGGAAGGAGAACGAGATGTTACTCACGCCGCCCGACACCTTTGCCAACGGCATCTGTTCTTTGATGCGCCGTGTGGCTTCGATGAAGTTGATCGCATAGCGATTGTGTTCTTCGATGCCTGTGGCAACGGTGAGAATGTTTGGGTCAAAGATAATGTCTTCGGGTGGGAACCCAACCTTTTCGGTCAGCAGGGCGTAGGCTCGGCAGCAGATGGAGACTTTACGGTCTACGTCCGTAGCCTGCCCCTCCTCGTCAAACGCCATGACGACGACCGCTGCCCCATACTGACGCACGATCCGGGCCTGTCGCAGAAATTCTTCCTCGCCCCCCTTGAGGCTGATGGAGTTCACAATTCCCTTGCCTTGAAGGCACTTGAGCCCGGCCTCCAGCACGCTCCATCGCGAACTGTCGATCATGATCGGCACGCGGGCCACATTCGGCTCGCTGGAGATCAACGTGAGAAACTTGGTCATCACAACGGGCCCGTCGAGCATTCCCTCATCGACATTCACATCGATTATGTTGGCGCCCCCCTCAACCTGCTGCCTTGCAACGGTCAGCGCCTCCTCGTAACGATCCTCGCGAATCAGCCTCGCAAAGGCGCGAGAGCCTGTCACGTTGGTGCGTTCGCCAATGATGGTGAAGCTGCTCTCAGGACGGATCTCCAGCATTTCGAGGCCGGAGTACCTAGATCGCACCGGTGGTGGGGTGGGCACTCTCGGTGGATGCTTCGACACTGCGTCGGCAATGGCACGGATGTGCGGCGGCGTTGTGCCACAGCAGCCACCAATGATGTTGAGCCAGCCCTCGGCAGCAAACTCGCCGAGCACTTTCGCCATCATCTCGGGAGTTTCGTCGAAGCCGCCCATGGCGTTTGGAAGGCCAGCATTGGGATAACAACTCGTGGGCAGCGGTGTTATCCGGGCCAGATCGGCCAGATGGGAACGAAGTTTTTCTGGGCCCAGCGCGCAGTTAATTCCCACACTCACAAGGTCGGCATGGGCGATGCTCAGCCAACAGGCTTCAACTGTTTGGGCCGAGAGCGTGCGGCCCCCTTCAAAAACGGTGAACGAGGCCATCACAGGAATCCGAATGCCCGTGTCTTGAAAAACTTGTTGGATAGCGTAGAGACAACTCTTCAGCACGAGCGTGTCGAAGGCCGTTTCGGCGAGCAGAATATCGACATCTCCTTCTAAGAGCGCCTCTACTTGCTCGCGGTAGTTTGCCACCATCTCGTCGAACGTCACATCCCGGTGGCCTGGATCGGAGACGTTCCCTGCGATTGAAAGCTGCTTGTTTGTGGGGCCAATGGAACCGGCTACAAACCGCGGACGATCAGGCGACTTTGCCGTGGCGGCGTCCACCGCCTCTCGGGCCAGCCGAGCTGCCGTGAGATTGATTTCGCGAACATGGTCGGCCAGCCCGAAATCGGACAGGGCCATACGTGTCGCCCCAAACGTGTTGGTCTCGATGATGTCGGCACCGGCCTCCAGATAGGCGGAGTGGATGCCTCGAATTGCGTCGCCTTGCGTGAGCGTCAGCACATCGATGCAGTTTTTAAGGTCCTTCGGGTGCGAGGCAAAACGCTCGCCGCGAAACCCCTGTTCGTTGAGTGCAAGGGCGTGAACCATGGTTCCCATGGCCCCGTCCAGTACGGCGATGCGGTTGGCTAGGAGGGCGTGGAACGCTTCAATTCGGACGGATCGAGGCTGTGTGGGCATTCAGGTATCGCAAAAGAGGCTTTGGAATGTGGGCAGTCTCTCCGATGAAACGACTGCGATCAGCCCAAATGATAGGCGACTGGGCGCTTCGGGCATACTGCGAATTTGACCGGACTGGGCCTATGGACGACTTGCGGCGAATGTACCAGAGGCGGCTTTTCGCCAGATTCCGAATTCTCAAGAATGCCGATCGCCGACGACGATTTGTAGAAATGGAGCGTGTGGTGGATGGTGTGGTTCACGGGGATGAAAGGCTTGGGCACCTACGCTCTGCCTGCGAAACGAGAGAAGTGGCTTATGGCGGTGATTGCCAGCATTCCTGAACTGAGAAGGATCCCAGAACGGATCCCCGTGTCGATGCCTCGGCAGGCAAGCGTCGCCGACATCCAGCCGGTACCCACGCGGACGCAGGCAGACAAACAGGCTGGGCAGCCTATCGCTTCTCAGCGGTTCCCATGCCGCTCGATTCTGGTGCTCTCGGTTGTGGCGGCGGCTTGCTGGATGGCCGCATGGTGGGTGGATTGGCATCGCGATCAAGAAATCATGGCTCACAAAAATCGTTCAGAACGTGTGGCCCGGGAGCTTTCTGCCACGAGCAGCGATGCTAGGAGCGTTCTCCCATGACACTGGATCGTCTCGATCTGGCTTTTCTGGATCGCTTTGCTGGGGATGTGGCTGCCGTGGATGAATCGCCGTGCGATCAATCTATTGGGCTGGAGACTGTTGTGCAGCCAGACGTTCTGCCGCGTGTACAGAGCAGCGACGTGGTCGCCCAAACGCATGTATTCAAGCCGGCTGCCGCGACGCTGGCAGGGTCCGCAGAGGAGCAACGCACGTTAGAGCAACTCTTGATTCATGCGTCCAGCGAGTGGCGGCAATTGGCCGACTGCATCGAGCAGGCGCACGCTGGTGGGAGCCGAGTGGTGGCGGTGGCTGGCAGGCGGCGAGGCGAGGGCCGCACAACACTCGTGCATGGGATCGCTCGGACGCTCGAAGATCGAGGTTGGCGAGTGGCCTGCGTTCAGCAGCCTCCCGTCGAGGCATCCGGCAGCGATGCAGTTGCGGATGTGATTCTGGTTGATGCGGGAGTCTGGTTTCCACCTGGGCCTGTGCGGAGAAATCGGATTGCAAATATGGCATGTGGTTGCGATGCGGTACTCCTTGTGCGCCGTGCTGCGCAGCCGCCGTGCGTTGTTCACGAGGGCGTGATAAAGTCTCTGGGCCTCAAGGTTTTGGGCGAAGCCCTCACGTTCGCGGCTCCCCTGGCTCTCGCGGCTCCCCTGCCTCTCGCGGCTCCCCTGCCCTGCCCTTAGTCCCTTCACGGGCCGCTCGACACACAGTTGGCATGTGAGTTACCTTATGATTGACACCGCCCATCGCCTGACATTGCCGCAGCAGGCCGCTGTGGCACGCGTGGCCTACGCAGTCGAACAGCCCAATGCCTTTGCGCTCATGTGCGGCCCAGCGGGTGTCGGCAAAACGCTCGTGCTCAAGCATGTGGCGGCTGCACGGCAGTTGCATCCCCGAAAAATGATTCTTACAACGCTTGCCTCAGCGGCAGCCATGCTTGCCGACTCTGGCCCAGCCGGCCAGTCCGACATGCTCCAGCCGCACACTCTCTTGATCGATGATGCGCATCTGGCACGCGAGGGCGAATTAACAGAACTGCTGGATCGTACACGCAGCAAACTACCCACTGCCGGCCTAGTACTGGCCGGCCAGGGGCGTTTGCTATCGCTCGTGGCCCGCGATAGCCGGCTGGAGCAGGCCGTGCGGCTGCGGGCCACGCTCCCCCCATTCACGCTCGATGAATCTCGGCTGCTTGTAGCCACCATGCTTGCGGCAACCGGATCGCTTCAGGAGCGGGATCAGGTCGCTCGCACCATCCACGAGATTGCCGGGGGCATTCCAGCACTGGCGACTCGCTTGGCGGAGCTTGCCGCTGTGGTGGCCGCCGCCAATCCAGATCGACCGCTTCTACCAGACGACATCGAAACCATCCAGCGTCGGCTCTGCCTCCACGCTGCATAAAATCGATCGCATGCGGCCGAAGAAGCCGGCTGCAGGTGAGCCGATCCAACAGGAGCCTACTTCGGCGAGGCATTAAGCGATGGATTGAGCGAGCCGTCCAGTGATTCAATCCACTGGCCAAGCATCCGCACCGCCTGCGCATCCACAACCGAAGTGGACAGTTGCGGCATCTGCCCAGCGCCACGGCGAGACATCCGCGAAAGGAGCACCGACCGCTCGGGGTGGCCGGAGGCAATGATTCGGGCATCGAAGAGATCAAACGTATGGTGCATGGGCTTCTCATCGATTGCTTTCATGCGGGCATGGGTGTTGCCATCGGAGCCTCCGAGGTACGTGAGATCGATCATCGCGTTGCCGCCACCCGCTTGCATGTGGCAGTACGAGCAGTTGGAATGCAGGTAGGAACGAGCCCGTGCATTGAGGTCTTGAGCACTGTCGTAGGGGTCTACGAGATGGTTGGTGG
>Ga0114978_10000134_pt1 | contig 60217 bp, 58 predicted proteins | sample S_140212_EF_Meta_FD_87027 | JGI IMG/M metagenome (GOLD analysis project Ga0114978, IMG submission 87027) | Freshwater microbial communities from Lake Simoncouche, Canada to study carbon cycling - S_140212_EF_MetaG | ecosystem: Environmental > Aquatic > Freshwater > Lake | place: Lake...
CGGGCTATCAAAATATCGTAAGTGCTTGTTTAAAAGTAATTCAAGACATGAAGAAAGAAATCATTTAAAGATACCAAATGAATACTTTAGAAGATCACCAATCTAGAATCATTGGCTCAAGAGTCAAGAGAATTGAAGACCCCAAATTACTGATTGGCAAGGGCTGTTTTCTAGATGACATACATTTAGACAATATGCTACACGTGGCTTTTTTACGAAGTCCTCATGCGCATGCAAAAATACTTTCAATTGATGCGAACGCAGCCTTAAATATTCCTGGCGTTGTTTCTATCTACAAGGCAAAAGATTTAGTTCCTCTAGTCTCTTCTCTAAGAATGCCCTTGGGTTTTCCAACCAATGCGTTGCCAAAAAATATTACGCCCTTTATTTTGTGCCCAGAAGAAGTTTGCTATGTAGGTGAAGCTATTGTGATGGTGGTTGCTGCATCTCGTCATATTGCAGAGGATGCTCTCTCAGTTATCCAGGTAGACTTTGAGCCTCTTGATATTATCGCTGATATAAGGGAAGCACTCACTCCCAATGCTCCGCTTGTAAGACTTGAGAGTTCGAGCAACGAACTTTCAAAATTTTTGATTTCATATGGGGATACCTCGGAGGTATTTTCAAAAACTCCTTTTGTTTTTTCGGAAAAATACTCTACCCATCGAGGGGGTGCTCATCCAATTGAAGGTAGAGGCGTGATTGCTCAAGTCAATCCCAATGGCGAATTGACGGTTTGGTCTTCAACCCAAATGTCTCATGATTTAAGGATGATGCTGGCTGAATTAATGGGTATGGATGAGAACCAAATTAGAGTCATTGCCCCAGATGTAGGCGGGGGGTTTGGCTGTAAATTCTTAGTCTATCCTGAAGAAATTGCTGTCTGTGTTGCATCCAAGGATTTGGGTTTGCCTATCAAATGGATTGAAGACAGGAGTGAGCATTTTATCTCTTCAATACAAGAGCGCGAGCAATATTGGGACTTGCAGATTGCGGTTGACGGGTCTGGTTTGATCCTAGGAGTAAGGGGGTCAATGATGCACGATCAAGGTGCATACACTCCCCAAGGAATTAATTGTCCTTACAACGCTGCAACAGGGGTCACTGGGCCTTACAAAGTTCCTGCATACCACTTAGACGTGTCTGTTAGGAGCACCAATAAAGTTCCTACTATACCTGTCAGAGGTGCTGGTTATCCTGAGGCTGCTTTCGTCATGGAACGCTTATTGGATAAAGTAGCCAATGAGTTATCACTTGATCGAGCTCAAGTTCGAGCCATCAATCTTGTTCAAACTGAGGAGATGCCTTATACCAAGCAAATTAAGAATAGGGCTGGTGCACCAATCATCTTAGACAGCGGTAACTACTTACATTGCCAAAATTTGGTTTTAGAAAAAATTGATTATGAAAATTTTAAAATTAGGCAATTAGAGGCTCGAAAAAAAGGCCGATATATTGGTATAGGTTTTGCGCATGGGGTCAAAGGTACGGGGCGTGGACCGTTTGAGTCAGGCACCGTAAAAATCTCACCACTTGGGAAAATTTCTGTTTTTACCGGTGCGCTAGCAATGGGGCAAGGCCTTAAAACGGCTTTGGCCCAAATATGCGCTCAACAATTTGGCGTGCAAACTAGTGAAATAGAAGTCATTTCAGGTGACACGAATTTTGTATCAATGGGATTGGGTGGTTTTGCAAGTCGGCAAACGGTAACTGCAGGCTCCTCAGTTCACTTGGCTGCTGTTGCAGTGAGAAAAAAGGCTTTAAAAGTTGCAAGTCAAATCTTAGAGGCTGCAGAGGAAGATTTAGAACTTAAAGATGGTCAAGTTAGGGTTAAAGGAACTGATCAATCAATTGGTTTAAGCGAGATTTCAAGAAAATTAAGAGGTGTACCAGGGTATGCCTTGCCTGCTGGGATTGAGCCAGGCTTAGAGAGTAGCCAGCACTGGCAGACAGAAGTGTTGGCTTACTCTCATTCTTTCCATGCTTGTGAGGTGGAGGTAGATGTTGAAACGGGTGGCGTGAAAATATTGAGATATGTTGCAATACAAGACAGTGGAAAATTAATTAATCCAATGATTGTAGAAGGTCAATTGCATGGAGGAATTACACATGGAATTGGCAATGCTATATTCGAATACATGGGTTATGATTCACAAGCTCAACCATTTACAACGACCTTTGCGGACTATTTGTTGCCCACGGCAACAGAGGTTCCTAATTTTGAAATCATGTTTTTTGAAAGCCCTTCACCCTTTAATCCTTTAGGCGTTAAAGGGGTGGGCGAGAGCGGGACAGTTCCTGTCGTTCCCACTATATTCTCGGCAATTGACAATGCGCTAATTGACTGGAAGATTCATTTGAATAACTCACCAGTTTCACCTGTTGCAATCATTGAGAAAATGAACGTATTAAATAAATAGAACATACAGGAGTAGTTTTACATGAAAAAATTAAAGGTTATTGTCTTTGAGGGTGTACAAAATTTGCCCATTTTTGCAGCTCAAGCTCAAGGCTATTTTGAACAAGAAAGCTTAAACATAGAACTGACCTTTACGCCTAATTCATGGACATTAAGGGACGGTCTACAAGCAGGTTTATTTGATATTGCGCATACTGCAGTTGATAATGCCGTGGCCATGGTGGACAAGGCCAATGCAGATGTTGCCGTCGTGGTTGGGGGAGACAACGGCTTTAATGGTTTATTTGTTCAGCCAGAGATCAAAAAAATTGTGGATTTAAAGGGCAAAATTGTTTTGGTGGATGCGCCCAATACTGCATTTGCATTGGCTTTATATAAAATTCTTTCATTGAATGGATTAGATTTAAATGCCAAAGATTACGAGGCATTGTCAATCGGAGCAACGCCATTTCGACTTAAATCGATGTTGGAAAATAAATCCCATTGCGGTGCAATTTTAAATCTTCCGTTTCGACTTCAGGCTATCGAATCTGGCCTTGTCCATTGTGGTGATTTGGTTGATATTTTAGGGCCGTATTTGTCTACTGCGGGTTTTGTGATGCGGCCTTGGGCTTTAGAGAATGAATTAAATTTGATTTCATATATAAAAGCTTATGTGCGAGGACTTAGATGGGTTTTGAGTCCAAGCAATAAGTCGAGTGCAGTTGAATTATTGATGAAGCAGCTAAGTTTAGGATCTGAAATCGCAAAATCCTCAGTTGAAATGGCCACTTCGCCAAAGAGTGGATTCATGGCGGACGCTTATATCGATATGGATGGATTTGAAAATGTATTGGCAATTAGAGCATCTTTTGATGGACAAGCTACTGTGCAAAATGTTGATAAATACATTGACATTAGATATCACTCTCAAGCGATAAAAGAATTAACTTAATACTTTAAAAGGCGGTTTCACATGTTTAAATCTAGAAAACTTTCTATCGCACTGATTCTCATTAATTGCAGTTTGCTGATAAGTTCAAATTTAATTGCTGCTGAAACACCAAAATTTCCTATTAAGCCCATTAGATTGATAGCTCCCTTTGCTCCTGGTGGTGCTTTAGATGTCATAGCTAGAACCACTGGTGAAGTTATTTCTGAGCAATTGGGTCAACCAGTGGTTGTGGAAAATCGAGCGGGAGCTGCGGGAGCCATTGGTTCTGAGTATGTGGCTAAACAACCAGCTGACGGTTATACATTGCTTCTTGGGGCGACTACAACTCATGGCATCAATCCAGTTTTACAAAAGCTTTCCTATGATCCGATCAAAGATTTTTCACCAGTCTCTTTGGTTGCAACAATTCCTCACATATTTGTGGTGAATCCAAACTTGCCGGTAAAAAACTTTTCTGAATTTATTGCGTATGCGAAAGCTCGTCCTGGTTTGGCTTTTGGTTCTGCGGGTAATGGTTCACCTCATCATTTGGCGGGGGAATTGATTAAGAATGAAGCAGGAATCAATGTTGTACATGCTCCTTATAAAGGTTCTGGGCCTGCATTGATAGATCTTTTGGCTGGCCATATTCACTTTATGTCCATTGAATACACTGCTGTCGCGTCTCAACTTGCTGCAGGAAAGTTAAAAGCATTAGCCGTATTGACAGCCCAGCGTGTTTCCGGTATTGATTTGTCTACGGTGAATGAATTTGGTTTGTCAGGTATTGATGTTACGGCTTGGTATGCTGTTTACGCCCCTAGTGGAACGCCATCTGAAATAGTGAATCTATTGCAAGGTGCGATAAATAAAGGAATTAAGGATGGGCCAGCAAAGGAAAAACTGTTAAAGTTAAATGCAACTGTTGTTGGAAGTACACCAGATGTTCTGACTAGACATATGAATCAAGAGTTGGCTCGCTGGGCAAAAATCATCAAACTATCTAATATTCAACCCGATTAATTTTAAAGAAAAATAAATGAAATCAACAGACTTTAATTATGCAGTTCCGCATAGCTTAGAAGAAGCTATCGAAATTCTTAAACTCCACGATGGCGAAGCCAAAATCATTGCTGGTGGTCAGAGCTTAATGCCCATTTTAAATTACAGGTTGGCCAGTCCTCAGATTCTGGTTGATCTGCAAGCAATAAGTGGACTTAGTGAAATTGATATTTCACAATCGGGCACAATTTTAGGTTCGCGTGTTCGCTGGGTTGATATTGAAAATCACATATCCTTACAACAAGCGCAGCCATTGCTTTGTGCTGCTATCTCTCATGTCGCACACTATCAGATTAGAAACCGAGGAACCGTGGGCGGGAGTTTGGCCCATGCTGACCCGTCGGCAGAAATGCCTGGCTTGGCCGTCGCTCTTGATGCGAGCATCAATGTTTTAGGGCCTGATGGGCAAAGAAGCATTGAAGCGAAAGACTTCTTCTTGGGGCAACTTTCAACTTCTATTTCGTCGTCTGAAATTATTATTTCAATTGAGCTGCCTTTTTGGCCGCAAGAGAGAAAGTGGGGTTTTTCTGAATTTGCTAGGCGCAAAGGTGATTTTGCCATGGCTGGTGCAGCTATTTGGTATGACTTGAATGCGCAAGGGAAAGCTTTGAATGTGCATATTGGTTTAATTGGAGCAGGGGAAAAGCCTATTCGCTTAAATCAGGCAGAAGAAAAGCTTGAGCATCAAAACTTAACGCCCTCGTTGATAGAGGAAGCGGTTTTTGCAAGCTTAGCTTCGATGAGTTTTCAAAATGATATCCATGCCAGTGAAAAGTACAGACGCGCATTGATGGGAGAAATGATATTGAAAGCTTTTTCTCAAGCCTCAGAAATTATTAATAAATAAGAGAAATTTGACCATGCAAATTGAAATAAAAGTAAATAATCAAGCTTTTCAGGCCGATATCGCTCCAAGGCTTAATTTGGCAGATTGTATTCGTCATGAGATTGGTTTAACTGGAACGCACGTAGCGTGTGAGCACGGAGTTTGTGGAGCTTGTACAGTTTTGGTCAATGGTGAAGCTGTTAGATCGTGTTTGATGTTGGCAGTTCAAGCCAACGGGCAATCAGTCACAACGATAGAAGGCTTATCCAACGATGATCAACTTTCTGCTTTGCAAGCTTCATTTAGAAAGTACAGTGCTTTGCAGTGTGGATTTTGTACCCCTGGTTTCATCACCACGGCACATGCATTGCTAACGCACGAGCCAAACTGTGACGAGCACCGCGTTAGAGAGGTTTTATCAGGTTGTTTATGCCGCTGTACAGGTTACGTCCCCATTGTTCAAGCTGTATTAGATGCTCGTGAACATTACCAAAAGTTAGGAGCGTAATACAAATGGTCCAACCAATTTTAAAGCCTGTTGATAATCAAAAGAGAAATATAGGTTCTCCCAAAGAAAGAGTTGAGGATCTTCGGCTATTAAGGGGAAAGGGAATTTATGTTGATGACGTCAAAAAAGAAGATGTTTTACACATAAGTATCCTACGCAGTTCAATTGCACATGGAGTGATTAAAAACATCAATGTAGATGAAGCTCGAAAATTGTCTGGAGTAATTGCGGTATTGACAAGTAAAGAGATAATTGAAGTGTGTGGTGGAATCCCTAAAATTCCAATTCGTTTGCATCACAATCCTACACTTATTAATTACATGCAACCGGTGATTGCATTTGAAAAGGTTAGATTTGTTGGCGAAGCCATTGCTTTGGTTGTTGCTAAGACGCCTGCTATAGCAGAAGACGCATTAGCTCTCATAGAGCTTGATATCGAATCTTTAGATGTTGCTGCTGATATTGAGTCAGCTAAGGCTAATGTAGCAAAAATATTTGATGACTCTCAGGGCAATTCGCCACTGACTTATCGATCTACCAAAGGCAATGCGCAGCTGGTGTTTGATAACGCGGCATACACCAGGAAAGAAAAATTTGTCATTCAAAGAATTTCGGCTTTGACGATGGAAACCAGAGGCGTATTGGCTCAATGGAAGAATGATGCGCAGCAGCTATTTGTTTTTGGAGCAGCAAAGGTGCCTTTTTGGAACCGTGCAGCTTTAGCCACCATGCTTGGAATGGAAAAAGATCAAGTTCAATTGATCGAAAATGATGTCGGAGGCAGTTTTGGTGCGCGTGGAGAATTTTATACAGAAGACTTCTTAATTCCTTTTGCGGCTAAATATTTGGGCGTAACGGTCAAGTGGATTGAAGATCGACTTGAGCATTTGATGTCTATGAATCAAGCAAGAGACTGCGAAGCTGAAATTGAAATCGCTTGCGATCGTGAAGGGAAAATTCTGGGCTTTAGAGGACATATTGATTATGATCTTGGAGCCTATCCAAGAACGAATGGACTTGTAGCTCCTAGAAATATTACACAATTTCTTACCGGTCCATATAAAGTTGAAAATGTTGATATCACCTGTGATATTGTTTTTACCAATAAAACTCCAAGCGGAACCTTGCGTGCTCCAGGCCGATTTGAGAGTAATTTCTTTTCCGAGCGCTTGATTGAATCGGCTGCAAAGGATTTAAATCTTGATCCTGTTTTGATGAGACGCAAGAACGTCCTGACTCCTAAGGACATGCCATATCCATTTCCAACAATCAATCCGTCTTTGATCGCTCATACCTCAGATACTGAATGTGACAGTGGCGATTATCGGGAGACATTGGATCGGTGCGTTAAAGAATTCAAGTGGCGAGAAAATGAGCATCTTCAAGGTCAATTGATTGATGGTGTTTATCACGGCTTAGGCATGGCTTGTTTTATTGAAGGAGGCTCTGCAGGACCCAGAGAAAACGCGAAATTATTTTTAGAAAAAGATGGACGATTGACTTTCAGTGTAGGCTCCACTTCTGTAGGACAGGGTGTTGAAACGGTCTTAACTCAAATTGCTGCTGATGAGCTTGATGTGGAGATGACTGATATCGTGATGCTCCATGGTTCTACAACACTGCTTAACGAGGGATGGGGTTCATATCACTCGCGCTCCACAGTGATGGGCGGTTCTGCTGTGATGAATGCTGCAGAACTTTTTAAAGAGGAAATTAAAACACGAGCTGGGGTGTTTTTCAAATGCGATGCGGCTTTAGTAGAAGTCACAGGTGGGAAAGCCGTGTCCCCTAAAGGGCTTCAACTTACTTGGAATGACTTGGTTGAAACCAAACCAATTGAAGTCATGGGTTCATTTGCAAGTCACCATCATACCTATGCCTATGGTTGCGCTGCTGCGCACGTGACGGTTGATATCAAAACAGGTCGAGTTCAAATTTTAGATTATCTGGTGGTGGAAGATGTTGGTCGTGCGATTAATCCTTTGACCGTTCACGGACAGCTTGTTGGCGGTACTGTTCAAGGCCTAGGTGGTATTTTTCTTGAGCATGTCATTCATGATTCTCAAGGTCAATTGCTGACCGGATCCCTTGCTGACTATCTGATTCCAACTGCGACTGATTTTCCGGTTATTCGAGCAATTGTGCTTGAGCAATATCCATCGCCATTGAACCCATTGGGTGCTAAAGGGGCTGGCGAGGGTGGAACCATCTGTGTTGGAGGAGCAATTTCAAATGCAGTTGCAAACGCTTTAAGTGCTTACCAGGCCAAGCCAAATTCACTGCCCCTGTCTCCTATGCGAGTTTGGAGTTTGATTCATGAGGAATGAAGTCATAACAAAATTGACTCAGTTAATGTTTTAAGAGGGATTTTTCAATGATTAAGCGTATTGTGACTTGCATTGGTTTTATTTTTTCTGTTCTCAGTACTCTTGTGGTGTTGTGTTCTTATACACACGCACAGTCAGCTAAAGCTTCCACTTATCCAAATAAAGCTGTTCGATGGATCATTCCATTTCCACCAGGTGGTGCAACTGATTTACTTGGGCGATTTTTAGCTCAAAAATTATCGGATAACTGGGGGCAAACTGTCGTTGTAGAAAATCGAGCGGGTGCAAGCGGTACGATAGGATCGGATATGGTCGCAAAATCACTGCCTGATGGAAGTATCTTTGTTGTTGGTACGACATCTAGTCATGCTGTGTCTCCTGCTCTCAATCCCAGCCTACCGTATGACAATTTACGAGACTTTTCCCCCGTTGCATTGATTGCTACCTTCCCCAACGTTTTGGTTGTCAATCCGAATGGACCAAAAACACTTACGGATTTGATTGCGCAACTCAAAGCCAATCCTGGTAAGCTTAGTTATGGCAGTTCTGGTAGTGGAAGTTCAACTCACCTCACGGCTGAGCTTTTTCAACAAGCAACTGGCACATTCATGGTTCATGTGCCTTATAAAGGTGATGGACCACTTCTAAATGATTTGGTTGCTGGTCATGTTCTACTTGGATTTAATCAAATCACCCCAATACTACCTTTTATTCAATCTGGAAAATTGCGAGCATTGGGCGTGGCTAGCATTGAGAGAAACTCCGCTGCGCCAGATGTTCCTACGATTTCAGAGGCAGTCCCTGGTTTTGAAGCGATTGGTTGGATGGGTTTGCTAGGGCCAGCGGGACTTCCAACAGAAGTAGTGATTAAGATCAATTCAGATATTCGCCGCATACTACAAATGCCAGATGCCCAACAAAAATTTCGAGATCTTGGTGCTGCACCAGGTCTCTTGAGTCCTCAAGCGTTTGCTGAATTTGAGAAAAAAGACACTGAAAAGTGGCGAGCCCTAGTAAAAAGCGCCAATATTAAAGCTGAATAGACCAAAATGGAAAATACTTAATTTTGTGAAGTTTGATTTGATAGAAGTATTTTCAAGAAAAATTCAATCTATTTAAGTGAGTAAATTATTCTCGGCGAACCCCACTGTGTTCAATCCCCGCGTCGCTCTATGAAAGCGATCACCAAAGGACCTAATTTGGCTTAAGAAGAGTAAATTGAATCACATCAATATTCGCTTCGTCGAATGCTGCCTCACAATAGGCCAAATAAAATTCCCACAACTTGATGAAGCGGTTGTCAAAGCCAACTGATTTGACCTCTTCACTGCGAAGCATGAATTCATGCCTCCATCTCCTTAGTGTTTCAGCGTAATCGAGCCCAAAATTGAACTCATCAATCACCACGAGACCCGATTGCTTTGCTCTTTTTCTAAACTCGCTGGCGCTTGGCAAGCAACCACCGGGAAAAATATATTGCTGAATAAAGTCAGTCGATTGAAGGTATCTTTCAAATAAACTGTCGTCGATGACAATGCTTTGAATGCATGCCTTTGCGCCAGGTTTTAAAAGTCTAGAGACGGTTTCAAAGTAACTGTTCCAATAGGACTGCCCAACTGCTTCAAACATTTCGATTGAGCAAATCGCATCAAAGGGCGCATCTTTGATATCTCGATAGTCTTCAAGTCTAAGATCGGTGCGATTTTCAAGGTTTTTAGCGTACATGCGGTTTTTTGCAAATTCAAGTTGCTCATCGGATAGGGTCACGCCAGTCACATGGGCACCATGCCTTTGGCTTGCCATTTCCGCTAGGGCACCCCAACCACAACCAATTTCAAGCAACCGGTCTTTGGGTTGAAGCTCAACCATGCGCAGAGCGCGTTCAACTTTACTCCATTGAGCGTCCCCGAGCGGTTGATTCATGTCTCCCTTAAATATTGCAGAGGAGTAGTTCATGGATGAGTCAAGCCAGATCTCATAAAAAGCATTGCCTAAATCATAATGCGCGTGAATATTCTTTTTGCTGTTACTTCGGGTATTTCTATTGAGTAAATGTTTGATGCGATAAGAAAGACGACCTAGCCAATGGCCATAAATAATAGACTCAATTGCATTGCGGTTTGCGATGAATAAGCGAAGCAATCCAGGTAAATCATCGCTGCTCCACAAATGAGACATATAAGATTCAGCAAAACCAATATCACCAGACTTTAAAGTTGCAGACAGAGCATCCCAACTGTTGACCGTTATGCTTGCAAATGGAGCCTCAGAGGTTCCAAAATGAAGGGTAGAACCCTCAGGTGTTGTGAATTTTAAAGAACCAATTTTTAGATTTTTAAGAATCGATAACACACGCTTTGCAACTTGTGGAAGCTTAGATTCATTGAATTTGGATTGTTCGTAAATAGAATCCCTTGCGACCTGCATTGAAATAACTCCAGAGTGTTGAAAGATGTTGGTTAGCCAGTGATGGTCGTGGGTTTAAAAGCAAAGAAATTTAAACATAAATCTCATTGCGTTTAACTCAACTTGCGTTGATAAACCTTGAAAGTGTATGGCTTTTGCTGTCCATACATACATCTTGAAAATTTTGAAAATGAGTGACCAAAGCACTTTGCTTGCTTATCAAAAGGCATGAGGATAGGATTTTTGAATGTTGCCGCTCATAAGACTTTAGGTTGTTTTTTAAACTGTATAAAATAACAGTGCATAAGTTCCTGTAAGACTTTCTTCTCTTGCAAAGTTGTGTTGAGCCAATAGGGTACTTGAAAATATTTTTTGTATTTCATAGGCTTGTTGCAAGTGCTTAAAAATTTATTAGATATTGAGGTAATTGCGAATAGCCATGCAACTGATATGAGAAATACAATTGACTAAATGAAATATGCGAGTTTTATTTTTTTGAAGTTTCTTGTGGATGGTGTATGCCCATTATTTTGATAGAGGAAGATAAAATTTTAAGAACCATCGAGGTGATTTTGGACACTCGGGTGAGTCTTGAGCGATTGGCGGCCTTTGCAGATTTTAACTCAACTGCGGTTGATGATTTTCCTGGATGGTTGGCGCAAACCCGGCAAGATTTAGTAGGTTTATATCCATCAGAGGTTCGGTTTGTTAAAACAAGAGAGGAGTTGCTTGAACATTTGCCTGATGCCGAAGTTTTGATCACAGAGGGTTTGAAAGTAGGTGACTATGAGCTTTCTCGGGCAAAAAAGCTTCGTGTCATCCAGCAGTTTGGTACTCATGTGAGCCATATTGATCAAGAATCGTGTTTTAAAAGAGGTGTTGTCGTCAAGACGCTTCGTCGACGAACCAATATCGCCATGGCCGAGCACACCATGATGCTGTGCTTGAATTTGGCTAGGCGGTTTATGTATGTCAATCAGTTGGTTAGCGAAGACGATTTGAGCCGCCATGACATGCATTACAAGCCCTACGATACTCGATTTACACCCAATGCCAATTACATGCGTCTAACTGATCTTAGAACCCTTTATGGGTCTTGCATCGGATTGATTGGATTTGGTGAAATTGCGCAAGAGGTGGCCAAAATGGCCCAAGTGTTTGGAATGAATGTCTTGTGTCATAAAGCCCATCCACTTACAGCGAGTCAAGAGGAATTGTTTGGTGTGAAATGTGTGTCGCTCAATGAGTTGCTTGAGAGGTCCGAGTTCTTAAGTATTCATGTTCCTTTGAATGAGGGTACATTCGATTTGATTGGAGAGGCTCAATTGATGCGCATGCCCAAGGGCTCCTTTTTGATCAATACTGCGCGTGCCACAATCGTCAATCACGATGCTTTGGTAAAGGCATTGCAATGTCAGCATATTGCGGGAGCTGCTTTTGATGTGCATTACAGCGAGCCGGTTAAGAGCGATGAGATATTGCGTCGCTTTCCTAATTTTTTGGCAACCCCTCACGTGGGAGGAGCCTCTAGGATGAATGTTTTAATAGATATTAAAACTCTTCTTCAAAATTGTATGCCTTTCGTATCCAATCAATTTCATTTTTCAATCCCTTGATCCCACTCTAATGCATGGAGATCGCTTTGAAACATTTCACAAACATCACTCAAAATACTGTTTCAAACATACACAAGCTTATTAGGCTTTGGCTGTTCACTGTTTTTTTATTTGGTTTTCCTTTCCTATTTGCTGAACGTATTTGGGCGCAAGAGTCGTATCCAATTGCCCTTGAAGGTCAATTCGCTAATTTGAGCAAAGTAAAGTTGTGGTACAAAGATATTGGAGAGAAGTCAGCCAAGGAGGTGGTGGTGATGCTGCATCCCAAAACGGGCACGAGTGCTGAATGGGCTGATCAATCGCGCGCATTGGCTAAAGCAGGTTATCGCGCTATTGCATTTGACTGGAGAGGTTGGGAACAAAGCGTCTATGCCAGCGACGCTGAAAATGGAGCGCAAAGTATTACTGAAGACTTGGAGCGCCTGGTGCAGTATTTGAAGCTGGATCGGTTTCATTTAATCGGAATTGAAGGTGGTGGATTTGCAGCCATTGATTATGCGGCTTGGCAGCAAAAAAGACTCAAGTCTCTGATCGTTGGAGGCAGTACGGCTCAATTGTCCGATCCTTTAATGAAAGAAATTGTCCATCGCCTTGAAATTCCAGGCATCAGAAAAATTCCCGCACATTACAGGGAGGTTGGCCCCTCTTACCGAGCTCGCAGTCCTGAAGAGACCCTTAAGTGGTTGGAGGTGAAAGAGCATTCCATGCAAAAAAATGCAAAAGCATAAAATTTATATACACTCAATACATTGGGCAAGATCTCTACGATCAAGGTGCCTAGCCTTTTGATCGCTGGTGGCGCAGACTTATTGTCACCCCCCTTGCTCGTGAGAATCTGGGGACAGCGGTTAAAGGGGCATCAGTGGTTTCTCATTCCCGAAGCTGGCCACGCTTTGACATGGGAGGAGCCAGAGCTTTTTACCAAAGCAGTGTTGGATTTTTTAAATCAACAGACATAGTAAACAGATCAGGAGATATTCAATGTCTAAAAAAGTCATTCACCCTTTCGCGTATTTTTTTAATGCTTTGATATTTTGGATTGCTTGTTTCAGCCCTGCATCGTCTCAAGCACAGATCTATCCAAGTCAAGCGATTAAACTCATCTCGCCCATTCCTTCAGGTGGAGCACCTGATTTGATTGCGAGAATCATCGCAGCAAAACTGTCTGAATTGATGCAGCAAGCTGTGGTTGTAGAAAATAGAGTGGGCTCAAATGGAATGATTGCAGCCGAGTACGTTGCCAAAAGCGCTGCTGATGGACATACTTTGCTTGTGGGCATGGACAGCATCTTTACGATCAATCCTTACTTGTACACAAAGTCCAGTTTAGATGTCAATCGCGAGTTGGTGCCAGTAGCAACTTTAGGATCTAACCAATTTGTCTTGTCTGCCAATGCCAACTTGCCCGTCAAGTCTTTTTCAGAGTTCATTGAATGGGCCAAACATGCAAATCCTCCTCTTGCCTATGCCTCTGCTGGAAATGGCAGCCAGCATCATTTGATCATGGAGCTTTTAAAGTCCAGAGCTGGAGTGGATTTGATGCATGTGCCCTACAAGGGCGGTTCACCAGCAACCACTGCCACAGTCGGTGGCGAGGTGGCGGTTATGTTTGCTGGCACATCGAATTCCAATTTAATCAAGGCCGGCAAACTCAAAGCTTTGGCCAGTACGGGACTCAAGAGATCTCGAGTCTTTAGTGAGCTACCAACGATCAATGAAACTTATCCAGATTTTGAAGCCAGTATTTGGATTGGTTTATTTGCACCGACCAACACCCCCATTGCGACGCTGAACAAGTTAAGAGAATACGTCAACAAAGCACTCTCAACCTCCGAGGTGATAGAGAGCTTGTTCAAATCAGGGGGCATTGAAGCGTTCATCACTTCACAAGAAGAATTCAAAGCTTTAATTTTAAGAGATCAAAAAAAATATTCAAAAATTATTCAGACGCTTAAGATCAGGCTAGATTGATCTGAATTAAATGCAGAGTTTGCGCATGAGAACTTTCATGGGCGTACTCGTATTTTTACAAAGTTCTAAAATTTGAGGAATTCTCGCTTGACTGATCCATGGGCTTAAGCAGTCCTTGAACTTTTGATCCAAATCGCTTTGGCTGGCTGGATTTTCAGGTGAGCCTTTGTGAAAAGCAGTGGTTTCAATAAATATTTTTTTAGCTTTGTTTTCAATGGTGAGTGTCACGGGTTGTTCAAAAGGTGCTTTGCGAACAGATTCAACCTCATCTGAAAGGTGGGGCGGTACCCTCACTTCAATTAAGTCAATCAGTTTTGCAATCTCGGGTCTTTTCACCGCTTCATCAGAGAAAGATACAAGTGAAGGGCGCTTGTCCAAAAGAGCCGAAGCGATACAGTACTCAAGAGAGGTTTTTGCCTGAAGTCCGTTTATAGGCCTAGAGTGAATCAAGGTTCTGGGATACATGTAACTCACATCACAAGTAATTTTTTTGATGTCATTGAGTTTGAGTTGGTGTTTCTTTTGAAGCTCAACGACACAGTCAATGGCAAATAAAGGGGGCCTGCCACAGGGGTAGAGTTTGAAAGTTTGCCCAGGGTGGATGATGACAAAGGGTTCGCCCCATTTCTCCAAATCAGACCACAAGGCTGTGTCTGACCATTCTTTAGAGAATACTTGACCAATGTTCATTGGCCCATCAAAAATATGTGTGTCCGCAGTAAAACCGCGTTTGGCCAGTCTTGCGGCTTTGACGCCATTGCTTGCCGCAAGGCCACTGTGAAATGACATGGTCATGGTGCCAAAGTTTCTTCTAACACCACTGGCCATAGAAGCCGCAATTCCCAAAGCATGCTGGGTTTGTGACACATTCAAATTGAGCAAATGTGCGCACGCGATGGTCGCTGCGAATGTGCCTTGTGTAGCGGTTGCATGCCAACCCAATTCGTAGTGAGCGGGATTAAGAAGCATGCCAATTCGACATTCAAGCTCATAGCCAATGACAAAGGCCGTGAGCGCTTGGTCGATGCTGGCATTGACTTCTTCTGCAACAGCCAATACAGCTGGCAACAACGGCCCTGATGGATGACCTCGCATTTGTGCTTGATTGTCATCGAAAAGTTGAAGGCTGACCATCGACCCATTGATCAACGCGGCGTCATCGGTTCTGGCGAGTTGAGAATAACCAATGATTGAGCTGCCGCTATTGGGTGAATTTTCAAGATACGCATTCATCAAGATCTCAATGGCAGGCTGTTTGTATGCTGAAAAGGCACAAGCCAATGAATCTATCAAGCATTGAGAAGCGGCTTGTTTTTCTATGATAGAAATCTTTTTGGGCAACTCGATCAAACAGGTATTGATGAGTTTTTGGGTCAGTTGTTCAATCATGAGGGTCAATGAAAGGGGCGTTCTTAAAAGTTAAAGGTCTTTGATGTTGGCGTCTTTGATCGTTTTGGACCACCGAATGATTTCGTTTTGAACATAATCCTTGAACTGAGCTGGGGTGTTGGCCACCGCAGGATCAATCCCTTCTTTGGTCAACTTGGCTTTGATTTCAGGAAGTTTGATCAAAGCGTTGATTTCTGTATTGAGCTTGTTGATGATAGAGGTCGGCGTATTGATGGGTGCAAAGATGCCTAACCAATTGCTCACCTCAAAGCCAGGAAAGCCTAAAGATGCAATGGTTGGAACATTGGGGACCATCGTGGAAGGTTGGAGTGTGGAGACGCCTAAAGCTTGAAGTTTGCCTGAGTTCACAAAGGGCAAAACCGTTGTTAAGCCCATCAGCATCACTTGTACATTGCTCCCAAGGAGGTCTGTGACAGCAGGTGCAGCGCCTTTATAAGGAACATGAACCAATTCAATATCTGCCAATCGATCAAACATCACCATGGCCAAGTGACTTGAGCTCCCAGGTCCCGATGTGGCGTAGTTCATTTTTCCTGGCTTAGATTTAGCCAATTGAATAAATTCATTCAAATTTTTCACATTTAAACTTGGGTTGACGACCAATAAGCTTGCGAGGGAGCCCGCTTTGACAATGGGCTGCAAGTCGCGCATAGTGTCAAAGCCCACTTTGCTAAGGCTGGGGTTCATTGTCACAACGCCAGAAGTCGTAAAGAGCAAGGTGTAGCCATCTGGCAGCGCATGAGTGACGAACTCTGCGCCTATACTGCCACCTGCACCAGCCTTGTTATCGATAATCACTGGTTGCTCAAGACGCTCCGCCAGCTTTGGAATCAGTACGCGTGCCATGGTGTCTGTCGGCCCACTGGCTGCGAAAGGAATGACAAAGTGCACGGGCTTGTTGGGGTACTTGGCACTGTCTTGTGCAAAACTCAAGCTGACGCATATTGAGCTCCATGCAAGTGTTTGAAGTGGCCAAGCAAGGACAGAGGGTAGGTTCATGATCGGTTTTTGCTGATAAATGTAAGGTTATGTTAAAGGAAGTGACGGTATTTGTAATTAGGTTTTGATCCTGTCAAGAAAAATGGGCATGCTCTCAGCTTGACTGAGTCGTATGCCCACCAAAGATAACTTGTATAGTGTTCTTGTGCTAGTTATGCGTGAACGGCAAGCAACTCTACATCAAATTTAAGTGTTGCGTTGGGAGGAATGGCGCCACCTGCTCCTCGAGCGCCATAGCCCAATTCGGGAGGGATGATCAAAGTGCGCTTGCCGCCGATTCTCATGCCTTGTACACCTTCATCCCAGCCCTTGATGACCATTCCAGCACCTAAGTGGAATTCGAAGGGATCGCTTCGATCAAGGCTTGAGTCAAATTTCTCACCTTGTTCATCATTGGCATATAACCATCCCGTGTAATGAACGCTGACCTCTTGGTTGGCAGAGGCCTCGACACCCTCTCCAATGTGAGTGTCAATGTACTGAAGTCCCGATGAAGTTTTGATCATGATTTCTCTCTAAAAATAAAAATGATATTGAATTATCCTTGAAAATTAAAGACCGGTTCAATCAGCCGTAATTTCAGCTTGTTTGATCAGCTTTTCGTATTTCAGCAGTTGCCTGTCCAATGAAGAGGCCAGCTCTTCGGGAGAGGACCCTTTGGGCGTCAATCCTTGAAGGATCAATTGTTCCTTGACGCTTTCATCGCTCAAGGCTTTTAAAATTTCTTTATGCAGCCTTTGAGTAATTGACTTGGGTGTATTGCTAGGCGCCATCATGGCAAACCATGAGTTGAATTCGAAGCTTGGAAGGCCCGAGTCATGGATGGTAGGAACATCAGGGAATTGGTTGAGTTTTTTCGCAGTGGACACGCCGATGAGTTTAAGTTTGCCGCTTTTAACCAAGGCGTTCACAGTGGCGATCCCTTGAAAACCAACATCCACTTCCTTGCCCGCAAGACCTACGGCGGCCTGCGTCGCGCCCTTGTAAGGCACATGTGTTAACTTGATTCCTGCTTGAGAGGCAAACAACGCCATGGCAATGTGTTGAGGACTTCCATTGCCTCCAGAGCCATAGTTCAATTTGCCAGGAGTGAGTTTGGCCAAAGCGATGAAATCAGCAGCGTTTTTAATGGGTGAGTCCGTCTGAACAACAAGTCCCCATTCAACGGTGGCAACCAAAGAGATGGGTTCAAAGTCCTTTTGAATATCCCAGGGCAACTTGCTTTGTAAGTTGGGAAGCATGGTCATGATGCTGTCATTAAAGCCACCAAGGGTATAGCCATCTCCAGCTGATTTGGCCACACGATCTGTTCCGATAACGCCAGAAGCACCTGCTTGATTTTCGATTGCAATACCAGTGCCCATGTTTAGAGACATTTTTTGTAAAACAATTCTTGCTGCGTTATCAACTGCACTTCCTGCAGCCAAAGGCACAATGACTTTGATGGGCTTGGCGGGGTAACTAGATTGCGCGTGTGCAAGGGCACCGATCATCAAATCGGTTGCAAGGCCTAAGCTGAGGGTTTGAATCAATTGGCGTCTTAACATTTTAATCTTTCTATAAATTGACCAAATATTTATCTGGTCTGATTTGGCGTCAAAGGTTGAATATGCAATTGGTTTGCAAGTTGCACCAATTGCTCGACCAGTGTTTGAGGCAAAGCGATGCCATTTTTCAGGTGCTCAATGCGTTTTTCGTGACTTTGCTCTCCAGGCAACCAAATCCTTTTGGTATCCCCCATCTTCGCACTGTTTCTAATGTCTCGGATCAGTTTGTCGGTTTGAGTCTTGAACTCATCGATATCACCAAACGCATTGGGATCGATGATGGCGATGGTTTGACCTGTGTTGGTGGTGGTGTTGTAATCTTTGTTAAAGTCAATGACATCCTTGCCCATGGCTGCACCATTGAGGGTGCCAGCCAAGAGTCCCACAACCAACGATAAGCCATAGCCTTTATAGCCTCCAATGGGCAATAAGAATCCTTCTTCGCTTTTCTTGGGATCAAGCAAAGGGGCGCCATTTTTATCGATCATCCATCCTTCTGGCATGAGCTCGCCTTTTTGAGCTTTGGCTTTAACCTTCCCGTAGGCGGCAACTGTGGTTGCCATGTCCAAGACGATTGGAGTTTCTTCTCGAGTTGGAATAGCGGCTGCAATCGGGTTGGTTGACAAAAGCATGTCAATGCCGCCCCAGGGAGGCAGATGGTTTGCATTTCCAACGGCAAAGTACAAGCCAATCATGTCATGCTCTAGGGCCATGCGAGCGTAAAGCGAGGCAGGACCAGCGTGATTGCTGTGATGGCTTCCGACCCAGGCCATACCAGAGGTTTTGGCTTTCTCAATGGCCAACTGGGTTGCTTTGTACATGACCAAATGCCCCATGGCGTTGTCGCCATCAAGCAATGCCGTAGCCAACTTTTCTTTGATGACCTTGATGTTGGGGTTTAAATTGATTCCACCTGAGAGGATTCTTTTTGCATAAGGAGCCAAACGAATAATGCCGTGACCATCGGAGCCTTGAAGATCGGCTTTGGCCATGAGTTCTCCTATTAAAGCGCTGTCTTTTAAGGGCAGACCCAAGGCACACATGGCCTCAGTGATAAAGCGCTGGATGTTTTCAAAAGAGAAATAGTCTTGTTGCATGGCTTTAATGGGAGAGTTTTTGCATGATTGCTTTGACAGCGCTTGTGGGGCTCGTTAAGATGGGTGTGCTGGTTTTTGACTGACAAAGGTTTTGTGCGTCAGCCATTGAAAATTGAGCCAACATGATGACGTCGCATGGTGGGGCATTCAATAAAGCCAGAGCGATCTTTTGGTGATGTAAAAGTGCTTGACCATTGGCCAAATCACTCATCGCCTCAGGCACAAAGAGGCCAGTAAAGTCGACCTCGATTTCTTTTGATTTGGCCAAAGCCAAGAACTCTTCTTTCATCGAAGCGATTGAGGCTTCGAATGTGGCGACCAAGAGGACGCTTAAATGTAAGGGTGCATGGCTCATGCTCAGCGCTTCTTCGAACATGGCCTCATTGGGTTTTAAAATAGGAACAGCATGCTTTCTTGCGCATTCATCGATTGCCATGCCAAAGGCTGAGCATGAGAACAATATGCCCTTGGCGCCTGTTTTAAGTGCATACTGAGTCAAATCTTCGAAGCGAGCATACATCTCCTTCGTCAATGTTTTGGCTTTTGCGTGGTCCTTGGACAAGGAGTCATCTAAAAGGTGAAAGGTTTCTGCATCCGGAGCAAAAACTTTAAAGGCGTTGGAGATTGGCCCCATGGCTAGGGGCGTTGCGTGAATTAAAGCAATTTTAGGGGCTTCCAAGATGGTGGTCCTGCGAGTTTTTTTTGAGTAAAAAGAATAGCCCAAAGCGTACCCAAGGGTAGCGACAACAACGGTTTGTTATTTTATCCCCAAGACGAGTAGGGAAATTAACTATTTACCGTACGTGTTATTTCTGCGATATTCGGGGATCAGGTGTTTTTCATAGGAAAAGGGATATTTAATTGTTAAATTTAGCTATAAATGAGGTGTTTCTATGTTGTCTCTGATCAATAAGTATGGCGGTGAGAAGTTTTACAAAAAACTGATCACTCAATTTTACGAGGAAGTTACAGGCCAAAGAGCGATGAGGCACTATTTCTTTAATGTGCCGTTTGAAAAACTCTTAAGCGATCAACTTGAGTATGGTCAGTTTATTATGAAGAAAACTGATCGTGGCTACCGTGAGCCACCCATGCAATGGGCGCCAAACGACATTCGTGTCTCCCCAAGTGTTTTTGATGAAGTCATGGTCGCCTTAGAGAATTTGATGTACAAAGCCAAAGTCGCAAGGGATGATATTCCTATCTTTAATTGGCATATTTTGGACTTATGTGAAGAAACAAGAAGCCAAACGGTCGATACCAAAATCATGATCTTAAAAGCGGTTGAAATCAATTCGGAATCCATTAAAGAGATGTACGACAAAAACAAGGCCGATGGTCGAGTTGAAAAAAATGGAGAGGTTTTTGTCACCAGAGGAGTGACCTATCCGATTTGGAATACCATCAAGGCGGTCGATAAAACCATCAGTCTGATTGGTCGAGCATTTACCAATGACCCTAGTCGTGTCAAAGAGATGAACGAGATCAAGGAAAAGGCCATGTTAAAAGTGCCCTTTTTAAACTTACAAAGTTACGAGTCTGAAAAAGTGTCCCTTATCCATTGTGAACTTAAATTGTCCTTTGCCCAGGGCATCCCTGTTCGCTTGTTCCTCAAGTGCGCACGTGAGTTCTCGACCGCTTTCAATGAGGTATTGGCCGTTGATAAAGAGCAGGTGTTGAAGAATTTGTCTCGCTAAACCCCTAACTCAATGACGCTTCATGCAAGAAGAAACAATTCGTCTGAATGACCATTTCCGCTGGCCTGACTCCAAAAGAGTGGCCATTATTTTTAACATCGCCTATGAGGCTTGGTCTGACGGGCAGGCCCCTGGAATAGGGCCCATGGGCAATGTATTGAAGCCAGGGTTTTTTGATACAAACGCGCAGTCTTGGGCAAATTTTGGTGCAGTTCGAGGGATCCAACGACTACTAGATTACGCGGATAAGCGGCACATCAAGACCAGTGTCATGGTCAACGGTGTTTTGGCTCAAAGAGACCCAAACTCCGTTCGATCTATTCACGAAAGAGGACATGAAATAGTGAACCATTCCTGGGGCATGGACGTCATTCCGGTTTATTTTGATGAAGCTCAAGAAAAAGCAAACATCGAGCGCAATCATCAAATTTTGACGCAAGTCAGTGGCATTGAACCAAAGGGTTGGATCAGCCCCAGAGGAACTGGCAGTGCAATTTCAGCCAAACTTTTAGCCCAGTACGGCTATACCCACCATGGCGACTGCAACGACGATGATCGCCCTTATGTAAAGTCCTTTGGGGATAAACGAATAGTTTGTATTCCTTTGACCATGGATGTCAATGACTTGCCAACGAGTATTCGTTATGGGCATTCACCCAGACACATGCTAGAGGCCTTTGAGGATACATTTTCAGCCATGATGGACCGAGAAACTGCGCCTTTGATGCTGGATGTGACCGCGCACACGCATGTTTTTGGACGCCCCTCAGGTGCTTGGGTCTTTGATGAAATCATGGCTCAGATGCACTCCAGAAGCGATGTTTGGGTCACGACAAGAAAAGAAATGGCCGATTATGTTTTAAGCACGTCTTTGATAAAAAAAGAATGGCTCATGCCCTGAGTCCTAATTTTTGAATCTTGCTTGAAATTCAGTGTCTTGCATACTAACCATGAGTCAATTCTTTGCATATGAAAAAACAATTTAAAAAAACATGTGAAGCTTTGCTATGTGTCGTCTTTTCATTCCTGTGTTTGAGTGCGATTGCACAACCCACGGCCCTCACTTACCCCAATAAGTCGATCAAGTTCATTGTGGCTTTTGCCCCTGGCGGTCCTGCAGATATCATTGCAAGACTCCTGGGGCAAAGATTAAGTGAATCCTTGGGCCAAGCGGTCGTTATTGAAAACAAGGCTGGCGCGGGTGGCAACATTGCAAGCTTATTTGTGACCAAAGCCCCACCCGATGGTTACACCGTTTTGATCAATACAAGTTCATTGGCAGTCAATGCCTCACTTTTAAAAACCCCTGGGTTTGATGATGAAAAAGACTTGGTGGTAGCGAGCATTGTTGCCTCAAGCCCAAATCTTTTGGTTTCCTCGCCTCTTTTAAAAGCAAAAAATTTGCAAGAAGTGGTGATCGAGGCCAAGGACGGTAAATACAACTATGGGTCAGCTGGGGCGGGAACAACGCCACACTTGAGTGCAGAATACTTGTTTAAAGTGCTGGCTAAAATTGATGTCACACACATCCCTTTTCAAGGTGCAACACCAGCACTTCAAGCCTCCATGGCGGGTCAAGTTGAATTGGCAAGTGTGGCGCTCCCTGCTGCTGTAGAAATTGTCAAGAGCGCAAGAGTTCGAGGCTTGGCCGTGACCAGTTCAAAGCGCAACTCCTCTCTTCCCGATGTGCCGACCTTGGCAGAGGCTGGGTTTCCAGGCTTCATTGATTACACTTGGGTCGGACTATTTTTCCCTGCAAAAACACCACCTGAAATCATTAAAAGAATCAATCAAGAAATAAGCGTGCTATTGAAAAACCCTGAATTTTTAAATAAATTAAACGCTGTGGGCTTTGAGCCTGTGGGCGGGACGGCTCTAGAGGCGTCTGAGTATCTCAAGAGTGAACTCTCAAAATGGGCCAAGGTCGTAAAAGAGATTGGTATCAAGGTGGAATAGATCAGCTCTTGGCTGCGGTCATTCAAACGGTCTCAGATGTTGGCTGCTTTAAAAAGATTCAGTCGGGTTTGATCTTTGAAGCTTGAACAACCGGTCTCCAGCGTTCAATTTCAGATGCAATCAGCCTGCCAAAAACCTCTGGCGGACTCGGTGTTGCCTCAGCCCCTTCGGATTGCAGTCTCGATTTGATTTCAACCGTGTTCAAAATAGCGTTAATCTCACTGTTTAACTTCAAGACGATCGATTGCGATGTGCCGGCAGGCGCAACAATGCCATACCACTGATCAGCCTCAAATCCAAGCAACTCTTTGATGCCACTTTCTGCCACAGTCGGTACATCAGGAAGACTGCTTAATCGGACTTTGCTTGAGACGGCCAAAGGTCGAAGTTGTCCGCCCTTGATAAAACCACTGACTGCAGGCGCACCAGTAAACATCAGTTGAACTTGTCCAGAGACCAAGTCTGTGACTGCAGGAGCGGTTCCTTTGTAAGGCACGTGGACCATAGAGGTTTGACTTTGCAATTTAAAGTACTCAGTCGCTAAATGCGCCGCACTTCCATTGCCGCCAGAGCCAAAGTTCAAAGCGTTGGGTTTGCTTTTTGCATATTCAATCAATTCTTTGACATTTTTCACAGGTATGTTTGGATTCACCACCATCACGTTGGGAACTTTTGCGATCCATGCGACTGGCGCAAAGCTTTTGATCGGGTCATAGGGTAAATTGGGGTACAAGGATGGAGTGACAGCCAACGTACCAATGTGCCCCATCAAAATGGTGTATCCGTCTGGGGCTGACTTGGCCACTTTGTCTGCCCCAATGGAGCCGCCTGCTCCAGGAACATTGTCAATGATCACGCTTTGGTTCCAAGACTGGGATAATTTTTGTCCAATCGAGCGCGCCAAAATGTCTGTGCTTCCTCCTGGGGTGAAGGGCACGATCATTCGGATGGGTTTATTTGGATAAGTTTGTACTTGGGCAAATCCAGCGATTGCGAACCAAAGCCCTGCATGGCAAAGCCAAGACAATTTTAAACTTTTACTTGATTTGAAACTGTAAGGGGTATGATTCATTTGAAGCCTAAGTTGATGCCGTGCTTTATTCTAAAACGATTAAGCCCATTGCAGCGGATATAAAACCATCTGAGCCAGGCTTTAAGGCATGCAAGCTCAATTCATGCAATTGTTGGTTCTTCGAGCCATATGGGTGAAGACCCTAGTTTGATTAAAAATAAGCGCTTGTAATCCATCACATTCGAAGTGTGGATAGAATTGTCTCTTTAAACGATTTAAATCCAGCATGAGGAGATGGGGCGAAATGTCTTTACTAAAACTTACGATCGCAACGACCGATTACGATCACTTTAGAGATTTCAGGTTGGGACAAGTCAAGGCTGAAGGCATTGACTTGAATTGGTTGAATTTGGGGCATCATGAATGCTTTGCGCGTTTCACAGCGAATCGTGAATTTGATCTCTCGGAGTTGTCCTTTGCTAAATTTTGCACGCAAGTAACGCGCAAGGACAGTGACATCATCGGCTTGCCCGTCATTTGTTCAAGACTTTTTCGCTTCAGTTCATTTTATGTGAATAAAAAAAGTGGGATTAAAACTGCCAAAGATCTAATCGGAAAGAAAATTGGCTCGCCTGAATGGGCCCATTCAGCGGCTGTTTACATGCGTGGATGGCTTCACAATGACATGGGGGTGAAGTTAAAAGACGTTCATTGGTATCAAGCCGGTGCCAATTCGCCTGGCCGTGCAGAAAAAGTGGAAATCTCACTGCCCGAGGGTGTGAAATTGACGCGTGTTGCTGATAAGTCGCTGAGTGAAATGCTGGCCTCAGGGGAGATTGATTGTGCAATCATTGCAAGGCCCCCCACTTGCTTCTTAGAAGGCCACCCAGATATTGTCCGATTATTTCCCGATTACTTGGAAATGGAGGAGGATTACTTTGCCAAGACCAAAGTGTGGCCCATCATGCACATCATCGCCATGAAGAAGTCCATCGCTGAACAATATCCATGGGTTGCGAGGAACATGTTCAATGCTTTTCAAGAGTCCAAGAAAAGAAGTCTCGAGCGTCTCTTGGATCCAGCTGTTTCAAGGTACCCCATTCCATGGCTCACGACCTATGCCCGTAAAATGCGTGACATGTTCAACGGCGATACATTCCCATACGGCATTGAAGAAAATCGCGCCACTTGGGAGTTGATGTCTTTGTATACCTATCAGCAAGGCATTGCCCATCGTCCATTCACGCCAGAGGAAATTTTTCCTAAAGGCATCATGACATCCGTGATTATTTGAAGCGAGAAAATTTATGAATACAGTACCTTCCTCAGGTGGGCCAGTTGATCAAGGTTTGATCAAGGACTTGGCAGCCGCAAGTAGAATTTTGGCCAATCAAGGTGTGGTGGATGGTTTTGGACATGTTTCCATGAGACACCCAAGTGCACCCGATCGATTCTTAATGGCCAAGTCAACGCCTCCCGCTTTGGTCATGCCCGAGGACATCATTGAGTATGACCTGGATAGCCAACCTTGCAATGCAGAGGGCCGAAATAGCTTTTTAGAGCGATTCATCCACAGTGAAATTTACAAGGCCAGGCCAGATGTGATGTCTGTGGTTCACAGCCACTCGCCTTCAGTGGTGCCTTTTGGTTTGGTGAGAGTCAAGATGCAGGCCATGTTCCACAATGCTGCTTTTTTGGCCCAAGAGCCCCCAATTTTTGACATTGCTGATAAGTTTGGTGAAACGGACATGTTGGTCGGCAATATTGAAAAGGGCCTTGCGTTGGCTGACGTCATGGGCCAAAAGGACATAGTCATGATGAGGGCGCACGGCAGTGTGGCTTGTGGGCCCTCCCTTCAGACTGCGGTTTTTAGGGCGGTTTATACGGAAGTGAATGCAAGAATTCAGCACATGACCATCGCCTTGTCCCAAGGACAGCCCATTTCCTTTTTGAGCCCAAAGGAGGGTCAATTGGCTGACCAAGTCAATCAAGGTGCTGGACTAAGAGCCTGGGACTTGTGGAGAGCGCAAGTGCGTGCAGAGCTTAATTGGTAGAACGTTCAAAGGGAGATTTAAAGCATGTCTGAGGTTTTAAAATTAAAACAACAATTGGTTGACTGTATAAGAATGCTAGAGCATGAAGGCATCATCGATTACAACGGTCATGCCAGTATCAAATTGTCTGAAACACAAATGCTGATCAATATTGGATCTTGCCAAAGGAGTTCTTTGACAGTTGACGATATCTGCACCATCGATTTGCAAGGCAATTTACTTGAGGGATCGAACAAACCGCCTCTTGAATTTCATTTGCATGCAGGAATTTATAAGGTGCGAGCAGATGTAAAAGCAATTGTTCATGCGCACCCAAAGTGGTCCACCTATTTGACGATGGTTGGTGAGCCCTATGCGCCAGTTTTTGCCCAAGGCTCTTTGCTGTATCCCATGCCCGTGCTTGATTCGCCCAACTCCATCAACAATACGGCCATGGCTGAGCGGTTGGCCAAAACGCTTAGCAATCATGGGGCTGCACTCATGAAATCACACGGAGCGGTTACGGTTGGAAAGTCGATTGTGGAGGCGTTTGTGCTTGCAAATTACATGGAAGAAAATGCGCACAGGCAATACATGGCCATGCAAATAGGCAAACCCTATCACTTTACACAAGAGGAGATGACGTTGTGTAGAGAAAAACTATGGTCTGACGTTTTGTTCCAAAGAGCGTGGGATCATTTCCACGCCAAATTGGATCATTGACCCGTTATACTTTTTTCCAATACACCCCGAAGCTCTTCAGTGACCAAGGGCTCAATACCAAACCATAACTTCCAGGCCAATGGACCTTGATGCAGTAGCATGCCAAGTCCAGTGGTCACTGGATTGCCCCTGGCTTTAGCGGTCTTTAAAAGATCGGTTTCCAAAGGAATGTAGATGATATCCGTGACCAAAGCGTCTTTGTCAAGATCGCTCAAATCGATCACAAGTGGAGCTTGGCCTACCATCCCAAGACTGGTGGCATTGACCAAAGTTTTAATGCCGTTCAAGCTTTCATTGAGTTGACTCCAATCCAGGGGTTTGATTTGAGGGCCAAGGCTGTTGGCAAGAACCTGCGCCTTTTCGAAACTTCGGTTGACGAGTCTGATTTCTTTGGCGCCTTCTTGAATCAATCCGTAGCAAACGGCTCTTGAGCCACCTCCAGCACCAATCACCGTGATTGGGCCAGCATCGGCGCGCCAATTTGGGTTGCTGGCTTGGAGATTTCTAATGAATCCAAATGAATCGTTGTTGGTTCCGAACAAAGAGCCGTCTTCTCTCGCATGAATGCAACTGACTGCACCCATGGCTTTGGCAGAAGGGGAGAGTTCATCCAAATATTGCATACACGCTTGTTTGTGTGGGATGGTGACATTGCAACCCGAAAACCCCAGTGGATGTAAACCTCTCAAAGCACCTTCAAGGTGCGCGGGTTGTATGGCAAGGGGTACGTATCTGCCAACGAGACTGTTTTTTTCAAGCCAATGGTTGTGCATCATGGGTGAGCGTGAGTGCATGATGGGGTAACCTATGACGCCAGCAAGTAAGAATTTGTCGGTGTGTTTCATTTGAATGTGCTTAAAAGTTGATCTCTATATTGTCAATTAATCGAGTTTTACCGATTTTAGCTGCAGCCAATACGACCCAATTGCCCCCTTTATCTTGTGTACAGGGGCTCAGATCTGATTGATTGCAAAGAGAAATATAGTCGACCATCCAGCCTTCGCGATTGAGGGTTTCGATTGATTTTTGACAAAGTTCAGCGCCATTTGATCCCGGTATCTTGATCAATTGCGCAAGCCTTTGAATCGATTGATACAGTTCAACCGCCTTCATGCGCTCCTGCGTGCTGAGGTATCCATTTCGGGAACTTAAGGCAAGGCCATCTTTTGCCCTGAGCGTATCAAGGCCAATAATGTCTATAGGTAAATTGAACTGTTTGACCATTTTTTCAATGATCATCAATTGTTGATAATCTTTCTTTCCAAAGACGGCGCTTTGGGGTTGGATCAGTGAAAACAGTTTCATCACCACAGTGCATACACCCGTGAAAAAACCAGGTCTAAAGTGCCCCTCTAACGTATCGGCTAAATCAGGTGGGGGGGAGACCGTGTAGGTTTGAGCCTCAGGATAAAGTTCGCTTTCATCTGGGGCAAAGACCACATCACAACCATGCTGATCTAAAAGTGCACAGTCGTTGTCCAATGTGCGTGGATAGCGATCGAAATCTTCATTGGGTCCAAACTGCAAGCGATTGACAAAAATCGTTGCAATGGTCTGCCCATTGTGAAGCTGACTTTTGGCATGCGCCTCATCAATCAAACGAAGATGGCCCTCGTGAAGGTTCCCCATGGTGGGAACCAAGCACTTGTATCTCACGTTGGTCAATTGCTCTTTCAACTCACGGACGGTATGAATGATTTTCATGCTCAGTGGTCGGCTTGGTTGATAAGTACGTCTAAGTCAAGGCTTTACAAATCGAAGTGCAAATCGGTCATCGCGTTGAGACATTTTTGAAAACATATCTTCTCTTGGATCATTGGGGTTTCTCCACTCCCCTGATTCTGCCTCCAGCAAAAAGCCAGCGGCCAAGATATCTTGAATCACCACAGACTGATCAATGCGGTGCATGGTCTTGATGTCTCGAAGCGCGGTCCCGTTTTTTGCAGCATGGTCAATCACCACATAATGGCCACCAGATTTCAAGGCCTTAAAGACGCTTTGATTCATTAAGTGTCTATCCAAGGGCAAAAAGGCAACATCGTGATAAGACAACACAATGGTCACCAAGTCCAGAGGCAATGCATTTTCAGGAATCGGATTTTCAAAGCCTTTAATGAAGGATTGCAAGTAGGGTTGAGGGTTTTGACTCAGTCTTGAGGCAAGCGCGGCAGAGGGCTTGTCAATTTGGGCCCATACTTTTCCACCTGGTTGAACTGCCAAAGCAATCAGTTGAGAGGTGTATCCGCCTCCAGACGCCAAATCCAGAACTTGGTCACCAGGTTTGACCTTGGCAAAGGACAAGAATTGCGCAGGTTTTCTGGACTCATCTGCTTTCAAATCAGCCGCTAGGCGAATGGGGTGATTGATCGTTTGCGCATGAGCATCTGTGGTTTGTGCTTGGGCAAAAGGCATGGATTGAGTCCATAGCAAGAGGAGCAACGAAGCAAGGGGGAGTGATTTCATGGTGTTGGGGTATTTGAATTTGCGGTAAAAGGGCAAAATGTTGATTTCAAGTAAGACGGATATAAAAGGCTCAGCTTTTAGGCTCACGTCCTATTTTACTTGATGTGGTCTTGTGCACACATTTTTTTGCCTGTTAAACTTCGATTAAGCCTTCCTATTTTTATACGAATATTCAATGAATCCTTCTAAATACCCGCAGTTTACGCACCGGCATCACTTTGATTTTGGCAATCGATCGGCTGAGGCTGGAACAAAAGTGGTCATGTGGATATCGGCTGCGATGATGGTGATAGAAATAGTCTTTGGTTGGCTATTTAACTCAATGTCCTTGCTGGCTGATGGGTGGCACATGAGTTCTCACACATTGGCAATTGGGTTGAGTGCTTTTGCATATGCCGCAGCTAGAAGATATGCCGATGACGCCCGTTTTACTTTTGGAACTTGGAAGATAGAAGTTTTAGGCGGTTACACGAGTGCCATTTTTTTACTTGGCATTGCTTTGGTGATGTTTTTTAGCTCTTTTGAACGTATTTATCAACCCCAGGTGATTGAGTATGTGCAGGCAATTTGGGTGGCTGTTTTGGGATTGTTGGTGAATTTGTTGTGTGCATATATATTGTTTCAATCAGGTGAGCATCACCACCATCACAGCCATGGCCATCATGAGGCGCAAAATGAGCCGCATCGTGAGCCTACAACTCTAGCGCATGGAGCCTTACATGTGCATGGGACCTCAGATCGGGCTTTAGGTCATGATCTCAACTTGCGCGCAGCTTATTTGCATGTGGTCTCCGATGCCGCGACTTCCCTTTTGGCGATCACAGCTCTCGTGCTCGGGTGGCTGTATGGCCTGGATTGGCTAGACCCTTTGGTGGGTATTTTGGGGGCGGTTTTAATTGCCTTGTGGTCAAGAAACCTGTTGCGAGAAACGTCCCACGTGCTGCTTGACTGCGAAATGGACCACCCTGTGGTGCTTGAAATTGAAGATCTCATTGCACAATTTGCCACAAAAGGTCATTTAGAGATTGCTGACTTGCACGTTTGGCGCGTTGGCAAGAAGTGCTATTCTTGTGCCATGGTTTTGGTGAGCGAAGACAGAAATATTGGGCCCAATGCAATAAAAAAAGAGCTCGAAAAAATGAAAGAAATCGCTCACTCGACCATTGAGATCAACTACGTGTTTTTGGCTTAATGGCTTGCTTGACATGCTCGATATGCCCAAGACCTTTTGAAGTGTCAGCCACATCAATTGATGAAGCTCATCAGTGGTGAAGCGTCGCTCCTCAAGCTTAAGAAGCGCGCCGTAATCAAGCCTGGCACGGGCTTTAAGGTATGGCCAGTCCGAGGCCCACATACAGTTGCTCAAACCAAAGCAATGCATCAAAAATTCGACATGCCCCTAGGTGTCTTCAAAGGGAAAGGGGCACAATGAGAACTTTGAAAAGCCTGAGATCTTGACCACTGGGCTGGTAAGCCGCTTGGCTCGAATAGGGGAATTGCTGGGGATCTAAGATGTGGCAATGCGCATCTATCTTTGGCAGGTCAAAAATACTCACACAGTCATCTCAAAAGGTGGCTTGAATGGCCTGGCGCAAAGCTGGGGTAATTTCAGGCATCAGTCCAAACCACGCTTTAAAGGCAGGTCTTGCTTGATTCAAAAGCATGCCTAGGCCATTGACGGTCATATGGCCTTTGAGTCGAGCACTTTTCAAAAGCGGTGTTTCTAAAGGGATGTAAATGGCATCAGAAACCATGGCCTCATCGGAAAGAAGGGCAATATCAATGTCCAAGTCGGCTTGGCCGTGCATGCCTTGATTGGTCGTGTTGATCAGTAGAGAGACGCCTTGCATCGCATCGTTTCGATCTTGCCAGTCAAGTACGTTCACCTGACCCAGGCCAAAGGCACTAAACTCTTGTGCCAGTTCCTGTGCTTTTTCCTTGGTCCGATTGACCAAACGGATTTCTTTTGCGCCTTGTTCCAAGAGGCTTAGGGCAATGGCTCTTGAGGCACCGCCCGCACCGAGGATCAAAATGGGGCCAGCATCTGCCTTCCAATGAGGGTTGACATCTTTAAGGCTTTGAATATACCCATAGCCATCGTTGTTAAAGCCATGCAAAGCGCCGTCTTTTTGCACAACAATGGTGTTGATCGCGCCCGAGCGTTTGGCAGTGGGGTGGACAATGTCCATCATTTTCATCGCGTTGACTTTGTGAGGGATGGTCACATTGCAGCCAGCAAACCCAAGTGCCACAAGGCCTTTGATGGCATCATGCAGGTGCTCAGGTTGCACGGGCAGCAGAGCGTATGTACCTTTAAGCTGATGCTGAGCAATCCAATGGTTGTGAATGGTGGGTGAGCGAGAGTGCGCAACAGGCCAACCCATCACACCAGCCAGTACAAAGTTTGGGTCATTTGAATCGCCCATGGTCAACTTATTTTTTGTTCACGGCAGCCAATGATACGCCGCCAGCGGCATTGATTTCTTTCGCGGCAAGCTTGATGCCGTTGTCAAAATTGGTGCCGCAGGTTGTGCCAGTGCCAGTCAGTTCAACCAAGCCAATGATTTTCACCGGTTGGGCGCAAACCAAGCCAGCACTCAATGCCATCAACGCAAATGTATTTTTTATCAATCGTTTCATGAGGTGTCTCAAAATTTTTTACTTTGCTTGAATTTTAGTTCTAAAAGCCTAAATTGCCATCTATAGATGATTTTTAACATGAAATGAAGCGAAGGATATGTTCATTTTCCCTTATACAATAGATATAAGGGCCCAACAAAAGACTTTACGACTCGGTAAGTTTAAAATAGGCACATCATCTAAAGGAAAATGCAATGGGAAACAAAATCATCACTGAAGCGGACCGCAAACGAACGCCTGCTCCAAAACCCCTTCCCGGGACCACGCCAAGCACACATGGACGCGGACAAAAGATCAGTCTTGAGCGTGGAGTCGCAACGCGCTCAAAAAAGAATCCTGGTAAGAGATCCAAAAAGGGCGGTTGATCTGCTCATTGGCGAGCATGACTCGTTTGTTTGTCACCAAGCTCATTGGGATCAAGCTTAATTTTAGGGGTGAACATGAAGGCATCTGAACTTTTGATCCGATCGTTTGTGTTGACCCTTTTGTTGGATTGCCAAGTGACTTTGGCCGATGTCTTCAAAATGAGTTGCAATGTCGAGGGCTCCATTGAGCAGCAAGACGATAAAAAACTACCTCCCGCCAAGGTTGTCGTTGAGATTCAATCGATTGGTAAGAATATTTTTATCAATTTAATAGGCCCTAAACTTTATGAAATGCGAATCAGCAGTTTAAGCACTGATAAATTCCAGGGTAAAAATTTAACAAATGCCGAGCATTTAGGGGTGAGCTCCAAAAATGTTGAAAACGCCCAGATGTCTGAAATTGTGATTGGTCGGGAAAAAATTTATTTAAAAGCCTACCGAGATACCTTGAAAGCAGGTGCATTGGTGCGGGTGAATTTTCAGGGTCCTTGCGCTTTGCCTTGAGTTTTTTTCTAGGCTTTGAGTCGGCCCATAGATTAAAAGTGACCTCTTTAGCGTTGTTTTTTATTGATCAAACCTAGTTCTGTTGAGAATTAGTGAAGAAGATCTTGGGAATTTAGTCTGTTTTCAAGAGAAAGCACTATGATTGAATGCACTTTAAATCGTTTAGATTGGTTCGCTTAAGTTGAGTTCAATTTCACGGCTTTTATGCTCCCATCGCTTCCTTGGATTTTTTTTGAGATCGCTCTTTTTTTATAATTTGCCGAAAGTCCTGATATGTCTGAACCCTTAATGCAAGCCAACAACATCGTCATTGGAGAAGGTGTAACGTTTACCGGCACCATCACCGCGCCAGGTAAGGCAATGATCAATGGTCTTGTCACGGGTAATCTATCAGCGGGAGATCTTCATGTTGGTAAAGCGGGCCAAGTTTCTGGCGTCATCCGCGCCAAGGAAATCAATGTGCACGGTAAATTGAGCAAGGACATCGTCTGTCAACAGCATGTGATGATTCACTCAACTGGCCTTGTCTCCGGCACTTTGGAGTATGAGGAGATGGAGATCATGCGAGGCGGGCAGTTCCACGGCGTGATGAAGCAAAAAAGTGGCGGTGCTTGAAACACATCTACCTATCCAACTGGTTTGATATAGAGGAAAGTTAAACGTGATTGTTTTTAAATTAAATGGACAGTCGGTTCAAACCCATGCCCAGCCAACCGAAACTCTTTTAAGTGTATTGGCCGACGATTTTAAAATCAACGGTTCAAAATATGGCTGCGGTCGAGCTCAGTGTGGTTCTTGTGCCGTGCTTGTTGACGGAGATCCATTGCGTTCTTGTGTCGCACCTTTGTCTGCTGTTGCGGGTCGTTCGGTTCAAACCCTAGAAGGTTTGAGTGAAATGGGTAAACCCAGTGCACTTCAGCAGGCTTTTATCGATGAGCAAGCCGCGCAATGCGGTTACTGTACTTCTGGCATGATTATCCAGTCTCAAGCCCTATTGGATCGCAATCCCAAGCCCACTGAACAAGAAGTCAGGCAAGCACTTGATGGGAATTTATGTCGTTGTGGTGCGCACAATCGAATCGTGCGTGCAGTCATGAGGGTGGTAAATAAATCATGATGAATCCTTTGAACGAGCTCTCAAGGCGCAGTCTCTTAAAATCATTGGGTTATTTCTCTTTGTCCTTTGGTATTCCTTTGCAAAGTGAGATCTCTTTGGCCGATGCGCCCAACAGCAAGCCCCCTTTGCCTGGTGACCTTAACACCAACCGCAAGCTCAGTGCGTGGCTTAGGATCAATGCCGATCAAACCGTCACTCTTTTGATTGGCAAGGTTGAATTGGGGCAAGGCGTATTGACTGCGGTCATTCAAGTCTGCGCTGAGGAGTTAGATGTTGATCTCAAGCGCGTCAAAATCATCTCTGGCGATACGGCTTTGGTACCCAATGAGGGCGTCACTGCTGGCTCTTTCTCGATGCCTAATTGTGCAACTGCTGTGCAGTACGCGAGTGCAGAGCTCAGAGCTATATTATTGGGTTTGGCCAGTGAAAAATTAAAAGTACCGTTTGAAAGTTTAAGTGTTCAAGACGGAGTGATCAAAAGTGCCACCGGATTGAGTGTGAACTACTGGGATTTGGTATTGGGTTCTGCATTGGACAAAGAGGCCACAGGTTTGGTCAAGCCCAAAGATCCGAGCCAATACAAATACATCGGTAAAAATATCATTCGAGTTGATTTCCCTAAAAAAATGATGGGGCAAGCCATCTTTCTCCAAGAGCTCAGGCCCAAAGGGATGGTCTACGCTCACATTGTGCGCCCGCCATCCTATTTAAGTGAGTTGCTGACCGTTAACGAAAAGGCTGTGCAATCCATGCCTGGTGTTTTGAAAATCGTCAGAAATGGCAGTTTCCTTGGAGTGATTGCGAAGAGGGAGCAGCAGGCTTTGGCCGCAGCCAATGAGTTGGGCAAGTCTGCAAAGTGGTCTGAGCATACACAATTGCCAACACATGAAGGCATTTTCGATTGGTTGTTAAAAACCAAGCCCAATAAAATCATCGCCACCAAGAAGCAAGCAAGAGCCACTTCAGAAGTTCCAACCAAAACGATCGAGGCCACCTACTTCAGACCCTTTCACATGCATGCCTCTATTGGCACTTCCTGTGCCATTGCAACTTTGGATGCACAGGGTCAATTGCTTATTCAAACCCATAGTCAATCAGTGTTTGAAACTGGATTGGCCATTGCCAAGATGCTTGGCATGGATCCTTCCAAGGTCAGGTGTCAGCACGAGCAAGGGGCGGGTTGTTATGGGCATAATATGGCCGATGATGCCGCTGCCGATGCGGCACTTTTGGCCTGCGCTTATCCCGGTGTGCCCGTTCGTTTGCAGTACACAAGGCAACAAGAACATCAATGGGAGCCGTATGGGTCTGCGATGGTGATTAAAACCAAAGCCGCTTTGGATGATCAAGGGCAGGTATTGGATTGGGATCTTCAATTGTGGTCCAATCCTCATACGACCCGACCCAGTGGACAGGCGGGCAATTTACTTTCTGCTCGCTATCTTCAAAAGCCGTTTGAATTGCCTTTGCCCATCAACGGTGGGCCGCCTAACTTTGCGGCCGATCGAAATGCGATTGCCTTGTATGACTTTCCTGGCCATCAAGTCTTGACCCACTTCATCACGGACATGCCTGTTCGTGTCTCCTCTACCAGGGGCCTTGGTGCTTATGCCAATGTCTTTGCCATTGAGTCCTTCATGGATGAATTGGCGCATGCATTTAAAGTAGACCCTGTTGAGTACCGCTTGCGGTTTTTAAAGGATGCCCGAGCTCGGGACGTTATACAAAAGGCGGCTGCGATGCTTGGGTGGGGTAAGCCTGTGAAAACGCCCGGAAAAGGGCGAGGCATTGGTTTTGCAAAATATAAAAACATTGCCTCGTATTGTGCTGTCGCTTTGGAAGTAGAGGTCAATGAAAAAACCGGCCGTATTCGAGTGACCAAAGCAGTGGCCAGTGCCGATGCAGGGCAAATTGTCAATCCCGATGGAGTTAAAAATCAAATTGAAGGTGGGCTGATTCAGTCTCTGAGTTGGACGCTCAAAGAAGAGGTCAAGTTTGATCATGCGAACATCTTGGCAGAGGATTGGACGAGTTACCCGATTTTGACTTTCTCGGAAATACCCAATGTTCAAGTTGAGTTGATTGACCGCCCTGGCATGCCATTCTTGGGTTGCGGTGAAGCGTCTCAAGGACCCACGGGTGCCGCACTGGCCAACGCCGTTTTTGATGCAACAGGGATTCGCTTCAGACGCCTGCCCTTGACGCCTGATCGAGTCAAACAAGGCCTTCAAAAGCGTTGAGGCTCAGAATGAGAAAAGAAAAAAAAGGGAGCCTAGGCTCCTCTTTTTTTTGGGGTTCCACCATTGCTTTTAGATGGCAGTGCAAAGTCAAGAGCCGGTACTTGGCGCTTGGGTTTTGGGGTCCACCTTCACGACTTCCTTGGGTGGAGAGCAGTCAAAGCAGACAAAAGTGGTGCTCCCAAGAAGCCGTTTAAAAGAGCCGTGACTTCTGGATTTATGGATGCCACATTTGATACAGCTCATGGTATCTCCCGTACGCCCTTCGGTGCCAAAGGGAGAACCACCTGTTTTGGACTTGTATCGAAGTCCATCGTTTGAAATTTTAGTTTTATCGTCGCGTGGCATAGTCTCTTTTTTGATTTCAATATAAATCTCGGGATGAGGTGAATATTATAAATTTCAACACAACTCTCTAATTATCCTAGGTTTTAGTGGTAAATCGCCTAATTTGCCCCCTCCAACAGCTTATTTAGATGATAAATAAGCTGTTTTAAAGCAAAAAACAGGATCTGCGGGGCCGTAATGGAAGGAAATCTCAATACATTCTTTCTCAAACTTGAAAGATTTGGGTGGCTCCTTAAGCGCCATGAATTTCAAGCGATTCAGGTGCAGGGTTTTTAGGCCTTGGGCCTAAACATTTGAAAGAGCTGATCGCCGCCAATGGTGAAATAGTCCCCTGGGCCGCCTCCCCTGACAATATGCTGGGCGTTGGAGGTGCTGTAGACCCCATCTTTGAGCAAGCGTTTGTCAATATGCACAGCAATGACCTCACCAAAAACCATCCAAGTTTGAATTTTTTCACCAGAGCTTTTCAAGAGTTGATGGATTTGGGTGCATTTGCACTCAAAGGTCACCGGGCTTTCTTTGACTCGAGGTACGTCAATCAAGGTAGATGCAAGTGCGGTGAGTCCGGCCAGTTCAAACTCATTGACCTCAGGGGGCACGGGAGCGCAGGTTTGATTCATTTGTTCGGCCAAAGGACGAGTGACCAAATTCCAAACAAAAACTCTCGTCTCTTCAATGTTTCGCAATGTGTCTTTGTAGCCGTTGCTAGAAAAACCAATGATGGGTGGAATGTAATTAAAGCCATTGAAAAAGCTATAGGGAGCCAAGTTGACTTGGCCCGTGGCGCCTTTGGAAGATATCCATCCGATTGGCCGAGGACCCACGATGGCATTAAAGGGGTCATGAGGTAAGCCGTGTCCATTTTTAGGCTCATAGGAATGAATTGCGTCAGTCATATTGGTGCAGGGGTTAGAAAATGTTGGTATCTGGAGCGCGAGGTGTTGCCGTTCACTCTATTGTAAAGCGATCGGTGAGGCAGATCTTGAGCAGCATTGGAATCTGTTGATTTCTAAATTGCAAGTGGATTGGGTCATGTGGATTCGCTTGTAGAATGGAGGGCTCAAATCAATGCCTATGAGGCCATTCATCTGTGGCTTTCAATTTGCACGTGAAGAATTTTTTTAGTTTATGTTCAACCGTCGAAAATTCAATCAGTTCTTGGGCTTGGGCCCAACGCTTGGCGCGTGTGCTTTCGCCTCCACCCGTTTCGCGGCTTCATCGGCCGCGACAGTGGCAGACGGCTGGCCCAGCAAGGCCCTGCGGTTGATCGTGCCTTTTGCGCCTGGAGGCGGCAACGACACAGTAGCAAGAGCAGTGAGTGAGAAGTTATCTCTGGTCTTGGGACAAAGAGTCATCGTGGAGAACAAAGGAGGCGCTGGAGGTGCCTTGGGTGCGGAGTTGGCAGCCAAAGCAGAACCTGACGGGTACACCCTCTTTTTAGGAGGCGTGGGTAGCCTGGCCATCAATCCTGCAACGCGTGAGAAGTCCAGTTACGATCCGATCAAAGATTTTGCACCCATTTCTTTGTTGGCTTTGGCGCCCTTGGTGGTTGCGGTTCATCCAAGCTTGGGTGTATCGACCCTTCAAGAATTGGTCACCAAGGCCAAAGACAAGTCGATGAACTTGGCTTACGCGTCCAATGGCGTTGGTAGTTCATCGCATTTGGCAACTGAATTATTTTGCTCAATGGCCAGCTTACAAATGACCCACATCCCCTACAAAGGACTGGCCCCTGCTTTGGCGGATTTGCTCTCAGGTCAAGTCAAATTGATGTTCTCAAGCAGTGTGGCCATCTTGCCGCATGTGGCCACTGGGCGTTTGAAGGTGCTGGGCAGCACTGGCATGAAAAGAAGCAGTGCATTTCCTGACTTGGTCACCATCGCAGAGTCTGGCTGGCCAGGGTACCGTGCAAGTTCATGGTATGGAATTTTGGCGCCAGCTGGCACGCCACAACGCATCGTTGATAAAATCAACCAAGGCATTGACTCTTTTTTAATGAAAGAGGAGTTCAAAATGGCATTGAGTGCTGAGGGTGCAGAATCAGCGGGTGGCAAGCCAGAGTATTTTGCCAACTTCATGCGTGAAGAGCTCGAGCGCATGAAAATTCTTGTAAAAAAAATCAATTTACGTTTGGACTGACTTTTGCAGTTTATTTCCCCCCTCTCCTTTAACTTTATCTTTTATGTCTGACTCTGTTCGCGATAATCCCTACACCAGAGGGCTTGCTCAATTTGTCTCTGCTCTTCAATTCGAAGACATCCCTCAAAGCGTCATCGCTCGCATCAAGTTGTTGATGTTGGATTCTTTGGGATGTGCTTTGTATGGTGCGCATTTGCCTTGGAGTCAAATTTTGTTGGAGACGCTAAAGTCTGTGGACTCAAGTCAGGGCGCGCAAGTTTGGGGAACCAGAGAAAAGCTTTCCTTGCCACATGCTGCACTGATCAATGGCACCTTGGTTCAGGGCTTTGAGCTCGATGACGTTCACCGTCAAGGGGTCTTGCATGTTGGCGCGGTGGTCTTGCCTGCTTTGTTGGGTATAGCTGAGAACAGGCGCCAATTGAGTGGCATTGACTTTTTGACCAGCGCAGTTGCTGGCTATGAAGTGGGTCCACGCGTTGGGGTTTGTATGGGTGCAGAGCACATTGCGCAGGGCTGGCACTCTGGAGCCACACTGGGCGTCTTCTCCGCTGCGGCTGGTGCGGCAAGAGGTTTGAGGCTGGATCCCCAGCGGACAGTCCATGCCTTGGGTGTTGCTGGTACACAGGCCGCTGGTCTCATGGCAGCTCAATACGGCTCCATGGTCAAGCGCATGCATGCTGGAAGATCTTCACAAAGTGGTTTGTATGGCGCGCTCTTGGCGGAGAGAGGTTTTACGGGTATTGAGGCGGTCCTTGAGAGTGAGTACGGCGGCTTTTGCACCACCTTTTCTAGATCCACGGATCGCTTTAACCTCTCAGAGCTCACAGCGGGACTGGGTGAGGTTTGGCAAACCATGGGCGTGGCCTTGAAATTTTATTCTTGTGTTGGTAGCAACCACACAACCCTGGATGGCATTCGCAACCTTCAAGCCAAAAGACCCTTCGGCCCCAACGACATCGATCACATCATGATCAGTGGATCGCAAGTGACCATGGACCATGTGGGTTGGCCTTACAAGCCAGAGGGGTTGACATCGGCGCAGTTGAATTTGCCTTATTGTGTTGCAACGCTTTTACTTGAGGGGGAGTGTTTTGTAGACCAATTCACGCAAGAGTTGGTGGCCGACCCTCAGCGCATGGCTTTGGCAGAAAAAGTGAACGTCAAACACGATGAGCACATCACTTCATTGGGCTCAAAGTTCAGGCACATGGTTCATGTAGAGGTGTTCATGAAGGACGGTACCGTGTTGAAAGATACCGTTGAGTACCCAAGGGGAAGTGAGCATAATTTTGCATCAGAAGCAGATGTGATCAAGAAGTTTGAGCACTTGGCCTCCCAAGCGCTTGAACGCCCACAAGTCGAACAATTGAGAGATGCGATGCTTAATTTAGAAAAACTAAGCGACGCTGGACAAATTGTGGACTTGATGAAAGTGGCTTGACCCTGGCATTGAAATGAAGCGTTGGCCCTAGGTCTTCTTTGTCTGCACTTAAGCGAGAATGAGTCCAGGTGACTACTCGCCAGAGTATTTTTTCTCAAGTTGATCAAATATGTCCTTGTCAACCAAGGATTGGCGTTCTTTGAAGGTCGCCACAAGCCCACTGCTTTCATCTAGCCGTCCGGTGGTTTTGAGCTCCCCCAAGGCCAACTGCATGCCTTTGATCGCACCTTGCAAAGCCGCATTTGCGTAAAGCACCATGCCAAAGCCCATCGCACTAAATTCCTGGGTTTGCATATTGGGTGTTTTGCCACCGATCACGATGTTGATTACTTGAGGGCTTAAAAGTCTTTGCGGGATGGCTTTGATTTCCTCAATCGACTCTGGCGCTTCTACAAACAACACATCCGCTCCCGCCTCTTGGTAAGCCAAGGCGCGTTCAATGGCACTCTCAAACCCCTCTACCGCTCGTGCATCCGTTCTTGCGATGATCAAAAAGTCTTGGTGTCTTCTCGCGTCAACAGCGGCTTTGATTTTGCCCACCATTTCCGATTTGGAAATGACGCCTTTGTTGTTGAAGTGGCCACATTTTTTGGGGTTGATTTGGTCTTCGAGTTGGATTGCGTGTGCACCTGCAGCTTCCAACACCTTCACCGTATGAATGGTATTTAACGCGTTGCCAAATCCCGTGTCTGCATCAACAATCAATGGCAGGGGCACCGCTTGCGAGATGGCTTGTGTGTGGGACACCAAGTCGTTGAGATTGATAAATCCCAAATCAGGCATTGCATAAAAAGTGTTGGTAAGACCCGCACCGCTCAGGTACATGGCCTCGAAACCCAGTGAGTGAATGACTCGAGCGGCCAAAGCATTGGCAACACCTGGCACAAGAAGCCCATTTTTTTGCAGCAGTCTGGCTTTGAGAGTGCTTCCTAGATAGTGGTTCATTCTTCTGTCATTCCTGTGGATTTAACGACGTTTTGCAATCTGGCACGCTCTTGCGCAATGAATTGCTCAAAGGCGGCCTTGGTGCCTCCAATGGGCTCAATACCAACCGCCTTTAAGCGCTCTTGGATGTCTTTGTTTTTCATGCCCGCATCAATGGCCTGAGACATTTGTTGAACAATTTGTTCTGCTGTGCCCTTGGGCGCATGCAGGCCTGCCCAGTGGGCAATTTGTGTGTCTGCAAAGCCTTGCTCAACAGCAGTTGGAATATCTGGATACTTGGCCAAACGATGTGTCCAAGTGGTTGACAATGCGCGCACTTTCCCACTTTTAATGAAGGGCAGAACCACGATGCTTGCCTCTGAGGTGGCATCTACTTGTCCACTGATGCCAGCTGCACTGATCAAAAATGTGTAGCCGTCTGCAGTGCTTTTTGCAACGTAGTCGGCACCAATGGTGGCGCCAGCACCTGGTTTATTCTCAATCACAATCGCTTGGTTCAACGCCTTGCCCGCGCCTTCTGCCGCAGCTCGTGCGATGAGATCGTTGGCACCATCTGGCGCAAAGGGGACAACGAATTTAATTGGCTTTGAGGGCCAAACATCCGCTATAGAGGCGCTCATGCTCATGGCCATCAAGAGCGCAAAGGCATATAAAAAAGAGCGGCGCGTGTGAAATTTCATAGGTGTGTCAATGCAGTAGATCGTCAATAGTCAGCGGATTTTAATCCTGTTTGCCAAGGGTTGGGGACTTATCCTTTTCGCACCCATTTTCTCCTTTGAAGGGGTTCAAGGTGAGAGTGTTTTGTCTTTGATAGATCACAAAAAGCTCACGAAAACCCTAATCAAGAGTGCGCTCAGATCTATTAACCTTTGAGCATCTTGGTCCTCTAAGCCAACTGCATTTTTTTAATTTGAACTTTTTGACAGGTCTGTGTATGAAAACTTTACAAATAAGAGTGTTTCTCGTCTTGGTGCTGAGCGCAAGTCTTGGGTTGGGTTTATGGACGACAAACGGTTTTGCGCAAGAAAAATACCCGCTCAAAACGGTCACGATCATCGTGCCTCAAGCCGCAGGTGGTGCCAACGACGCCATCGCTCGGGTGGTTGCTCAAAAGTTATCCGAGCTCAGTGGCCAAACCTTTTTGGTTGACAATCGACCAGGCGCTGGGGGCAATGTTGGGACCGCTCTCAGTGCCAAGGCCAAAGCCGATGGCTATACCTTGCTCGTCAATGCCGACAGTGCCCAAGTGATCAATCCCGCGCTGTACCAAAAAACGGGTTTCGATCCGATCAAAGACTTCGACCCCGTGGCCCCTTTGGCCAAAGCGGGCTATGTGTTGGTGGCCAACCCAAGTTTTGCAGCCAACAGTGTGGCGGAGTTGATTGCCCTTGCCAAGGCCAAGCCCGGTGATTACGCAATTGCTTCAGCAGGCAACGGCACCATGAATCATCTCATCATCGAGATGATTCAAAAGGCGGCCGATATCAAGTTGCAACATATTCCCTACAAAAGCGCTGCTGGGGCCGCAACGGACGTGGTCGGCGGACAAGTGCCACTCTCGGTGCAAAGCATGCCTTCCTCAATTGCATTCATTCGCAGTGGCAAGCTTAAAGTTCTAGGCGTGGCCAATGAAAAAAGGTTGGCCTCCTTGGCAGATACCCCCACCATTGGTGAGACCATCAAAGGCTTTGGCGCAACGCCTTGGTACGGGATGTTTGCCCCTGCAGGAACGCCCAAGACCGTCAATGCCTGGCTACAAGTGGAGCTCGCTCGCGTATTGGACGATAACGACACCAAGGAGAAACTTGCAACAGTGGGGTGTGAACCCTTTAAAGGCAGCTCTGAGGTCTTGGCTCAACTTGTCAGGGATGATTTGGTGCGATGGGCCAAAATCGTCAAAGAGTCTGGTGCTAAAGTAGATTGAGCTCAGTTTAGAAGCATTAAGTTGGGCAACCTTTTTTTGGCTTAATCCCTGGTTAATCCGACAAGTTTGACCAATTTGGTCATCAGTTCTTTGTCTGCCAAAAAGAGGCGATTGAACTCCTCAAGGCCCATGTTCGCCGGTTCTATGCCCTGGTTCAAAATCCTGGATTTGGCTGGTTCAAGGGAGATGGCTTTGTTGATGGCAGCATTGAGTCGCTCTAAGATGGGCCTGGGTGTCGCAGCAGATGCAAGCAATCCAAACCAAGACTCAAAGAAAAAATCCTTCAAACCTGACTCATGAAAGGTCAGGATTTGGGGCCTCAGCGCGGACCTTTTTTTGGCAGTGATGGCCAGGGCTCTGATTCGAGAGTCTGAGATGTACACGCCAATTCCGGCCGTGGGCACAATCACCGCTTGAGCTCTGCCGGCCAAAACATCATTGGTCGCTTCTTGTGTGCCCTTGTAGGGGACATGCATGATCTCAATGCCAGCAGTTTTGCAGAAATAAGCCATCGCCAAGTGCGTAGAACTGCCAATGCCTGCAGATCCGTAATTAAGCTCACCCGGATGCTTTCTTGCAAATTCAATGAGTTCGCCCACATTGGTGAAGGGCATTTGTGAGTTCGTGAGAAGAACATAACTTTGAGCGCCAATGTTGGCCACAGGTGCAAAATCTTTGATCGGATCGTAAAACGGTTTAGCACCAAGCGCGGCCGTCACAAAGTGACTTGAGGCGGCCATCAAAAGTGTTTTTCCATCTGGTGCTGAGTTTGCGACCAGGGAAGTTCCAATTGCACCTCCAGCGCCTTGATGGCTTTCGATGATCCAGTTCTCGCCAAGCTCTCGGGCCATTTCTTGGTACATGGCCCGAGCGGGTAATTCTCTTGCGCCTCCGGGTGCGAAAGGGACAACGATTTTGCCAACGGTTTTGTTACTTTGTGCAAACGTTGGCAAACAAGTCAGGGCCAACAAAGAGCCGATGAAGTCTCTTTTGTCAAACCTAACTTCAAAGGGGTTGAGAGGTGTGGTCATGGTTTAAAAGTGCAATAAAAGAAGAAGATACCCGAGTGGGGGTCTAGCGAAAATGATTCTGATCCCAAAACAAATCATCCACCTGATAAAGCTTGGGGATGAGACCTTGCTGAAAAGAATACAGGATCAAAAGTTCAAGAGCCTTTTTGTTTTTTTCTATCCCAAAGGGAGTTAAATCTTTTGCGTTGTGTTTTTTGGAGTCGGCCTTTTTTTTGCTTTCTTCAAGAAGTCGATAGACCTCATGGACGAGAGCGGGGTGAGCGTTGCAAAAATTTCTTTTGATGACCATCATGTGATTGATGGGAACCATCCCATGGCGTTGCCCCCAGGCTTGAGCCGCTTCGTGAGGATCGGGCAAGACCGGTTGCAGTCTTGCGTCATCGGGCAAGTCGGTGCCAATGATTGCCGCATCCAATTCTCCCTTCATGAGCATATCCAACATGCTTTGATCGGCTCGAGCTCTTTTAAAGCCTTTGGGGTCTGGGAACTCTGCCAAGTGACCGTGCTCAAAGGTGACCCACTGTATATCTCGCAAATTAACGCCATACTCATTGCTCAAGATCCCTCTGACCCAGGTGACCGTGGTTTGTGCGTGGGCACGAATACCGATTTTTTTGCCCTTGAGTTGAGACACACCCAGAGCGCCTCGTTCGCGGTTGTGTACCAAACAATGGTGTTGATACCGACCCTCGCCAACGACAGCGGGAAGCATGACCAGTGGTTTTTTGTAAGCTTTTGCTTGAAGGGCTGTGACCAAGGCCAACTCAGCCAAATCGAACTCTAGGTCTCTGACCACACGCTTGAACATGCGGTTGGGCACAGGCGCATCGGTAAAATTAAAATCAATCCAGTCTGAAGGGATCAAACCTTCTTTAAGGGGCAAGGTGTTGGGGTAGGAGCCCAAAAGCGTATGGAGTTTGAGTTTGTCTTGCGTCATGTTTTTAAACCCCTTGGATTTGCTGCAAATTAGAATAGAGTTGATGGGCGGTTTTTGAGAAAATCCACTCTTGGTCGCTGAGGGGCAATTTTTCTGCGGCACTCAAAGCCTCGATCAAGTGCTCTTTGAGTGAGCCCGTATTGGCTGGGAAATTTGACCCCCACGCAATTCGCTTTGCACCAAAAGCATCAACCACTTTTTTAAAGAAGCTTTGTGAGTCAGACAGACCAAGTTTGGAGTCTCTCACGATATGCGTGGTCAGTTTAAAAAAGAGATTTTCAAATTTCACCAATTCAAACAAAGTGTTGGCATTCGCGTAGGGCGGGCCATCTTGCATTTCAGGCCTTGCAAAGTGGTCTAAAAGCACGATGGCTTTGGGAAATCGAGTCAATACATTTTGAAGAGCTGGCAACCCATTGGATCTGATTTGCACACAGACAGGAATTTGTTGGCTTGAGAGGAGGTCCCAAAGCTCAAACGCTTTGGGGTCATCTAGTTTTTTGGTCGTGTCTTGCGCGGTGTGTCCTGCGATAAAGAGCCTAAGACCGCTCAAACCTTGTTGGGTCCAATGCTGGACTTGATCAATTGCAGTGGGGTCCAGAAAATCCACAGAGAACACGCCAACAAAAGCCTCTGGGTGGTCCTGGGTGCCTTGAACGACGTAACTGCTGTCATGCCCGTAGCAAGTGGAGGCTTGAACCAGCACGGATTTGCTCACCCCCGCGTCTTTCATGTATTGAGCCATTTGGTGGCTATTGACAGGACGCTCCTTGGACCAATCCGATTGCTTGCCACCCATGGGGTCTAGGGCTGGAAATTGACTGGGATCGTCTGAGATGATGTGGCAATGGGTATCGACAATATTTGCAATGGAATGAGTCATAGAGAAGTGAAAAATTAAAGGACCTTTGAGCGGCTGAAATCAGCGACTCAATAGATGTTTGACAAACGCAAGGGCTGTGGAATCGGTTTTGAGTTGCCCGCCAACATCGGGTGTGACTTGAGCTGTTTGCATCAGATGCACTGCAGTTTCCTCCATGGCCTGAGCCGCCAATTTGAACTGTGCCAGTCCTTTTCTTTGGCCATGCCACTCAAGCAGCATGGCTGCAGAAATGATTTGAGACAAAGGGTTGGCGATGTTTTGGCCAGCGATGTCTGGCGCCGAGCCGTGCGCTGCTTGGCCCATTGCATAGTGAGCTCCTGCGTTGAGTGTGCCTGCCAGCCCTAAGCTGCCAGAGAGCTCAGCGGTGAGGTCTGACAAAATGTCCCCAAACATGTTGGTAGTCACGATGACGTCAAATTTCTCAGGCGCTCTGACCGCATGGGCCATCATGGCGTCAACGATGAGGTCATCTACTTTGATATCTGGATAGGCTTTGGCCGTTTCACGGCAAATGTCAATGAACATGCCGTCGCCAATTTTCAGCACATTGGCTTTGTGCACAATGGTGACATGTTTCTTTCTATTTTTCGCAAGTTCAAATGCACTTTTGGCAATTCTCTCGCAACACTGTCTGGTGATTCTTCTGAGGGAGATGACCACATCGGGCGTGATGAGCATCTCGCTGCCACCGGATTCAACATTTCTGTCTGCATAAAACCCTTCGGTGTTTTCACGCAGCACAATCAAATCAAAATCACTGGCGGCTCTTTTGGCAATACCTGGGTAGGTCTTTGCAGGTCGAATATTGGCAAAAAGGTCGAGTTTTTTGCGAAAAAACATCGATGGATTGATCTCCCCCTTCGATTCGTCTTTGAAGTCATAGGTGGCCATGGGGCCAAGCATCAAGCCATCGCTGATTTTGACTTTTTCGAGCAGATCTGTCGTGACAGTGGCTCCAAGCAATTTTAGGCTTTCGTGTCCGGCAATGGCGTGTTCCAACTCCAGCCCAAGTTGGAACTTTTGGGAAACTGCGCTTAACACCTCATCGCAAGCGGCCATGGTCTCTGGCCCAATTCCATCTCCAGGAATGACAATAATTTTCATCTCTTTTTTTCCAAGTAAACTCTAATCCTCTCAAAGCCTAGCATTTGAGCTTTGAGCCGGTTCTTTGAACCCTAGAGTCTACAGATTTAATCGCCTTCAATGAGAACTTTCTTATCTTTAAATGCATTACATTTTTTAAGTCATGACAAAATTATCCAAAAATGAATTGACCACTTTGACCCAATCTGCTTTTGTTGCGCTGGGTCTGAGTCCGGAAGATGCGAGAGAAGTCGCCCATGTATTGGTGATGGCAGAGCTTTTTGGCCTAACGACCCATGGTGTTTCAAGGGTTGAGTCTTACGGAGAGCGTTTGCGGGTCAAAGGCATCAATCCAACGCCCAACATCACGGTTGAAAAATGTGCCCCGTCCTTGTTCAAGGTCGATGGGGACAATGCGGTGGGTCCCTTGGTGGGCATGAAATGTTTGAATGTTGCGATGCTAGCGGCGAAGGCACAAGGCGTGGCGGTTGTGCTGGCGAGAAACAGCAACCACTTCGGCCCCATTTCTCCTTATTCATTGTTGGCTGCAGAGCAAGGATTTGCGACCATCATCGGCAGCAACGCAACCACCACCATCGCACCTTGGGGCGGAAGTGATGCAAGGCTTGGCAACAGTCCTTTGGGCTTTGGTGTGCCAAATCCCAAAGGCCAGCCCTTCTTGTTGGACATGGCCATGAGTGTGGTTGCGAGAGCAAAAATTCGAAACGCATTCAAAGCGGGGCAGTCCATTCCAGACACCTGGGCAACAGATGCCAAGGGCGTGCCTACAACCAGCCCCAAAGATGCACTCGATGGGTTTTTGTTGCCCATTGGCGGGCACAAAGGCTATGGCCTGGCGCTTTGGGTGGACATGCTGGCGGGTTTGCTCAGCGGGGCGGCTTATTTGACGCACGTAAAATCTTGGCTTGATGAGCCTGATTTACCACAAAATTTAGGTCATTTTTTCATTTTGATCAATACTCAACTCCTGGGCAACTCAGAGTGGCTTGCACAAAGGATGCATGATTTTGCAGCTATATTGCATGACAGCGAAGCGGCCGATCCCCAAAAACCGGTGATTGTGCCTGGTGAAATCGAGTTGAATAAGATGCAAGATTATTTGCAAAATGGCATTCCAATTGACGATGATTTGTTGCTACTATTGCAGAATTACAGCAAAGGTCATTTTCCAAAGTAGTTTTTGCTCGAGAATTGTGCTCCTCAAGGTGGCGTCAAAATACAAGTACAACTTGCAAGCTATGCATACATTGAGTTCTTTCTTTTCAAAGGGGTACGCTTGGCTCCTTTGGGCCAAGGGGCTTCGCTCGTCGATGGGAGATACGGTGTCTCAGGCGCAAGTCAACACCCGCTCCATCAAATGGGTCAAAACCATGGCCTGGTCTGGGCCAGAGGGCTTTAGCGGTATCCCCGTCAGCATGCGTGCTCTAAAGTTGACTGAACTTTTGGGTCTACCCTTTGTGATTGACAGCCATGGCAGTTCGCGTGGTATTGTGGCGTCTCAAACGGTTCAACAATCTGTGCCCAATGGAGTTGTGCCTTGAATTTTATTGCTGCGGGCAATCTCGCTATGAAGCCTTCGTTGTTCGAGTCTTTGTCATAGGATCCGCAGCTTTTAAGAAAACCAGGAGTTTAAATTTGAAGCAAGAAATTAAAGTTCACGGCGTGGTTCATCAAACGCCTTCATTTGTGGTGCCGAAGAAATCGTGTGATTGTCATACGCATGTGTTTGGACCGCATGATCAGTTTCCTTTGTCCAAAGACAGAAAATACACCCCCCCACAGGCCTCGATTGCTGACATGCTGGCACTGCACGATCCCTTGGGTTTAGAGAGAGTGGTCATTGTGCACCCCTCGCCCTATGGAAGTGACAACCGTTGTACCCTGGACGCCTTGGCGCGTTTGGGTGACAGAGCGCGTGGCGTTGTGGTGATTGACAAAGCCACCACGGCCTTTGAAATTCAAAAAATGCACGAACTTGGTGTTCGGGGCGTGCGCATCAATTTGGAGACACAAGGCGTTGCAGATAAGAGGTATGCAACCAAAGAGATATCTTGGGTCTATGAAAAAATCAAAGACCTAGGCTGGCATATTCAACTCTTTACGCAATTGAAAGTGCTCAGTGATTTAGAGAGTGTCTTTAAAAAATTTGACATTGAATTTGTGGTGGATCATTTCGGATTGATCAACCCATCTTTTGGAATGTCTCAGCCACACCTTGAGCGTGTGATCTCCATGATCAAATCGGGTAAGTTGTGGATTAAATTGTCTGCCCCTCACCGCATATCCTCAAAGCCTGATGGAGATGATGTGACACAGTTGGTCAAGGCGCTCATTGAGGCCAATCCCTCCAGAATGCTGTGGGGCAGTGATTGGCCGCACCCCGGGGGGAAAATTGGTCAAGCTCGAAACATTGACAAGCCCGAAGCGTTCAATCCGATAGACGATGGTGCCGCATTGAACCGGCTTCATAAATGGGTTGGTGATAAATGGATTTTGGAGAAGATTTTGGTCCAAAATCCTGAAAAGTTGTATGAGTTTTAATTCTCTGTGCATGAGTGACCCTAGCAGCGGCCAAGCTTTTAGCCGTGATTGATCTGATCGAATGAATTCAATGAAACATTATTTTTTAAATCCTTTGAGATGTGTATTTATTTCCTTACTGACTTTAGGTGCATCGTTTGCGCAAGAGGGTTCGCCAAAAGCCATCAGGATCATCGTGCCCTTTGCGCCAGGTGGGAGCAACGACATTGTGGGTCGAAGCATGGCCCAGCAGTTGAGTGCTCGACTCAAGCGCAATGTGTTCATTGAAAACAAGCCTGGTGCAGGCGGCTCCATGGGGGCTGACTTGGTGGCTCACGCGGAACCAGACGGAGCAAATATACTTTTAATCTCTTCAACCTTCACCATGAATGCGTCCATCATGAAGCTCAATTACGATCCGGTGCAATCCTTTGTCCCGATTGCGATGATGGGTCTTGGGCCCAGTGTCATCGCCGTGAGCAGTGCCTTGCCCATCAACACGATCAAAGAGTTTGTGGCGTATTCCAAAAAAAATCCTGGGCAAATTTATTTCGGTTCTGCAGGCGTTGCCAGTTTCCAGCACTTTGCGATTGAGTTGTTCAAATTCAAGACTGGGGCGGACATCACCTTGGTTCATTACAAAGGGGGCGGCCCAGCATTGGTTGATTTGGCTGCGGGACATGTCCAGGTCGCTTTGGGCAGTTTGATTCAAATGCAAAACTTTCTTCGCGCGGGCAAGATCAAGCTGTTGGCTGTTGCGGGTCCGAAGCGAGTTGATTTGATTTCACAGGTCCCCACGCTTAAAGAGTCTGGTATTGATTTGGAGGTCAATAATTGGTGGGGTTTACTCGCCCCAGCAGGCACGCCGACAAGCTTTGTTGACATGGTTCACAAGGAGGTCAATGCGTCATTGTCTTCGCCAGAGATGATCAAACGATTTACCGCTGAGGGTGCAGAGGTCTGGCCCATGAGCAGACCAGAGTTTGAGCGCTTGTTGGCAGATGATTCCGCAAAATGGGCACAGTTGGCCAAACAAACTGGCATCAAAGCGGAGTGATCTGATGGCCATGATTGTTCATCCCCTTCACACTCAATTTGGTGCCCAAATTGCGGGTATCGATTTAAAACAAGTCATAGATGATGCGCTTGCAAGTTCTCTCAGGCAGTGCTTGGCAGACCATGCGGTGTTGGTGTTTCCTGGCCAGGGTCTAGATCCGGCGCAGTTTCAAACGTTTGGAGAAGTGTTTGGTGAGTTAATGCCCCAGCAGTTCAAGAGTTACACGCTCGAGGATTTTCCGTTCATTGGGTTTAACTCAACCAACGACTTGCCTAGAAAAAACGGCAAGCTACAAGTCAGAGGTGAGAACTACCACACGGATCACTCCAACGAGCTTTGTCCTCCAAGGGCCACCGCCTTGGTGGCTGTTCAAATCCCATCTGTGGGCGGAGATACGCAGTTTGTTGACGTGAGGCAGGCCTATGATGACTTGCCTCCAAAGCTTCAGCAACAAGTCAATGGGCTTCGTTCCTTGCATGTCTTGCAAAGCTCTAGAAGTCCAAGAAGCTTTACCAAGTTAAGCGATGAGGAGCGAGCAAAAATACCCAGTAACTTGCAACCTTTGGTGATAGCGCATCCCATTAGTGGGCGAAGCGCGTTGTACCTGAACACCGGTCGCATGGAAGGTATCCAAGGCATGCCCGAGCAAGAAGCTTATGATTTGATTAATTCTTTGTACGAGCACGCGACTCAAAGCAAATACGAATACAGGCACCGTTGGCAAGTGGGTGATGTCGCCATTTGGGACAACCGATCCGTGATGCATCAAGCCAATGCGGATTATGACCCAGAGCAATACAGGTATCTTTACCGTTTGATGGTGAGTGGAGATGCTTTGCGTGCCGCTCAATCTTAGAAGTTGGTGGACTTGGGTCTCACGTATCGTACCTGGGAAAATGGCTTTGATGGGAATGTGCCTCAAGCAAGCGAAGCATGGCATGCCACTCGAGCACGCCATAAGGACGTCTCGTACCGGGTTGGTAGAGATGGGCTGTTTTTTCTAATATGTCATGCGAGGGCATGGTGAGCTCGGTTTTTGCAGCCATGGCGTCAACTTGCGCTTGGCAAGACATTTCAAGTTGGTACATGGTGTTGAAGGCTTGTGGGGCGTCTGGGCCACATGTCAAAAGCCCGTGGTTGCGTAAAATCATGGCGTTGTGCATACCCAGGTCAGCAACCAGTCGCACCCGTTCGGCCAAGTCGATGGCGGGGCCCTCAAAGTCGTGGTAACCCAAATGATTGACAAAACGAATGGACGTTTGTGTCATGGGCAGCAGTCCGCAAGCCATGCTTGCCACAGCCATGCCGGCACGGGTGTGTGTGTGAATGATGCAATTGACATCGGTGCGTGCTTGATGAATAGCGCCGTGAATCACATAGCCAGACTTGTTGATGCCGTAGTCGGTGTCTGGCTGATGGAGGATATTGCCATCGAGGTCGATTTTGACCAAACTAGAGGCGGTGATTTCTTTGTAGAGCAGGCCATAAAGATTGATCAAGATGTGCTCGGTGCCAGGAATTTTTAGAGTGATGTGGTTGTAAATCAAATCGGTCATGCCGTAGGCATCGATCAAGCGGTAGCAAGCAGCCAGTTCAACCCTTGCATCCCACTCCTCAGAGCTGACGTCGTTTTTGATGGATTTGAATTGGGTGCTAAAGTTGGATGCGCTCATGATGAACAGTAAGAGTGGAGAAGTAAAATAAAGTCTGTGAAGGAATAATAGCTCAATTTTGTAGATAAGAAGCGGGTCCTAGACCAATTTGAAAAATATTAGGGTTTGATGGAGTGGCCTTCATGTGCAAGCGGTGGTATTCTGTGAAAGATATGCTCATTTTTTCAATAACCTAAAGGCGTTTGATATCTATGAAAATGCGCTATATATTTTTTTTCTTGTTTTATTTTTTGTCCCTTTCTTTTTCTATGAATTCAATCGCTCAAATTGCACAATCCTTGGCACCCAGTGGAAAGATCAAAGCGTCTATTAATTTGGGCAATCCCATTTTGGCCAACAAAGACCCTAAAACAGGTCAACCCGTGGGTGTGTCCGTTGACTTGGCGCAAGCGTTGGCCAAAAAACTCGGCGTGGAGTTGGAGTTGGTGGTCTTTGCGTCGGCTGGTGAGTCGGTTCAAGCGGTCAAAGAAGAAAGAGCGGATTTCGGATTCTTTGCCATTGACCCCGTCAGAGGCGAGGGCATTGCGTTTAGCGACGCCTATGTTTTGATTGAGGGAAGTTATTTGGTCAGAAACGACTCTGCCGTGAAAGCCAATGAAGAGGTTGATCGCAATGGCATTCGAGTCACGGTAGGCAAGGGCAGTGCTTACGACTTGTATCTCACGCGAGAGTTAAAGCATGCAAGCATCGTTCGCTCTCCCACCTCGCCCACAGTCGTGGATTATTTTATCGAGCATCAGATTGAAGTTGCCGCGGGTGTCAAACAGCAGTTGGAGTTTGACCAAAAGAGATTCGCCAATTTGAGACTCTTGCCAGGAAGGTTCATGGTCATTCAGCAAGCCATGGGCATTCCAAAGTCTCGCTCGGCGCAAGCTCATCAGTTCTTGATCGATTTCGTCAAAGAGATGAAGACCAGTGGCATGATCAGTCAATCCCTTCAATCTCACAAGATCGAAGGTGCTTCTGTTGCACCTTGATTGCTTTGGCAAAGAGGGTGTCAATTGTTTTTGAGTTGTTGAGCGATTTTTTTCCCCAACTCAACGCCCCATTGATCAAAAGGATTGATGGACCATATGGCCGCTTGGGTAAAGACTTTGTGCTCGTAAAGTGCCATCAAAGCGCCCAATGTTTTGGGCGACATTTCATCTAGCCAAATGCTGGTGCTTGGGGAATTGCCTCTAAAGGTTCGATGCCCTGCGAGAAGAGCAATTTGTTCATCACTGAGGCCAGTCTCTTTGAGCTCTTTTTTTGTTTCCTGAAGATTCCTGCCCTGAGCCAAGGCTTTGGCTTGAGCCTTCATGTTGAGGACCAAGCACTGATGGTGCTCCTGCGCTTTGTCTGTCGGGCATGTGTCAGATTTCAAGCCAATGAAATCAACGGGGACCAGATGGCTGCCTTGGTGCAAGAGTTGAAAATAAGCGTGTTGGCCATCAATTCCAAGACCGCCCCAAACAATTGGAGATGTATGGACTTGCATTGGGTGCGTTTGAAGGTCCACCCCTTTGCCGTTGGACTCCATCTCCAGTTGTTGCAAATAAGGAGTGAAATGACTTAGCAAATAGGAGTAAGGTGCAATGTGATGGGTATGGGCTTTGAGGAAGTTGTTGTTCCAAATGCCAATGAGAGCAAGCAAGACAGGCAAATTTCTATCCCAAGGTGTTTGGTGAAAATGCTCATCCATGGCTTGAGCGCCTTCAAGCAGCTCTTTGAATTTTTTCTCGCCAATGGCAACGACAACAGGCAGCCCAATGGCGGACCACACTGAATACCGTCCTCCCACCCAGTCCCAAAACTTAAAGGTCTGTTCGCTTTTGTAACCACTTTGTAACGCCAACGCTGTGTTTGCTGTCACGGCGACAAGGTGTTGGCTCATTTTATCAAGAGGACATCCATTTTGTGTTAACCACTGTTTGGCGCTGGCGGCAAGCAGCAGAGTTTCTTGGGTTAAAAATGTTTTGCTCTGAACGATAAAGAGTGTGGTCCTGGGATCAAGATCAGACAAGACTTTGAACAAGGCCCAGGCATCCACGTTGGAGACAAAGTGCACACGAGGCAAGGCAGCTGAGCTTGATGGTTTCTCCAATGCCTTTAGGTTGGACAAAGCTTGAACACACATTCTTGGACCGAGGTCTGAGCCCCCTATGCCAAGATTGACCACATCTGTAAACGCCTCACCGCTGTAGCCCTGGTGTTTTTGGGCTCGAATTTGTTCAGCAAATGAGCAAAACCTCTCTAATTCAAGATGAACCTCATGGGTGATGCTTTTGCTCCAAGCGACTTTGTGTTCATCTAGATTTCTGAGTGCAGGATGAAGTGCGGCACGTTGTTCCGAGCTATTGACTTCTTGCCCCTGAAAAAAACGCTGTATTTGATCCTTGAGGTTTGATTCTTGAGCGAGTCGTTGAAGCGCGACCAAGACGTGCGAGTCAACTCTTTGGCAGGTAAAGTCCAGCTCAAGTCCCAAAGCTTTGTAATGCAAAGCCTCACAGCGACTCTCATCTTGCAAAAGATCACGCAAATGGGGCATTTCACGTGTACTCAAGCCTTGGAGTTCGACCCAAGACTTGAGCGCGTTGACCGAATGGGCTGGTTTCATTGAGTAAAGGATTGAACGTACCGAGCGGATATCTCAAGGATCAGTCTGCTGAAATTTTTCTTTCGCGGATCAGTTTGCCCCATTTCTTTGACTCGCTGTCAATGAACCGAGCCAATTCCTCGCGCGTGCCAGGCTCAGGCGTGAGTCCATGTTTGATCAATGCCTCCTTGACCTCGGGATTTTGGAGGACTTTGACAAGCTCAAAGTTCCATCGGTCCAATATTTTCGGATGTATTTGTGAAGAGGCGACAAAGGCATACCAATTCACAGCATTGAAACCTTTAAAGCCGGACTCGGCAACGGTGGGCAAGGCGGGTAGAGTCGGGCTTCTAGACAAGCCTGTGGTGGCCAAGGGAATGACTTTGCCTGTTTCAATATAAGGGCCTGCAGAGGAGGGCGTTGAGAAGTAAGCAGACACTCTGCCACCTAGCAGGTCTGTCAATGCTGGTGCCCCCCCCTTGTAGGGAATGTGAGTGATGTCAATGTTGGCTTCTTGGTTGAAAAGCTCACCAGCAAGATGTGAGGCTGAGCCTGATCCGGTGGAGGCGTAATTGAGCACGCCAGGTTTGGATTTGGCCAAGGCAATGTATTGAGCCAAGGTCTTCACGCCCAAGCTGGGACTGACGACCAAGACGTTTGGAAAAAGAAGACCCATGGTCAAGGGGGCGATGTCCTTTTGAGCGTCATAGCCCACCTTCATCATGTGTGGAGCGATGGCCAAGGGGCCGATAGAGCCTAGCAAAATGACAGATCCATCAGGTTCGGATTTGGCAATGATTTGATGGGCAATGTTTCCACCTGCACCCGCTTTGTTGTCAATCAAAACGGATTGTCCCAAGTTTTCTGACAACTTCTTGGCAATCAATCGAGCGGCTGTATCAGAGGCGCCCCCAGCAGCAAACCCAACGATCATGGTGATAGGCTTTTGGATGGGGATGTCTTGTGCAGAAGTCGAAATTGAAAACACACTGAGAGCAAAAGACAAGGCCAAACATCGCAAGCACTTGTTGAGAAAACACGCTGGTAAATTAAGGGGTGAGCATGGAGCCATCAGTAAACCTCTTTTAATCTTCTTTGAGTATCAATCGACTGGGTTGTCTTTTTTCGACTGCAAAACGCACCAGTGCAGCACCTCGGTAAATGCCGTGTGCAAATTTACCATAGGGAAGTGTTAAAAACAAAGCCATGATGGAGCCTAAGTGCAGGGCCAAGAGCAGTGGCATGGCCACTGTCTTTGCCGCCAACCACAGTAGCAAGCCACTCAAGGAGGTAAGGATCAATAGGGCAATGAAGCCCAGGTCCATGGGTTTTTGCTGTGAGTCCCCGTGGTCTTTGTGTCGGCTTAAATTGAGTTTGGCAAGACCGATTGATCCCAGCAACAAAGACACGCCGCCCACTACGCCAAGCAGTTTGGGCAAGGTGCTCAAATCATAGGGCGCAGGAAGATCTAAGGCGTAGTGATAGAAGGTGGCGACCGAGGTTGATGCAAAGCACAACATAAAGCCATAGAAAGTGAGGTGATGCGCGCGACGTTTGGACAGGGTAAAGGCATCGTCTTCATTGTTGCAGCCTTCTCCGTGCCCGCCATCCAAATACTTCAAGGTGAGCATGTTTTGAGTGGCCTCCAAGCTTGCTTGAGCAGAGGGGCCCACTTCGCCAGTGACGGGTGATATTTTAGATAAGAAGGTAAAGAGGCCAATGCCCAAAGCGATCACATCAAAGATAAAGATCGGCGCAAATAAACTGATCAAGGCGTTGTGACTCAAGATGTCGTAAAAGCCCAGCGCCTTGGAGCCATCGAACACAGATGCGTTTTGCTTCATCATGATCAAGGCGATAAAAAATGTCAAAGACACCGTCAAACAGATTGCAATCCAAAGACCATTGTGTTGATACCATTTGCCCATCGATTTTGGCCAGGCATAAGCTTGATAGGTCTCTAGCCTGACTTTGGCCATGCTTTGTGGAATGTTGATCTGAAAGTCATGGGGGTCTGCATACTGACAAGCGTGCAGGCAAGCACCACAACTGTGGCACAAGTTGGCCATGTAATGGATGTCATTTTGCTCAAAGCTCAAGCGTCTAGTCATGGCTGGAAACACAGCACAAAAACCCTCACAGTATCGACAGGCATTGCAAATTTGCAATTGCCTTGCAACTTCTGCCTCATTGGGGCTGAGTGCGGCTTGACCCAGTGCAGTGTCCTTGGCTTGTTGAACCAATTCGTTAAGCGCTTGCATATTTAAGATTCCTCGCTGAGCGTGTTTTCAAGTGATGGGCTCAGGGCCATTGCGCCTGCAAGTCCCGAGTCGATTAAATGGGGTTGCATGGGGCTTAAAACAAATTGAGCAGCTTGCTTTCCCGCAATTCGACCATAGGCTGTGCCAATGGTCATGCCAACCCCAGCGGTGTACCCTTTCCCCAGAACATTGCCAGCCATGATTTCGCCAGCGGCAAATAAGTTCGGACTGGGCCGATCAGAGAAATAAACGGCCGCGGTCTTATCTGTCTTAAGCCCCAAGTACGTGAACGTGATCCCAGGTTTGACGGGATAAGCATAAAACGGGGCTTGTGTAATGGGCATCGCCCAGTGGCTTTTAACGGGGGCAATGCCTTCGGTGTGGCAGTCATCTAAGACCGTATGGTTGAAGGTGCCAATTTGGCATGCGTGGTTGTATTCATGCATGGTTTGCATAAAGACGTTTTGATCAAGTCCAATCAACTCTGCCAACTCTTCAAGGGTATTGGCTTTGGTGCCTTCAAACACCGGTGGCATAAAGCGGCCCACGGCTTTCGCATCTGTGATTGAATAAGCAATTTGGCCTGGTTGCAAGGCCACCAAACGTCCCCAAATCGCGTAGCGTTTGGGCCAAAAGTCTTCACCTTCATCGTAAAAGCGTTTGGCAAATTTATTGACGACTACGCCCAGGGAAACACAATCTATTCGCGTGCAAATGCCACCATCGTACAGCGGTGCCCTTGCATCGATGGCAACCATGTGCGCTTGCGTTGGGTCGCCAATGATGTCGGCCCCTTGCTCTTTGAGTCGATCGATCATGGTGCCTTGATTAAAGCGCGTGCCACGGATGAGAAAGTTATCCGCTGTCCATTCTCCCCATTCGTTTTGTCCCCAAGCGTCCCTGAGTTTGCCAATGTTGGACTCAAAACCCCCACAAGCCAAGACGCAGCTTTTGGCGTAGATGGTTTCTTGGGTGGTCGAGCCGTCTAGTCGCAAGTGAGAGAACGTGGCGCTTTTGAAAACACCGTCCTTGACTTCGATGTCAAAGGCAGTTGCGTTGTAATCAATTTGAATTCCTAAGTTTTCTGCACTTCTAAAGTAGGCGTTGATCAGGGCTTTGCCGCCGCCCATGAAAAATGCATTGGTCCTTGCAGTGTGAAGAGCGCCAGACAGTGAGGGCTGAAAGCGTACGCCGTGCTTTTTCATCCATGGCCTACAACTTGAAGAGTCTCGGATCGCAATGCGGGCCATCTCCTCGTTGGTTTGTCCGCCTGTGACTTTGAGCAAGTCTTGCCAAAACTCTTCTTCCGAGTAGGACTCCACCAGCACATCTTGAGGCTCGTCGTGCATGCACCTGAGGTTTCTGGTGTGCATGGAGTTTCCACCACGCCAGTTTTTAGGTGACGACTCCAAGAGTCTGACTGAACAACCAGCTTCTCTGGCCATCAATGCTGCGCAAAGCGCTGCATTTCCTCCTCCTATAACCAGTACGTCAACGGGTGTTTGATTTGACAATGACTTCTCCTATTTTTTTTCTCTCTGTGCTTGCTCAGAACCCCCCAGGCTCTTGCAATCCTTTGTGTTCCATAGGGGCTAAGCCCAGTGACTTATCCCAAAATCGATTGATGTGATTGGAGGGTGCTGGGTGAGCTCATCCGTGTTGAGACAGGGCTTTTTCTTTCCATAAAGCCCACGGCCGATCAAGGTGTTGGTCAGCCATGCCAGCAGTTGCCATGGCTTCTGCGTCGGTTAAAAATTCAATGGTGCCTATTTTCATCGACTCAAGTTGAAGTTTTGCATTGACTTCAGTGTAAATGGCTCGGTAGACCGCTTGTTTGATCGAAGTGCCAACGGCAACGCTGCCATGGCCACGCATGAGGGCTACTGTGGCTGAACCGAGGGTGTTGGCCAAAGATTTACCGAGTTTTTGAGAATTAATCAATAAGTCAGATGTTTCACCTGCCGTATGACGAATCTCGTAAATGGGTGTTTGAGAGCCTAAAAAACCACTCATATGGCATATGGGACGCAAGCGTTGCGAAGTGACGCCAAACGGGATGACCGATGGAGAGTGTGAGTGCACAATGGAATTGATATCTGGGCGTGCCCGAAATATTTCGCTGTGAATGAAGCGCTCAACGTAGGACTTTCTATTTTCAGGGTCGTGGATCACCCCCTCAAAGTCACACTCCAAGATGTCTTTGGCGCTCACCAAGCCTGGAGCCATGCTTTTTGCAATGAAGAACCGGCTCTCTTTGCTGGGGTGGCGAACACTGATATGACCAAAGCCATCTACAACGCCCTCGTTGTAGAGTATTTTGTTGGCGATCACCAACTCTTCAATCAGTGCATCTAATTCGTTTGACATAGGATAAATTTCTAAGAATTCAAAGTCCTCAATGATAACTTCTAAGTGGCCAGAATGTTTTTTGGGGGGTGTTTCCCCTGAACCTTGTCTTCTGATGGTCTTTGGGTGCGTTTGGATGTCGGCCCTTTTCAAGGGCTATAAAAAAAACAGGGAAAACGCAGGAATTACCTTCTTGGTCTCGTTTTTGCTTATAGATCCATGATGCTTGGATAAAAAAACAATAAAATTCATCCAGAAAACAATTAAATTTGAACTTTTGTATTAATATTGAGTTAATTTTGAGTTCATTTTGCTTTAGTAAAGTTTGAGGCTGTCGATCAATGAATGGGGAAAACTGTCAGTTTATGTTACTTTTTAAAAGAAGGTGTCAATACTTTGCCGTTTTAGAGGTGTTCTTGTTTGCTTAAATGTGTCTCAAATGTTTAAAAATAAAAAATTAATTGGGCTGATGATGTCTGTTGCGATCACTTTGTTGATGGCAAGCGTCTATCTTTTTAGCTTGCAATTAATGGACGATTCACCAACGACACAAGAGGAGTTGGCACAAGAAGTTCAAGAGTCAAGTGAGGCGGTGAGCGAACAAGCCCATTCAGGAAAAGAGACATCAAACGCGAATGAGTCAAAGTCAAAAAGCGCTGAAGTGCATTCGCTGACGCCACAAGAGAAAAAGGCAGAGATTAAAAGTCAGGCCAAGACTGAGAAAAATTCAACCGGTTCAAGCCATGACAATGAGCTAAAAGAAGAGGTAAAAATGGCAACGTCTCAACCACAACAAGAGCAAGGCTCAAGTGAGGTGCCTAAATCAGAAGCGCCAAATGAAGAGTCGGGTGTAGACTTGTCAAAAAAATATCGACCCCGAATCATTGGGCGATGCAAACTGATGTTTGATAGATTCAATAAGGTGGTACTGCAGGCCAATCAGTTCCACTCATTTGCGTACAGTTACGATGGCAAAAGTGGATACTGTGCTGATTCTGGGCCACAATCTTCATTGAAGTTGGCCAAAGAAATAGCCTTGTCTGATTGTGAAAAAAACAAAGCGTCGGCGGAGAGTTATGCCCCTTGCTTTATTTACTCAATTGAAAAGTAGATGGAGGTCACAGCATGAACTGCGATAAATGTGGTAAAGCCAATTCCCCTCAGGCCAAATTTTGTGGCAAATGC
>Ga0114978_10000137_pt1 | contig 59455 bp, 100 predicted proteins | sample S_140212_EF_Meta_FD_87027 | JGI IMG/M metagenome (GOLD analysis project Ga0114978, IMG submission 87027) | Freshwater microbial communities from Lake Simoncouche, Canada to study carbon cycling - S_140212_EF_MetaG | ecosystem: Environmental > Aquatic > Freshwater > Lake | place: Lake...
CACAAATAATTTAATTACTGATGTTAATTTTATGAATGGTGGTTATTATCTACATGTTAAAGACAGAACAGAACTTGCTGACCTTTTTAAAAGTGGTGGTAGGGATACTTCACCTCATGATTACGCCAAATCCGTTTTGGGTGAGGATTCATGGGAACCATATTGGGAGACTACGGACGATGTATATCGTGATGTTATTGAGGATTTAAACGAAGAGAACCTTGGAAATTTAGCTGAATACATTATTAAACAGATTGGAGGTCAGGAATTTTCTTTAGAGGATTATGATGACGAGTTATTTACTACCTTTTCCACAGAACAAGGAACCGAGGGAACATTCCAAATAACCAACGAAAATGTGATGAGGTTAATCAAGGATGAAAGTGCTATGAAAGAAATGTTAAAAGGCGATTTATCTGATTTAAAGAGTGAATTATATTCCATCCACAATAATGCTTATAATAGTGCTTACGAAACCGAAATATATAATGATGTTTGGTCAGAGTTATCTAACTATTTTGTTACAGGGTCTTGGGAAACAGAAACAAAAGAAAGGTCCGATGGGAAGAAAGTTTATCACGAATATATTAAAATCAATGATTTCTCGCAAGTTGTTTATGATTTCTTATCTGAAAATAAGGGTGGTACTTATAACGAGAGTGTTATGGAGTATTATGGTACTTATATTGGTGTTATTGCCTCTTTAATGGATAACAGTGATTATGAATGGTTAAGTTTTAGAGTCCCTGATTATCCTGATTGGAGCACAACTAAAAAAAATATAAACGAGTATTTCGGAGATTACATTTAACATGAAATACCTTGTAACTAAATCACAATTATTAGAAGCGACCAAATTCCCAAAAGGAAACGTTGCTCCCGACAAATATTGTCCAATGGTTGAAAGACTTATTATGGAGTTTTATGGTGATAAAATTTGTGATATTCTTGTCACACCATACGATAAGGAATTTTCTCATTATGTTTTAATCTCGTATAACGGTTATTCTGTTAGTGGAAAAAACGGGATAAAGGATAAAATTGAAAAATTAATTGATAGTTTTTTTCCTATAGAACCTTTGGTTGTAATTATGGACAATGACTCAGGATGTGACGATAATGACAGTAACCTTTAAGAAATATGAAATATAAATTAACAAATAAACAATTATTCAATTCCTTCAAATCTATAATGGAAGACTATTCTAAATTGGATAGTGCCGAAAAGAGTTATGACTATTATGATTCTGAAAAACATAGATATGTTGATGCAAATGTCGATAACTATTATGAAGATTTAGAAATGGATTGGGAGGACGATGATTGGATATTCCAAGTTCAGTATAAAAGAGGTGATTGGGGACACGGTCTTGAGTTACCTATTTTAAGATATACCGAATACATGGGGTCAGGTAGATTTATGACCATTAAATCATTGTTTGGTGACCTTTTTGAACCTCTATTAAAAGAATGGTTCAATAATACTTATCCTGTGAAGACACCTATAAAAACAGTAACAAAAGAAAACGACTAATATGAAAATTTTAATTACAGAAGAACAATATAAATTATTGGAAGGACTCCTAATCGAAGGTGAAAATAAACCAACCAACCCAAAACTTTGGTCACAATGTTTGGCTTGGGCAAGGTCAAGATATAAAGTTTGTCCAAGCGCTTATTGTAATGGCGCTGCCGCTAAAAGATATAAATCTAAAGGAGGTCGTTGGAAAAAGAAACCGACCAATGAATCAGAAGAAAGAAACGAGGCATCAAGTCCTGCACAACAAGCGGCGATTGCTATTAATATGAAAAAAAAAGGGATTGAACCAAAAAAAGAATCATTTAATGAGGATTTAAAACGATGGTTTAAAGAAAAATGGGTTGATGTAAGTAAAAAAGTCGATGGTAAACATCCACCTTGTGGAAGAAAAGATGCTGACGGTAAAGCGTATCCAAAATGTCGACCATCAAAAAAGGTTTCATCTGAAACTCCAAAGGTTGCTTCATCTTATGATAAGGATGAGAAAAAATCAATGACCCAACAAAAAAGAAGGGCCGAAAAAAAGGACCCAAAAGTAGGGACAGGTAATAAACCAACCATGACTCATTACAAAAAATGAAAATAATAATTACGGAAAACCAAATTGATAAATTACAAGTCCATATTCAAAATGTGATTGACTCAGAATTGGATAGTATACGTGAGGAATCTCAAGAATGGGGATTAGGTGAAATGGATGAGTTGGATGAAGTTGATTCCATAGATAAAATTGTTATTGATAGAATTGTACCTCATATTGGGATTGTTGTTTATATTGACATCTATTCCAAAACAGATAGAGAAGATTTTGATAACATTAGGGCCGAGATTCAATATAGGGTTTCAGAATGGGTTCCTAACGTAAAACTGTTCATTAACAACATTATTAGATAAAGTTATTTTTTATTTAATTTAAGATATTTATAATTAAAATGAAAATATGAAACACTTACTAAATAACTTATCGAACGAAGAAAAGAATAATATCCGTAAACAACATACAGGTGGCACGAATGTTATGACCGAAAATTTCGGTAGACTAATGAATGCGAAACTTGGTAACGTCAAACCATTAATTAATGAACAAAATGTAGGCACTGCTTATGCGTCGAATATTAATAACTATCCTAACTGTGTTAGAACTTTAGGTCGACCGACTAAAATTACCCCAAACCCCACAACATGGTTTGACCATGCTATTATGGGTAATGGAACAACAAAAGGATTTATATTTTACCCATATATGGTGGGTCAAGATGGAAAATCTTTAATGGTTCCTAATTCTTTAAAACTTAATAAACCAGGAACAACAGGTGAAGACGGAAGAGTGGTTTACGCTTGTAAAGGTAACGACATTTTAATCGAGGGAAAATTATATTCCTCTAAATGTCCTGTTGGTAAAGGTACGTCTGAGGAAATTAAAGAATTCCAAGATTGGTTAGATAGTAACGTTAAAGGGTGGGTCGCAAGCCAACCTGATGGTCTTAAAAAAGACCCAACAAAAGGTTATGGTAAATGTGGACCAAGTACTCGAAAGGCTTGGGCGAAGAATAAAGACGATTTCAAATTACAGAAAGCCGTTAAGTTTGTTCCACCACCGGTAGAATCTGGTGAAGGAGATGATGTTGTTATTCCTGATGCGGTTGCGGTTAACGAAAATTTCCGTAGATTAATGAACGCCAAACTTGGTAACGCCAAACCATTGATTAATGAACAATAAGACAAAGATTATACTGAAGCTCGTAAAGATTAATACAACAAAATAATATAAAAACCCCCATTTCTAAAGAGTGGGGTTTTTTATTTCAGAAATTTTTCCTATCTTTGTTCTATGGAAGAATTTATTGGAAAAGAAGTTATCATTTATCCTGGTGACACACACAAAAAACAAGGTATTGTTAAATCGGTTAGCTTTAACGGAATTACGTTTATGATAACAAAATATGATAAAAATGACGGACAATACGTTGTTGGAAAACTAACCTTCATTTCTTATAGTGCGAGACTAACCTTTAGAGAAATATAATATGAAAAAATTACGAAAAGAAATAGAGTTCAAGGGACAAGGCGGTTTACTTGACGCGTTTGATGATATGTTGAAAGAAAAATACAACATAACTGATGAAGAATATGATTATATTTCTATGACCGCCACTGACGAAGAGTTAAGTATATTCCTTAATGGACTTGGTAGTTTGGGTAGTACCCCATCATTCACCACTAAACGTAAATCATTGGAGATTCGTAACAAATACCTCAACCTTTTTAACGAACAATCATGAAAAAATTCATCATATTAACCCTTCTTTCGTTCATTTTTGTTTCTTGTAACCCCACAATGCACGTTGTTGGTTCGGGCATGAGAAAAATGAATGTCAAACAAAATAAATATTCGGCAAAAAAACCGTATGTTAAAAGTTAACTGTATGAAATTTCCTCAACATCTATTAAAAGTATTGGAAAAAACCAATCCTGAGATAATGGACATATACATTATTAACCACGAAGAATTTCCTGTTATTAACCAACTAAGTTTTGATAGAAAATTTAAGTTTATCGTGAATTTAAGGGTGTCGTTTAATGATAAATTCAATGATTATGACACTCCTCGTATGAATAATCTAAAAAAATATGAGGACCTTATTGGAAGTTTATTTAGTATGTCCTTTCCTGATAACGACAATGTGAGGATTAATGTTGTTGACATTATTATTCCCCCGAAAATGGACCCTCATTCTCGTGAGGAATTTTTTAAGATATGGGAGTAACTATATTTTATTACGGGGTATTTATATGATATGAACTACATCATAACTGAAAACAGAATACACGAGTTAAAAACCAATTTTCTTAATGGATATATTGGGGATAATGTTTTGCGACTTGATACGTATCTTTTGATATATAACTCCAGTAATAATGATGATTTTGAAAACTTAGAACCTTTTCTTGAGTATGATTATAGTGATGGGAGATTATTCATTAACTCCGACATTAGAGACAATTTTATGTCTTTATTTGGTGCCGAGAATTCCGAGGCCGATGAATTCATTTCAAATTGGTTCTCAGATAAATTTGGTGTTACCGTAGAATTTACCGCATAAGATGAAAATATTAATTAAAGAATCACAGTTAAAAAGTTTTATTAAAAATAAACTTGGCGTTGATTTAACCGACAGAATACATATTGTGACCAATAAGTGGGAACTACCTATGGAATTTGATGATTTTATAACCCCAACTAATTTAAACACATATCTTAATAATTATGGTCCCATGTTCTTTATTGAAACAAAGAATAATCTGTATCTGACCCAAGATAGGGGAAGAGACAATGGATGGTTTACTATAGATAAATACGGAGGGATTACTGACGAGTTTGAAGTAATGACCAACCTTGGAGTTGGTAAATTAGGATTATCAATGAACGACCTAATCTCAATGTACTTTTAAACTTATTTTCAAGTATTTATATTAAAACAAATATATTATGACGAAAATAGTGAGGTTAACAGAATCTGATTTAATCAGATTAACCAAAAAAATTATCAAGGAAGGTGATAATGAATCAAAAAAACTTAATAATTTAAAACATGATGTTAAAACTTTATTGAGTAGAAAACTTGCAACAATTGATACAAGCAAGGGAGATTGGAAACACGGTTCTCGTGATTTTACATTAACAGAAATTTTAGACAATTTAGAAAGAATTGTAAAAGAATATAGATAATATGGACTATCTTATTACGGAAGACCAATATCAGAGAGTTGTTAAGGGTACCCCCAACATCGAATCATTAATCATTAAGTTCTTAGATAACTACATGAAGGGGGTGACATATGTTTCTACTCCAAAATCACGTAATTATGGTAATCTTAGACAAGCTTGGTGTAAAAATGGTATAGAAGTAATGATAACAATATATTATTTTGATAATGACGAGTTTTATAACGGGTATTTGTCAGTTGATGAAGAATTGGTTAAAGATATTATGACCCTGTTTAGAGTGAGGAAATCATACGTTTTACACGTTATTTCTGATTGGTTTGAGGAAAAATACTCCACAGAATTTGCTAAGAAAATGGGTGAACCTGAACTAGGTATTGATGATGTTGATACTGATGATAAAAAAGTCGCCTGTTCTAAAGAATTCACATTACCTGAGGGGATTACTAAAGATGAGATGGTGGATTTTATTGTTAAAAATACCGCGTATCGTAGAGATGAGGTGGTCAAACTAATTGAATCAGGAGAAAGAGAGATAGAAGATTTCTATCTTGATATTGTTGATACTGTCGACAGACGACAAAGATACGGAATTTAACATGGAGTATTTTATTACAGAATCACAATATCATTTATTATCCGTAAGGAGACGTTCTGACGCTATTGAGCATGTGGTGGACAATCTTATGGAAAATATGTATCCCTGTGATTACGAGAACTCTAATCAGTTTATTGATGGAGTTTCTGATGAACTATATTTTTATTATCAAGACGTTGACGATTTAAAAGATTTACCTTACCCTGAAATTGCCGAATTTTTATTTAATGGTTTGTTTCATCACATAACAGGTTATTGGGAAGAAAGGTGTGGGGGACAAGAAATATCTGAAACTATTGTAACTAGTAACACATATAAAAAAAGTTTAACCAATGATTTTAAAATATTTGCCAAAGTATTGAACACTACTAATAAATTAACGGGTAAACCATATTACGATTTTTCCGACATTTACCCTGAATTAAAAATTAAGTATATAGAACCGATGACCGAAAATGGTGCAGAAATATATATTAATGTTGAAGAGGCTCTCCCAAGGGAAATTAGAAATAAATGGTGGTATCATGAGTCATATAAAGATAAAGTTTTTAGTCGATTATACGAACTAAAAAAACTTTTAGGGTTTGGGTACGACTTTACCGTAAGAGTCTATCCGTAATATTTTTGACTAATTAAAATAATTACTTTATTCTTTAAATAAAAATATGTCAGAGTTTCCATCGAAAAATTTAGAAAAGGCCAACGTAGTTATTTCTCATGAAATGAAAGAAGGGAGGTCTTTATTTGAAGTTAGGTTTCTTGCCGAAGAAAGAAGAATCTCAATTCAGGAATGCGCCCATATTCTCGTAGGAGGGATTGGGGTAATAATCCGAGCGTCAAGTCAAGGAGATTCAATTACCGAACATGAATTAATGAAACAAGTTGTCGAACACCTCACCAAGGAGTTTATCTCACCTGATTCATTTAAAGATGCCATGTTAAACAAAGACGTTTTGTATTAAAGTGGTTTCAGCATATTTATCAGTATGACTGATAAACAAATAGATGTTTTAGAGAGACACATTCTGTCGATGGGCAACGGTTTATTCGATAAGGTTAAAATAACCATCGATGATTATAACTGGGTCGATGTGGGGATTTATCTCGATTGGCAATATTTCCCAAAAAATCATGGTGTTTATAAACTAAAGGATTCTTTTTTAAATAAAGTACATGGTGATATTGATAACTATTTTAAATTGAGTGGGTTAAATCAGCACAAATACATGTTTAATACTGTCAATATTAAAAATAATTTTGACAAATCATCTACTGAAGAACCGTTAAATGAAATTGAGCGGGATTGGAGAGATAAAGACTATACTGACGAATATCCTAAGTTTAGAGATAGGATGTTACCTATACTTGATAATTTAGTTAAATCGTATGGAGAAGACGATAAAGGTAATCTCTCATTATTTAAAGATGAAGAAGGGGATAAAGCGGTATTTAACTATCGGTCAATGCCTAAAGAATTGTACTACGATAATAGTATTTCACAGTATTTTACAGATTATTTACCTTATTATATGTGGGCAAGACATGGAAAATACCTTGTATATGATTATTTTAAATCACAATTTCCTGACGTAGAAGTTAAATATGTCACGCCAGCCAATATATTATGATAAGGAATTGACTATCCTTAAAATTATCTTTATAATTGTTGTATGAAAAAATATCTAACACTTAAAAATTTAGGTTGGGTTATCACAGGGTTAGTCACGTTTATGTTAGGAATGTCAGGCATTTCTAAAATTATCGGAACTGAAGAAATGGTTACTAACTTCACGTCTATGAACTTACTTCCTTATCTAGCATTAGTTGGAGTTATGGAAGTTATAGGTGTGGGTTTGTTAATCTTTCCAAAAACCTCTAAGTATGGTGCATTATTGTTATCATCTATCATGTCAGGAGCGGTGGCTTTACACCTTTCTTTGATGGGTGGAGCGAATTTCATTGTACCTGTTATGCTTGGATTGTTTGCTTGGGCGGGACACTGCTTAAGAAATTACACTGTGAAATAACACAATTATTAAAATTTGAGAAATCCCCTGTCATAATTGATTGGGGATTTTTTTATTCAAATTATTTTATTACCTTTGTCATATGAAAATCGACCTAACAAAATATACTATTGACGAACTTGTAAAACTTCGTGACCAAATAAATGGTTTAATCTATAACCATAGTGACGGATATCTTTATATTTGTTCTGTTCGTCAATTCGGTAGTGTTTGGGAAGAAAGACCAAGTAGTTTTCATTCTCTTAAAGAATTATGCGACGAATATCGTGGGGATAACGGTATTGTTGATGTTTATACTAACAACCCAAATCTTAAATTTCCTGAAATGGAATTTTATAACTATGGTGACGTTATGTATATTAAATCCGAATACGATTATCGTGAATGGGTAAAATACAATAAAAGTCAAAGATTTATTGAGAGTGTTACTGAACAACTTGATAAATGGGAGAATAGAATGGACGGTCCGTTTAACTATAGACCTTCATTTGAACCAATTTGGACAAGAGAAGAATTGGGAGAACACGTTTTGGATTTTGAATCAACGAGTTGGGATTTTGTTGCTCCTGAACCAATGAAGACAGTTGATGAGTATTAATGATAAAAATATAAAATTAATTGAGGATTTTTTTAATCGAATCTCTAAACCTCTTACTTGTAAAGTACTATCTCAGAAAGAAAAATATTTTATAAACATTGAGAATAGGTACGTCATGATTTATGACCCAAATACTTATACCCCAACATATAGATTCATGGTTGGCGATAAACTTCATAATATAGGAATTTTGGATAACGATATGTATAAATTGTTAGATAACTTCCTACCCCATTTATCCGATAAAATTGAAATTTATGCAACTCGGAAAGATTTGGATAACGAAGACGGTGTAATACCCCCACTTACGTTGTTACCAAATTACTATAAAGAGCCCGAACCACACAGAAGTTTTTAAATTTCAAACTATTTATCTTTATGCAGGATAAAATAAAACAGATACTTAGAGAATATTCCGATTTAAAGGAGATTGGTTATGACGATATCAAACCATCTGATAAAACGGTCAAAAGTATTTGTGACGCTAAACAATTTTGTTCTGCCCAAGGACCAATTACCTTTGGACAATTAAAAGCGATTGTGGAGTCCGCAATGGGTAAAAGAATAGGTCTTCACGTAGGTGAAGGAGCCTACAAAGCCGCTCTACGTTTAATCCCTTGGTTTATACCACAATTGGTCGCCGCAGGATTTGTTGGTGCGGGGATTAGAGCAGCAAGTAAAATATTTAAACCGACAATTACCGAAACCACAAAATATAAAACTTGGTGGGGAAGAACTATCCTAATGTTATTCGACATCACTGAAGGAGAATTAAATCCTAAAGACCCTTTTAGTAGAATATTTTTTATTAGTGATGGTCTAATGAATATGATGGACGATGACAACAAAGTTAAATTTGCCAGATACCTTTCCGAAATCGCATCGACTAAAGAAGATAGTGACCCTGTTCCTGAGTTCTTTGTTGAGAATGAATTGAGACAATGGGTTAATAAACGTTTTTTATTGGACCCACCATTACCTTTAAAATAGAATTATGAAATATTTAATCAACGAAAATAAATTAACCGAGACTATAGAATCATATATTCTTAAGAACTATCCTGAAGTTGCTAAAGTCTATTTTACAAAACAAGGTGTTCATTTGGCATCAGGTGATTTTGAAAAAGAGGAGGATAGAAAAATTATTTGTACCGTAATTAATGTCGTATTGGACAATATGGACGGCAAATATAAGGCACACCAATTAAGGGAAATGTCAAAACCAATTAGAGGAAATGTCGATTCAATGTTTGGGCTATCAACCCAAGAATATGGTTCTAAATGGGATTTTAAGTTCAAACAATTAGGGATTGTTGATTTGTAAACATGGTTTACATAACTCATCAATAATTTATCTTTTCCTTATGATTTCAGTACTAACTCTTACCTATCAGAGACAACCTCTATTGGAGGAATCGATACAGTCTTTTTTATTACAAAACAACCCGACATCCGAAATGGTAATCATTAATGACTATCCTGATGTTGAATATGTTTTTGACCACCCACAAATTAAAATTTATAATTGTTCTGAGAGGTTCTCGTCAATCTCTGAAAAATTAAGATGGGGATTTAGTCAGTGTAAATTTGATTACATTTATAGATTAGATGACGATGACTTATTGTCTCCAAACGCATTAAAATTAACGGAGGACGATATTAAAAATCAACCTGGATATGAAATATATCGTAGTAATAACCACTATTATTTTGAAAATAATAAGTATGTCAAAATTAGTGGTATGGTTAATAATGGTAATGTGTATACCAAATCATATTTAAATAGAATCACGTTCCCTGATAAAAGTTGGGGTGAGGACTTTGATATTACCTTTAAGAATAACGCAAAGATATTTGACGCAAATAGAAAACCAACCATGATTTATAGATGGGGAATGTCCACATACCATATTTCAGGAATGGGTGACAGACCAAATAATGAATTATACGAATGGGCAGATAGATTGGGTACCAAATCTTCGGGTAAAGTATTATTATTACCTAAATTTGAAAATGATTATTATTCTATGTTACCATAAATTATGGAATATAGTATTTAATATTAAATAAACTATATTATTATTAAACTATGAACGACCAACAGAAAGCAGACCAATACGGAAAACTATTAAATGAACATACTAAACTTGGAAACCAAGTTTCCGAAATTAAAGGTGAGAACATTGAAATGAACAATAGCCAAACCGCAAGAATTAAAGTACTTCAAACGAGACAACTTCAAATAATGAACACGATTCGTGCAATGTTAAGTTAATTAAATCCCTCTAACAAAGAGGGATTTTTTATTTACAGATTATTGTGGAGATTGAAACCAACTCTACGTTTACTTATATTTATTAACATATGAGTGAGATGAATCTTTTAACTTCAAGAAATAACGATTTAACAGAAAAACAAAAACGAGGAATTGACCTGGTTGTAAAATCTGCCGCAAAGAAATATCCATTCATACTTGGGTGGGAATTATTTCCTGATTGGCAAAAATACGCCGCACATCTTTACCTTGATTTATATGTTGATTGGAATCTTATTTCACAATATTATAATGAACCAATAAACCCTTATTATGTTGAATATCCTGAGGCAATAGATAAAACCTCATCATTATTCACATATATTGGTTATGAGAATGTTGATAGGGACGAACATTTCCAAACGGGATATAATCACGGAGTAAAACTTAGAAATTTATTTACAACTCTGTACCAAGCTTTGCCAGAAGAATATCAACTATTTTACACTCATCATGGTGGTTTAGGGGACGTAAAAAGTCTATGTTCTCTTACTGTCAATGACTATCTTAACATTAAAGGAAAAAAATAATTATTTCCATTTAACGGATAATACCGTTACCCTGTAGTCTTCACTGAATAATTTAAATTGAGTCCCGATGTATCCACCAATGGTAGGTTTTAACATTCGATTAACTCTAATTTTATTTTTCTTAAATGTTTTAGGGTCAGGTTTGTGCCAATAATTTCCTAACGTGAAATATTCGCAATTAACTACCTCAACATTAACGAAGTATTCAAACCCATGCCAATTGGCTGGAGTTTTTTTTATTGAGGAGATAATGTAAGAACCTTTCACATACCCATTATCAAACGGGTATTCCTTTTTTAAAGTAAATTTTTTTAATAATTTGGTTCCATCGTCTTTAATGATTTCCATTTGACAAATATAGTAAAAATTATTCCTAATTCACTAGATTTTCTAAATTATTATAATCGATTAATTTATTCAACCCTTTACCAAACTCAACATCACCTTTATCTAACCCAACAAAAATTCTATCACCATTTGACGCTTCGCTAGGTAATTTATCGGTATCACCGACCGTAAAATCAAATATGAAAGTTCTCGATGATTTTGTGATTTTATGGTCAATTTCGGACTCCATAACACTTTCTTCATCTTTGGTTTCTAATAAAGAATATATTTTAGTGTCATAACTTACATAGTAATCTTGTGTGATAGTTACATAACCGTATTTAGAAATACTTCCTGAACCATCACATTCCTGACATCTCTCGTCTCCTTCACCATCACATTGGTTACACTCAACTCTACCACCTCCTTGACACGTATCACAGGGTCCTCCACCATCTTCGTCGCTTGAATAAATTTCTCCATCACCATCACAATCGTCACACTCAACCTCACCGTTACCGTTACAGTTGTCACATCTGAACTTACCATCACCACCACATGAAGGACATCCGTCTTCAGGGTCTCCATCCTCAACCTCAACAGTCGAAAAAACAAACATGTTCCCGACAATTTGTTTATACAAGCTATCAATATCCTCAGTTCTATTTAAACCATTAATTAAAAATGATAATATGATTATTTGTTTACCCGTTAAAATATTTCTAATTGGTTCGTGATGAGGGTCGTTTAAAATTAATTGACAAACGACCGATGGGGTCTTAGTCCTTAACGAGGGATTTAATTTTTTCGCTAATAAAAGTAATTTATTTGGTTCCATAATTAATAAATATAATTGTATTTATAAATATGAACAAAAATTATGACTTTGCGTCACTAATAAAAGATATCGTAAGTTCTTCATCATTGGATGAGTTAAGGGGGTGTGTAGTTAAAGGAAATGAGTTTTTGACAAAGTATAATTTACCTGAGGGTAGTGACGAATTCAAAAAATTAACGACCGTTGTAAAGTTAGTGAGAATGAAACTTAAATCCAAAAAAAAACACTATGATGAAAGTATCATAGGTAAATCATATACGATAAGCGAATCTAGACTTATCTCTCTCTTCTCTTAAATTTATATTCGGATTCAATATTCTCGTTAGTACGATTAATTTTGTGATGTAAATCCCAATTTTTAATTGAAGATTTTTCATCTTTTGCCATCGAATAAAGTTTGGATAATTTTTTCATCATAATTCCTGAAATGTGTTTGAATTTTTTTTCCTCGTAAAGGTAGAAATTTTTTTCGTTATCTTCAAATCTTATTACATAATTAGCGATTTTTCTAAAAAGTTCGTCTTTTTTTCCATCGAATCCACTAAGTCCCTCAAAAAAATTGTTGACCATGATTGATTTAGTCGCGTTAAGAGTATTATTAACAAGATTAACATAAACCACTCTTAGAATCTCATCGATTTTTTCTTCATCAGTATTAAATGTTTCATTAGTAATCCTATTGAGTACCCCGTCTATTTGAGGTATATAGTCTTTTAACTCCGATTTTAACCCTTCATAAGTGAAATTGTTTATGTCTCTCATCATAGTATACATTTTACTATTGGTTAAAAAATCGTAAAAATCTTTCTTACTAACTTTACCTGTTTTCATTAAAGAAGAAAATTCTGTCGGCCTAACTAAATTTTCAATACCATGGACAAAGTAAAGATAATGTAAAAAATCACTGATTGGTTTTATTGGAAACCCTGTTTTTTGTACTCCATGATATCTTGATATTTGGGGAATAGAATGTACAGGTTTTTTATAATGGTCGTACGCATGTTTTAATTCGTGAGCCAATGATGCCGTCATAATATCTTTAGAACGTTTACATAACTCAATAACATCTGAGATTTTTGCGGTTTCGGTTATGGCAAATTTAATTGAAATTATAACCTCATTTGGAGATACGATACTAATTAGTTTTAATGACCTGTCATTAAATTCCGACTGATGTCCAAACCCCATAGAATAAAGCTCAACGGTATCCACTTGGTCAGTTTCGACAAAATTAATTGATAAACTAATTTTAGTAAAAGTATAATCTGAAATTTTAAAATTAGACCTAATAATGAAGTTATATTCTTCCTTGTCAGAACCATTTAAAACAGGGCCAGTAATCTTACTAATCCTACTAAAACACATCTTATATAGTCTCTCAGCGGATTCTAAAATACCTTCAGGAACACCAAGGGCCTCGTTTAATATATTTTTAATAATTCCTTTCATAGTTATAAATACAAAATAGTTGATTTATAATCCTAAATCCACTAAGATTACTGTAAAAAAACATGAAAAAATTAATTTTATTCTCCGTATTGTTCTTGATAATTGGATGTACCGACAATAATAAAATAGAGACTAATGATGTTGTAAAGAAATGTGTTATCGATAGTCTTGAGGTTCGTATGGAAAGGTCGACAATTGAGGTTGGTCCATTTTATATTTATCACACCGATTGTGGAGAAGTTTTACAAACACGAAGAAATGATATATATAAAATTGGTGATACCATTACTTATGTTTATAAAAGAGGAAATCGGTAATATTTATTACTAAAGATTCAAAACATGATTAATAGAAAAACAAAACAAATACGAGAATCGAATCTCATATTAGAAAAAAGATATCTTAAAGAACTAGTTGCCGCAACACCTGTAACGCCACCAACACCAGCGGCGACTGTGGTAACAACTACGACAACTGTAAAAAAAATGCCGGAAACTGATTTAAAAAGTTTACGAGATTGTTCAGGGTTTAATTCAGGTAAATTAAAAGGTGGTCTAACAAGTGGGTCAACCGAAGACAATTATGTCATTTTCAATTCAAATGGTGACCCCTTTTGTAAAAAAGAAGAAACAAAATAATAAAAAAACCCCTTAATTAAGGGGGTTTTTATTTATAGACTATAAACTTCTCTAAACTTAACTCCTAACAAGTCTTTAGCCTTAGATACCGCCAAATCCTTGGTTTTCATTCCCTTCTCAATTAATTTTTTAGAATGGTATAAATAATATTCGGTTGCACTAACCTCCATTTTTTCACCTCGTCCTACGGCTTTTTTCATTGCGTCTTTTGCGTAAACATCATAGAAACCAACTTTACAGATGTAACGTCCTTTTTGTTTTTCTTTTCCCATTTTTTATAGATATTTTATTGTTTAATACTTTTATCGAATACAAATTTATGTTATTTATTCTAATAATCCTAATATTTATTAATAAAGTTTTTGAAATGAAAAAAATAGTTAGATTAACAGAGTTGGACTTAATGAGAATAGTTAATCGTGTTATTAATGAAAACACAACAAATGACATTTTAATCCCACATAAGTTAACGGAATCTGATTTAACACGTCTTGGAGGACGAGTTATTTTAACTGAACAGGCCTTAAATGACACTTTATTAAATGAAGGTTGGAAAGATGTGTTATTAGGTATCGCTTTACTGACTGGTGTTGGTTTAAATTCGGCTCAAAGTCAAACCGCAAAAAACGCCATATCAAATGATAGTATTAAAAATAAAATAGAATCAGCTCTTCAAGATACTGCAACATTAAATAAAATTACTAAAAATTTATCGCCAGAAATAAAAGAAAAAATTACTAAAAACGCTAATAAAGCGTTAGAAAATTTAGAAGGTAAACACGGTAGAGTTACATCAACGGTAAAAGCTAAAGATGAAAAACAATTAACATCTAGGTTAAAACAAGGTTACGCTTTAACGGATATTGATACTAAATCTGATACCGTACACGGAAAAGATACTGTAATCACTTATACCGAATCTTTAGATTTTAGTATTAAAAGTGATGGTATGTTTGTTACTGGAGGATATGACCTTTCAACAGAAGGTATAAAGTCTATTCAAGTAATAAAGGATTCTATTGAACAAGTAGGTGGTCAAATAGAATCTGTTATGATAGAATCTTCAACAGATAAAGAACCTATTAAAATGGGTAACCAAAAATTATCGGAATTAAGGGCGGAAAGTATTTCTAAATATTTTAACGATGTTGATAGTATTAATGTAGATGTTAAACCTGACCAAGGACCAAATATATACACTAAAACAATGTCTAAATCTGAAAGGGAGTCTGCTCGTGAAGAAACTGCCGAATATAGATATGTTAAAATAACAATTAAGGCTACATACCAAGACACTATTAGTAATCCTGTGGAACCGGAAATGATGGTTATTGAAAAGAACACTTACACTTTAGTTAAAACAATTAATAAAAAAACTGGTGGTAATGTTACAATTAAAAGAAAAGGTCCACCTAGAATTAAACATAGAGGCAAATGTAAAAAATATAAAAGTGGTGCCAAATGTCCTGTATTTGGTCGAAAAAAAACACAAAATTTTTTAAACTTCAACCATCAATAAATTTTTAAAAAACCGCCACTTATTGGTGGTTTTTTTGTATATTTGTTTTATGAGAAATTTTATAACAATTATATCTATCTTTATTGGTTCATCTTTGTTCGGTCAAAATTTAGATTCATTGACCTTTGATTATATCAACCAATACCGTGTTAAAAACGATAAGAAACCATTATTATGGTCTAACGACCTTTATGTGACTTCTACCGAACAATCTGATAGTATGGTTGTGAATGACAGTATCTATCATAGTCACGATTACACTTATTCTGAAAATGTTATCTATGGTAAAAATAGTGGGTTTTTAGTAACCGATGGTTATAAAATTTTTATTAAAAAATACTATAACTTATCTTGTGATGATGTATTAAAAGACTTTAATGTTTTTTTTGCAACTAATATAGTTTACAATTGGTATGTTAGTAAGGACCACAATAAGATTATGTTATTGAATGGTAGTTATGGTGCGGTACATATTGTTTTAAATAATGTTATTAAAAAAAATAACTTTATTATGGGTCATGAATTATTTAAAGGGGCCGGGCCTTTTTACTATAAAGTAACTGTTTCTGGCACATTTCAGATAAAATAAAGTTATGGTAATTAAAGTATATAAATCATTGTTTATTTATAAAAACTAATATTCTATGAAAAAAAGTATTCTATTCTTAGTTTTAATAACTATATTTTTTTAATGAAACAGGAGTTTGTATTAAAAATGTTAACGTCTTTATTTCCCAAGTCCCAATTAAAAATTGTCTCTTATACATTAATGGATAGACAACAATTGAATGAAAAAAATGAGTGGGTTAAAGATACTCCCGCAATTTTTATTGATATAACTTTTCCCGAGGATAGTGAAACGAATGAGGTTCTTAAAGACCTTTATTTAACGGATTATTTATCAAACATGACGGGGTTTGAATTTGCGGTAACTAAGGTGTAATAACTGTTGTTTAATTTTAATTTTTTTACTACTTTTGTAAAAACTAACATTATATGAAAAAAAATATTCTATTTTTAATTTTATCGGTGTTTCTATTTTCTTGTCAGAAAGAAGAATTAACCCCAAACAATACTAACAATCAACCAATAGTTGTTCCCATATATACGGGACCGACAACAACACCACAAACCGTTGTAGGTCAGACATGGGTAATCACTCAATACAGGGTCGGGCAATATGGAACAATTTTACCATTAAACGATACTTTAACCTTTGATAATAATTTAAATTATCATTACAATTCTTATCCCTCCACATATAGTTTCTATTGTACGGGGTCGGTTTATAATTTAACCATGAATTATACTCCATTTGGTAATTTAAGTGGTAATATAAACGATAATAATATTATTTTGGGAAGTATCCTTGGGACTCGATTTGTCGACATCTCAATGGGGTCATCTAATACTACAGAATATTATTTATGGATGGAAAAATTATAATACGATGAATAAATTAGACAGACAAAAGTTAGTAAAAAAATGGGAATCAAGTGGGTTATTAGATAATCTTAAAGGTGACTCTTGTAATACTGATATGGTTAAGTTGTTGGAATGTAAGGCAACACAATTATTAGATGAGACATACATTTCAGACAACTTTCAAATTGGTCCTGATGGAGCATATGAACACACTGAAGAAGATGAATTAAAAGATTGGGATGTAACGTTAAATGATGGTTTGGAAAATGAACCATACGTTTCAGATAACGTTCAAATTGGGAGTGAAGGGGCATATGAACATGCCAACCCAGATATACACTACACAAAACCAGGTTTTGTAGAAAAAAGAATAAATCAAATGTTAGAATATTTATCAAATGAATCATTCAAAAATGTAGGAGACAACGGACTGTTTCTTAACCACACAGACAAAGACATTTGGACTGATGGATTTAAAGCGGGGTACTTGGATGGTATGAGAAACGAAAGAAAATCAATGAAATAAAAACAAAGATGAACAATATCATAACCTTTGACAAGAAATTCAAGTAACAGAAAAGAATTTATTAAAAAAAACAAGGATATAAAATGACTAACGAACAACGAATAGAAGAAATGTTACATCACGCCTATGAGCGAGGGTATTATGAAAAAGTACTACTCAAAGTGTCGGAATTGGAAAAATTTCCTAAAAAAATGGATTACTATGATATGTGGGAACTCGCTTATAGTATGGCAAAAAAAGAATGGATTGAAAAAAAGTGATATATGAAAAAATTAATTGATGTTTTAAAAGAGGCGACAAATCAGAAATTTGAGTATGGTTGTGTAATGTTATATTTCGCGTTTCCTGAGATGAATAAAATACATGAAATGATTGACCCTGAGGACATTTATTATGAAGAAGGTGATAGAAGTTTCGGATTGGAAGATGAACCTCACACAACCCTTCTATTTGGATTACATGAAGGTGTTACAAGCGAAGATGTTAGTGGTGTTTTAGATAATTTTAAATTTGGTACCTGTCGAGTTAGTGACGCATCATTATTCCAAAATCCTCAATACGATGTTTTAAAATTTGATGTGTCAGGAACCAATCTACATAATGCAAATAGAGAACTTAAAAAATTTCCTCATACAAGTAATTTTCCTGATTATCATCCACATCTAACTGTTGGATATTTAAAGCCAGGTCGTGGTAAAAAATACGTTAAAAAACTTAATGGATTAACATTCCGATTAACTCCTGAATACGCGGTTTATTCTAAACCAAACGGAGGCCAAGATAAGTTGGAGATAACGTCATCTTAAACAATTTTAAATATACAAAGAGTATTAATGACTCTCTATTATATTTATATTAATATGAAAGTTACCGTTATACACAGAAATTCAGGAGTTGGGAAGGAAGAATATAAGTTCTATGATAATTTCATTAAATTCCTACAAAAAGAATACCCTTTAAAAAATGACATATCAGTTGTTTTTGTTGGTAATCGGGTTGGAGAAATGACAACTGGTTCTAGAACTCATGATGGCGAATTACGAGTTTTAACTAAGGGGAGAATTAATAGAGATATCTTACGAACACTTGCCCACGAATGGACACATGAATATCAGATGGGGGTTTTAAATAGAAAACGTGGTCCCGATATTGGTGGTCAAAATGAAGATGAGGCCAACGCGATATCAGGACAAGTAATGAAGAAGTTTGAGAAAAAATATCCAAAGATTGAAAAAAACATGTATGATTAGTACTTAAGGGGTTTCCAATTTTTTTGGTAGTCTTTATTTTTTTCACAAAAACGCGCGTAATCATTAATCATTGGTCGACCCGTATTATAACAACCACAAACTATCCCCCAATCCCCATATTTTTTATATAGTTTCTGTAATAATTTGACACTTGTCTCAATGTTAAATCTAATGTCCGTCTTTAATTTTTTAACTGACACTTTTTTATTACATACATAATCGGCGGTCGAAGGCATAATTTGCATTGGGCCAACCGCACCAACTGAAGACGTTCTTGCGGGGTTGTAACTCCAATCAAACGGACCCTCGTATCGTGTTTCTAAAAATGCTATATTGTAGATAATATGTTTTGGTATTTCATACTTGTCAGAATATTTCTCCAAGTTCTCGTACATCAATATTGATGACGGTTTGTTAATCTCACTACCATGACCAAAATCTATTCTATCAAAAGACTTATATGTAAAATCTTGTTTTAATTCGTGAGAACATAGTAAAACTAAAACAGTGATTGAAAATAAGACAACTAATAATATTTTTTGAGTATTCATAGAGTTAAATTTTAAGGGTTAGTAACTTGAGTGTGTTGTCCCCACACATTTTTTGCGTACAATGAGAAGATTGTGTTACCTATCGAGTCCTCATAAATAGTGTAATCACCTGACTTAACGTCAATGATGATTAAGTTGTTATTTTGGTCGATAGCCAAATTAACATCACGTTGTTTAACTTTAATTACTTCTGTTTTCACCTCTTGTGGTTTGTTATTCATTTTATTGTAGTAATAACCAATAAAGAATGATGCTATACAAGATAGACCAATAATGGAATAGATAGTAATACTTTTTAACACTTTTTTAACGTTGTCAACAACGGTTTTCATTTTTTCGTTCATAATTTTTTTTTTAATTGTTTATATAAAGTTAGTTGAAATACTTTAATTAATCAAATTATATCATATTTATCAGATATGGATAAGTTAACCAAAAAAGAAATGTTGATTGTCAAGTACATTGTCGCACAAAATTCCCTTGTAAAATTACAAAAGGAATTAAGGAATTACCGTGTTAGTGGTGTTGAGCCCGATAGTGTAACTGTTGTTTTCAGATATTTTTCTATACCTAAACGTGATGATGAGTATAGTATACAATACTTAAATTATTGTGTGGAAAATTACAGTAACATTAATAACGGGGATTATTCAAACTCCATTGAGAGAGCAGTAACATTTAGGATTGAGGCCGATGCCATCGAAACTCAAACAGTGTTTAAAACTTATACGGTTCACTACGTAACAATACCATCGTTAAAAGATGACTCATCTAAACGTATTACTGAAGACTTTTGGGATTATGCCCCTGACGGTGATATTAGGGATTATGGCGATACCGATATTGAGAGAATAGAGTACAATGACCCTGAAATTAGTGCTGGTGACCCATTTATCATAGAATAAGTTAGTATCTCAATTAAGAGACACTAACAACTTCTAAATCAAAAATCAATTTTTTACCCGCTAATGGATGATTGGCATCAATTTTAACCAATTCGTCACTAACTTCAAGTATTTTAATGATTACAGGACCTTGAGGACTCATTCCTTGTAATGTTTCTCCGACTTGAACTCCTTCAGGAACTTGAGTTTTTGGGATTTCGGTAATCAATTCCTCTCGGTATTGACCATAAGCATCCACAGACTCGATTTCAACTGTTTTCTTCTCGCCTTCAGACATTTCAAGTAAACCCATTTCAAAACCTTTGATTAGTTTACCTTCACCTAAAACTGCGGTTAATGGTTCACGACCTTCAACTAAGGAAGAATCGAACACAGACCCATCTTCTAATCTACCTGTGTAATTAACTGTTACGGTGTTACCGTTCTCAATTTTTTTCATTTTTGTATAATTTTAGATAAACATAAGAACAAACAAAACAATAATCAAATATTATTTTGGCATTTTTATTAAATCATATGATGTTATTAATGTAACCGTATTTTTTTCTAACCCCGTATATTTTAAAGACTCCTCAACTAAAAATTGTAATCCCCCGACATTACTTTCCTCAAATAGAACAATGTCGGTCAATTTCAAAGTACAATCAACAGTATAGTTTTTTGTTGTGGTACAATACTTGAATTCATTAACCTCAACTAAAGTTCCCTTACCGTAAAGTAGTTCTAAATCTTTCTGAAAGACAATATTTAGTAGGATTGTTAAACAATTTCTCATATCTTTATAAGTATAGATGTATTTATTAGTATGGGAAGATTAATTATAACCGAACAAGAAAAGAAAGACATTCTTGATAAGTATCAAGACGATACTGACCCAAAAATTTTAACGTACCTTAGAAGACACTGTCCTGTTACGGTAATTGATGCCGAGGTTTATAAAGGTATGCACTATGTTTTAATAGATGATAAAGCATATATCGTTGAAAGAAACAAAAAATACTTAGTTAGTAAGATATATAATTTTATATCTGAAGACTTTCCCGATTATGATGAAAAAATAGTAAGACGTACTATAAAAAAATTCTTGGATTTAATAATAACCAATTGATGTGTTAAGATTTTTATCCTATTATTAATTAAAATCTCAAAATTATGTTTTTAAATATTATCTTAACTTTATTAGTCGTAGTACTATTAACTATCACAATTATGTTGTATATTTGGTGGAAGAAATTTGGTAAAAAAATGTTCGACACTATGTCAAATATGAAGAACCTCATCCCAAAAGACGGAGGACAATTACCTAATAACTTGGATATCAATCAATTATTTTCAAGTCTTAGTAAGTTTAATCAACAATTTAAAAAATAAACTATGGAATTTATTAATCTTCAAAACGACTACACTTGGGTTGTAAAAGTGTTAGAATCTTGTGTAACTGAATTTCAAATTGATGCTTCCGAAAAAATATTTAAACAGTTTCTTGAGAAGTGGGGAAATGAGTTACCTGACGAAAGACGAGAAAAATTGGTCAACAATTTTGACAAATTAGTTAAGTCAAAAACTGTTGAAATAAGAAAAAACCATTCCCAAAACGTATAGTATACGTGATTTTTTAAAAGTTTCTAAATTTATTGAACACTATCACTCTCATCTGAGAGCCTCTATATATCGACAAAAAGGTCTGTTATTTTTTACAGACCTTTTTTTATTGGGTAATAATGACTATCTTTGTAAAAAAAATAAAAAACAAATAATATGAAAACATATACACAACTACCAATTCCAACCGATAGTGCTTTTGGTAGAAAAACCTACAATCCAATACGATTACTCAGACGAGCCGTTTACAATAAGTGTCCTCACAGTTTCTTAGACAGAAACATGGACAAGTACATTTTCCTTCCATATGAGAACGTTAAAAATGGGTTAGTGAATTTTTGGACTTGGAAGTCAGTCATTTGGAAAGACAGACATTGGGATGACCATTTCATTTTTGAAGTGTTAAAACAAAAACTCGTTTTACAAAGAAAATATTTAGTGAAGGCGAATAGACACACATCAATACCTCAAACAAACAGAGACATAACCATATGTTTAAACTTGATTGAACGCATTCAAATAGAATACTATGGAACAGAATACGTAGACTACTTTGTTAGTAACTATTCATGGGAAGACTTTGATGAAAATAGTAAAAAATTAGTGATTGATGAAATTTCAAACACCGCAGACAACTACTTTAAAAAGTACCGTTCAACAGTAAAAAGATGCTTGAAAAAAGATAGAGACTTATGTTTCGACAAAAAACGTTTGGCAATGTCTGTGTCACACGAAAACCAAAAAAGATGTCAAGCACTGTTATTCAGAATATTAAACCAAAGAAGTAATTGGTGGTGGGACTAATAAAAATTTTGTTAATCAAAAAAAAAATACTATCTTTGTAAGATGAAAACTATAAGAAAAAATATTGACATATTAGCAGTTATTGCTTGGTTTGCTCTATTACTAACAATTGTACATTTCGTACAATAAAAACAAACTACAATGGGAAAATTAAAAATTACTTTTATATCTGATACCCACACTAAACACAATCAAATCACAAAAGATTTGCCCGGTGGGGATATATTGATTCATGCTGGCGACATGTCAAGTATGGGTTATAAACACGAAATTGAAAATTTCTGTAAATGGTTTGACGGTTTGGATAACTACGACACTAAAGTGTTCATTGCGGGTAACCATGATTGGGGATTCCAAAACCACCCTGAACAAACTATGCAAATAATTAACTCATACAAAGGGTTTAATTACTTACAGGATGAATTATTCATGGTAGGGGAAAATTATGATGACATGATTAAAATTTACGGTAGTCCTTGGCAACCTGAATTCTATAATTGGGCGTTTAATTTACCAAGAATGGGAGACCAACTTAAGTCAAAATGGGATTTAATCCCTATGAACACTGATATCCTAATCACTCATGGACCTGCTTGGGGATATGTTGATAAAGTAGTTGGCCAAACCAAAAATTTGGGTTGTGAATTACTTGCCGAAAGAATTAAAGTAGTAAAACCTAAAATTCATGTTTGTGGGCATATCCATAGCGGGCGGAATATTGTTTTTGATGATGAAACATTATATATAAATGCTTCAGTATTGGGTGAACAATATCAATATATCCAAAAACCAATAACGATTGATTTTGACTTTAAAACTGGTGAATGGGAGGTAATTCAGTTTTAATTTTTTTCCATATATAACCATATGCGGTAGGTTGGAGACCAATAATACAATCATTAATTGACCCCCCAACATATTTCCCTCTGTCAACCCAGTCAGATGCGAATTTTAATGAATCAAAATTATTTATCAATGTATTATTTTTGTCAAAGCATTGGAAAAGGTTTGTTTTTTTCTCCATAATATATTGTTTAATCCCAAAAAATTTTTCAAACTTTCTTGATAGTCCTAAATTTTTTCCCGAATAGATGAAGTTACCAAAATTCAAAATATCTTCATTTCTATGTATTAAAAATCTAGAATACTTGTGGTTTTTATTTGTAGTAAATCTATCTATTTTGTAATTTATTTTCAGTTTTTCACAAATATTAGTAAGTGAAAACCAATCTTGCTCATAAGAACCTGAAATAATAAATTGAATTAAAGTTTTTTTTGTGTTATGATAAAAACAACCATCTCCATCCGACCAACCCAAATAGAAATAATGAATTAAATTTTCAGGTATTTTTGATAAAATTTTATTTGGACTTAATAGTGATTTTTCCATGTAATTATTATCTTTTAAAAAATTTGATAACTCATACGAACTACAATTTATAATACCTTGTTCCTTTCTATTTTTTCTATGTCGGTAATATAGATTATATTCACCGGTCTCTTTAAAAACAGGATAAAAAAAGTCAATATCCTCTTTATTACATTCAATACTTATAGCATTTGATTTTTTATCTATATATCCATCAGCCCAAAGTAACCCTAAAATATAAACTGACTCTGGTGTAAAATCTTTCGTGAAAAGAGTATGGATAATTTTATTTGACAATTTAAACCCCATTTATAAATCTTTTCTATATAAATATCTGCGTTTTTGGTATTATTCATAAAAAATACGGGGGTTTTTTTATGATAATAAAGAATAAAATTCGTTAAAGTGGTTTACCCGGTCCTGTAATCCCAAAATTCCGCCATTTACTCGTTTTGTTACTTGTGTTACGACATCATCTGATGTCCCTTTATCACAAATTGACCAAAGATTGTTATTGTTAAAGAAAAAAGCAGCAGACGCTAATGGATATTTTGTCGCCACAAGGTCAGGATTACTTACACAATCTTCACCAATAAACTTCGTGAAATTAACATAATTGGATTTTCCAGTTAATTGGACAAAACCTCTGCCTCTGAATTTGAACCCTTCTTTAGTTGACTCATCACCATTACCCATTCTTCCACCATAAACTCTCGAAGCAATTTTTTCAGGTTGTTTCGAGTAAGATTCTGAAAGATTGCCTGGAAAGTATCTGCCAAAAATTTTCTTTAATCCATCTGATGAATAATTTAAATTTTCGCTTACGGATTTAAATCCTCCTGATTCATGACTACACTGTGCCAAGAAATGGGCCAACCTTAAATTGTTTGTAATGTTAAATTTAATTGCGGTCTCAGGAATTTGAGAGATTACTGAATCAGGAATATGACCCCTTAATTTTTCAAGACTTAACGGACCTCCTGACGGAATGACTACATCTTCTTTAATGACTGAAGTAATCCCCATTTTCTCTAAAGTTGAGGGTCCTACGACACCATCGGGAGTTAAACCGTTTTTGGTTTGCCATTCTTTAACCGATTTTTCTGTACCAGGACCAAAATTACCATCGGCGGTAATTCCTAATTTTTGTTGGATTTGTTTAACAACATCTCCCTTTGAACCAATTTTATACATAATTACTTTTTTAGATAAATATGTAAAAAAATTAGATTTTCTTGACGGAAATAACTTCGACTCCTCGTCCTTTATTTTTTAAAGTAATCTCTTGTTCGTTTGGATATAAAATTCTGTTTGCGATTGTTTCATTAACATCTACCAAACTTTTAGGGGATACTACCGTAACGATATAATGTTCTTCACCTGAACCTGTGACGTAAGTATGTGATTTAAGTAAGTCTTTTCTATTTGTTGAATAGTGACACCCAAGTTCTTTTGTATTAATTTTATCCTCACCATCAACCGCTAAAATTCTATATAATTTAATTTTTTCGGGTAAGTTTTTAACATAATTGGTAATTTCGTCTAATTCATCTTCGGCATCTTCTTTAGAGAACCCCATATCTTTAAGGAGTCTCATCATTCGACTTTTACTTGATTCTTCTTTAAGTAACTCAATTAATTTCATATCAATAAATATAAAGATAGAGTTATTTGTCCTTACCTTTTCGTTTACTTGGAACAGTTTTTTCGTTTTTATATTTGATTTCGACCTCATAAGGATTTATCAAACTTATTTTACTATCGTATTTCCATATAGAAATACTGTCTTCGTCCTCGTAAACCTTTTCCCACTTTCTGCGTTCGACTTCTTTTAGATTTGTTTTTTTAGACATAATACAAAGATACTAAATTTTTCAATAAGTACCAAACTTATTGAAATTATGATTGACAATGTCATTAATTTAAATAAACATTATATTTATAGATATGAAGATTATTGTTAACGAATCCCAATATACAACCCTTATTAATGAAGACATGGGAGTTTCCCGAGCTTCTGTGGATTACGCTAATTTAATTTACGAAAAATCACGACCTATCATAATTGACTTTACAAGACATAAAAGACCTGGTAAACAAAAGTTAGTGATTGGTCTTAAAGATATATCAAGAATATGGAAACAAGACCTTGAGAGTTACCTTGAATTTCCTATTGAAGAAATTAGAATCGATTTAAATCTGTATGTTCAAAATAAAAGTCAGATGGCCAATGAATTTTATACAGGAGGGGGAGCAGAACAGATAGATTCTACAGTTGGGATACGTTCTTTTACAAAGAGACCAAGTAAAGATTTACCAAAATATATTTTGTCAGAACTTGATGACACATTAAACGCAAAATTTGATTTGGATGTTTATATTAGAAAAGATTTTAAGGAAGATTCTATTGATGGGTTAATGCACGATTTGATGGATAGTATTTCACACGAATGTAACCATATGTTAGAATTTTATAAAAGGTATTTAAGTGGATTAGGAAATGTTGACACCTCGTTAACTTATTCGGGCAATAAAAACTACAACATACCAAGAGATATATATGAAGTTTGGCAAGAATTTACCCAAATGATATATTTTTCTGAACCTTATGAAATGAGAGCGATGGTACAAGAAATGTACGGTGTTAGGTTAAGAATGCCATTTGAAGAATTTAGAAAACACCGATATTATATGGCCGCGGAAGTTATGGAAAAATTTAATGCCGATGTTATGTTTGACACATTAATTGAAAGAATTGAAAAACAAAATCCCGACAGTATCATAACTATCATGAAAAATCTTTATGATTGGTTTATAACTGATTACTACACACAGTTAAAATATCAGAAATTACAACCAAATAATAGGATTGAGAAATCTACACACATTTTGGGATTAATGAAAGGACTCCAACCAAGAATCAACAACGCAGGTAAAAAACTAAAAAGAAAATTCAACAAACTATATTCGTTATCCCCTGATTAACCTATTTTGTCAGCCCAAGTAAAATAATTATGACATTTTGTCAGTTATTTTCATTTGGCACGTAATTTAATATAATGGTGTGGACTTGATTCCATAATAAAATTAAATTATAATTACAAAAAATTAAAACACATGGGAAAAATTATTGGTATTGATTTAGGTACAACAAATTCATGCGTAGCAGTCATGGAAGGTAGCGAACCTGTCGTTATTACAAACAGTGAAGGAAAAAGAACCACGCCTTCAATTGTCGGATTTATTAATGGTGGTGAAAGAAAAATCGGGGACCCTGCAAAAAGACAGTCGGTAACAAACCCTGATAAAACGGTTTATTCAATCAAACGATTTATGGGGTTAACATTTGACGAAAGTAAAGGTGAGGTTAATAGAGTTCCGTATAAATTAGTTAAAGGTGAGGGTAACACTCCAAGAGTATCTATCGAAGATAGAATGTATTCTCCTCAAGAAATCTCGGCAATGATTCTTCAAAAGATGAAACAAACTGCGGAAGATTACTTGGGAACTGAAGTTACTGAAGCAGTTATTACTGTTCCTGCCTATTTTAACGACGCACAACGTCAGGCAACAAAAGAAGCTGGTGAAATCGCGGGATTAAAGGTATTGAGAATTATAAATGAACCGACTGCCGCGGCATTAGCGTATGGACTTGATAAGAAATCTAAGGACATGAAAGTAGTTGTATTTGACTGTGGAGGAGGAACCCATGATGTGTCAGTATTAGACCTTGGAGACGGAATCTTTGAAGTGTTATCGACAGATGGTGATACACATCTTGGTGGTGACGACTTTGATAACACAATTATTGATTGGTTAGTTAAGGAATTTAAAGAAGAAAACAATCTTGACTTAACTAAAGACCCGATGGCGTTACAACGTTTGAGAGAGTCGGCAGAAAAAGCTAAGATTGAGTTGTCATCAACAAGTTCAACCGAGATTAATTTACCTTACATCATGCCTGTAGATGGTATCCCTAAACATCTAGTTAGAACTTTAACTCGTTCTAAATTTGAACAATTGGTCGACAGTTTAGTACAAAGAACAATCGCTCCTTGTAAATCAGCATTAAAAAACGCAGGATTAAAGACGACAGACATCGATGAGATTATTTTAGTTGGTGGTACAACACGTATTCCTGCTATCCATGACGCGGTTAAAAAGTTCTTTGGGAAAGAGCCTTCAAAAGGGGTTAACCCTGATGAGGTAGTTGCTCTTGGTGCGGCAATCCAAGGTGGTGTATTAGCTGGAGACGTAAAAGATGTGTTGTTATTAGACGTAACACCATTATCTTTGGGTATTGAAACAATGGGTGGAGTATTCACAAAACTAATCGAATCAAATACTACAATTCCAACTAAGAAGTCACAGGTGTTCTCAACGGCAGTTGATAATCAACCGTCAGTTGAAATCCACGTACTTCAGGGAGAAAGAACTATGGTTAGAGATAACCGTACTATCGGTAGATTTCATTTAGATGGTTTACCACCTGCAATGAGAGGTACCCCTCAAGTTGAAGTCACTTTTGATATTGACGCTAACGGTATTATAAACGTTTCGGCGATGGATAAGGCGACAAACAAACAACAATCAATTAGAATTGAATCTTCTTCAGGATTATCTAAAGAGGAGATTGAAAAGATGAAACAGGAGGCCGAAATGAATGCTGAGTCTGATAAAAAGGCAAAAGAAGATGCTGACGCTATCAATATTGCAGACAGTACGATTTTTAACGTTGAGAAATCGTTAACTGATTTGGAAGGTAAAATATCCGAAGAACAAAAGTCTGAGATAACGTCAACTCTTGAAAAATTAAAAGAGGCTCACAGTAAGAAGGACGTAGAATTATCTAAATCATTAGTTGATGAGGTAAATCTGAAATTCCAAAAGATTTCACAGGATTTGTATGACCAAGTTAACGACCAAACAGGTGATATGGAGTTTAATGGTTCCGATGTTGAATTTGAAGAGGTGAATAATAAGTAACCTAATCTACATTGTCAAAAAATCCCTGAATTATTTTTAGGGATTTTTTGTTTGTGTCGATTTTTTTTGTATCTTTGAGGTATGAAGAACGAGTTACCATATTGTAAGACATCTGAAGCTATAATCGGTTATAGTGATTCTATGATTGCCAAAGGTGAAAATAACGATTGTGTTGTCAGAGCATTTGCGTCTTGTTTTGACCTACAATATGACAAGGCACATAAGTTCGTTAAAGAAAAGTTTAATCGTGTTGATAGACAAGGGACAATTCGTACTGTTTGTAAAATGACTGAGATTGCCACCAAAGGTCAACAAATTAACTATAAAAAACTTAAGTGTTTAGGGGATAAAACGGAGTATTCGAATCAACGTACAATGAAATATAAAGTCAAAACAAAAGAAGGATTTGTTATGAGAAACATGACCGTTGGTACGTTTACAAAACAAAACCCTATTGGGACTTTTTTCGTCTTGGTTGATAGACACGCATTCACCATTAAAAACGGAGTTGTTATTGGTAATATGGAAGACGCAAAAAAACCTAAACGAGTAGTTAAACACGCATTTGAAATTAAATAAGATTTGGGGGTTAGATAATTTTGTACACACCTCGTAATAATGAGGGGATTAAACAATCTGATATCAAAGAGAAGATTATTAAATTCTTACAATAATATATTTTCTTGTTTAAGATTGTAATTTATTAAACTTTTAAATCTTTTCAACTCCTCTTTAAGTTCGTTTGATTTGTTAGGTAATGTTTTTAATTTATCAAAGACCTGTTTTAACTCGTCAGTTAATTTAGAATAGTCAGTATCAAATGAGTTAGGCATTTGACTTACAATGTCCGGTATATTATAAGGTTCATAACCAATTTCATACCATTTCCTATTCTCCCTCATCCAATTATAAAATAAAATATAGGCGTTTGCTTTTTGAATGTATTCGTTTATACTAACCACAAATTCTAACTCCCATTTTTTAATTTTTTCTACAGTTCTTTTTTCACAATCTAACTCAACTTGGATACCTGTTTTTATTTCATTAGACACTCTTTCCATGTCAACATTATCATCACCTTCTAACCATTTATCCGTTTCTTTTAAGTCTAAATTTTCTGTCCAAGAACTTACTTGTTCTATAAATTGGTCCATATGTGAAGATTCATGTATTAAAACTGGTAACCATTGTGTTATATCCTTACCTATGGCACAAGCTAAAGTCGAAGTAACATCATCAAAATAACCATTAACTAACATACCACTACCAACGGCATAAGGTACGCCAGGTTTATTTACGATTAACAATCTAATACCGTTTTGTTTTGTGTATGATTTTAAATCATCAATAAAATTTTTTATTTTTTGTACTTGCTCAGTATCGTATTTACCATAATCTATATCCATATTTATAAATAGCTAATCTCTTTGGAAAACTTAAATCCCCTCCTTAATTGGGGATTTTTTATTTAATTAATAACGTCTTGGGATGGTTCCTCAGTCGTTTGGTCTTGTTTTTTTTCTTTTTGGATTTGGTTTATAATATAACCCGAAACCGCGAATTCAATACCCGCCCAAATTGCCATATCAGATGATGTCATTGTTGATAGTTTCTCAAGTAAAAAATAAATCATACCCCATTGTGCAACAATAAATGCGATACCCGACTCAATTCTTTTCTTAGAGAAATAAGATTCTCCTCCTGAATAGATTTTACCAATCTCACTAATAAACCATTTAATGTTTGTCCACCCTAAAAAATAAGTTTTGTTTTTCATAATGTTTTTATTAATAAATATTTACATTTATTGGTTTATCACTATTATTCGTGACCGCATAAAAAAAGGGGTAGTAGCGAACTTCCCCTTAATCTTGTTACCATAACGATAACGGTCCTAAAAGTCCTCTTTCGAGGATTACTTTTCTTTAACTAACGTTAAACATCTCTTCAAATATTCTTTAGCTCTTGGTGTTGTTCCAGAATGTTTTAATACTTTCTCAATATCTTTAACCAACTCTTCCCCGTGCTCATTTTCTTTATATAACTCGATTACCTTATCCATGGCCTTAATACACTCGTTATTTGTCTCGTCATGGTAATTTTTATTTCTAAACCCATTGATATGATTCATTAAGTTGTATGATAAATGTTCTCCACCGTCATTAACGTCATGTAGTCTTAATGTTTTTAACATATCTAAAGTATCAATCATACCATTGATTCCACCATCTCTTTTATAAAGACTTGAGGTGTAGTTTTTAAAGTTCTCAGAAGGACCAACAATGTGGTCTAATGGGATTACATTCTCAGGAACGCATCTTTGTTTTTGTTCACCGTCTTTTTTAGGTTCGATGCGTTGTTCTTCTAAAATATGTTGTCTAATTATTTTACGAAGTTTTTGCTCGTCTATGATAATTTTTTTCATTTGGAATTTCTTTATTTATAAATATTCATTTATTCTGAATTATTCGTCAGAGTCGATATTTATAAAAGGATATGTCCAATTATGGGTAAATCAATAAAAAATAAATCTAATTACATGAGGGATGGGGATAGTGATAAAAACATGGAGGAAGATATTTTTGGGGAATCTCTCTGTAAAGTTTCTCATGATGGCGATGTTTTTCAACCCTTTTGGGTTCGATGCGATACAGTACTATCTCTATACTTTGACAGGGAGTTTGTGGTACGCAAATCTAATTTTGTATTGCGTATCGGGACTATTCTTTGGATTATTTTTTTATTTTCGAAAATTATCTAAATAAGGATTAATCTTCTTTATCCGAATCCATTGGTGGTAACACAAATTGTAACCAAATATCAAATATCAGTAAGTAACCCCACCAAGTTAATTTATCAATTGGGTATTCCACAGGGTTTGATTGAGTTAAATACAGTAAAGACATTACTTTATATATAATATAGATTCTTGATACTAATAGTACGAACCCTAATACTTTTGAGAATTTTTCCATGTTTTTATAATTTGATTTCAAAACGATTCTTCATTATTTCAATTTTATCTTCAGGAACTCCGTGTTGATTTGCCCCACCATGACGATTTTCAACAATCACCGTAAATACGGTATATCCATATTGTTCGGCTAATTTGAAGTATGTCTCCATTTCCCACTCTTGTGTGAACGTATTAGATACCGCGATTTCCCGATAAAATTGGTTATTTACTAATGAATCCTTCATATAGGTTTCCACCATATCTTGGCAGAATTTATGGGCATCTTTGATTTTAGAAACGTCAAATTTATATTCACCCGTTTCTTTATCAATAAAATATTTGTCCGCCTCACAAACTAAAAAGTCTTCACCAACTAATTTTTCTGCAAAAGTTGATTTACCTGACCCCGGTCAAGGCACCCCCCTAACAAGAAACAAACTCTTTTCGGGGGGTGCTATATTTTTTAAAGTGTCCATGTATTTATTGTTAGAGGTATTCTTGATACCTAATGCAAAGATAAGAAATTATAATGGTAATGAATAGTTAATTATAAGAAAATTTTAAGTATTTCGGTAACTTTAATCGTAGTTAAATAGACTCTGACATACACGTAAGATAATATTTTGGGGTAATGTTTCACAACATTAAATATGTCGATTATTTATTAAATCTTTTTAATGCGTTCTCAGTTATAAAAATAAATTCAGAGTCTTTAAATTCCTCAAGGGTTGACGAATTTGTGTAAGACATTGCGGACTTTAAATAATCTTTAAAATTATCAATCCATGACCCTAAAGTATACTCTACCTGATTATATTTGACAATCCCTTCAGACGTTGTCAGGGTCTTCTTACCCCACTTCCTTTGGACTTCTTTAGTACTCATTCCTCTAAACTCTTTGTAAAAATACTTTCTAGTTTTTGGGAAGGTTCTCCAAAGATATATAGAACGTTCCTCTGACAATGTAATTAATTTAAATAATTTAGTTGGGGAACAAGACTCTAAGGTTTTATTTAATACCCCCCCTAACATAACATAATCTGCACCAAGGGCCAACGCTTTAATAATATCATCATAATTTCTGAACCCACCATCGGCAATAATCTTAGTCGTATAACCACCGTTTTTTTTGATTTGGTAACATTCGTTAATCAACGATGCCATTGGGTAATGAACACCAGTGTTTGCTGATGTTAAACAACCACTACCCCCACCAATACCAACACGAATAAAATCAACACCAAGTTCTGCAAATTTTTCATAGGTTTTTGGGTTAGCAATATTACCAACAATCAGTCTGTGTTTTGGGTTTGTTCTAACTTCGCAGAACTTTTTACATAAATCATATAATTTAACCATGTGACCATTTGCAATATCAACAAGAATATTAATTTCCTCGTCTAAGTTGTTGTCACCATACCACTCAAGGACCTTTTCAAAGTCATCCAATGAAATTGATGAAAATGTTTTACCTCCGTGTAAAAATCTTGGTAAACAAACCTCCAATTTTTCATCCAAAAATAAATTATAATTCTCACCATCAACCACGGTGTCCATTGGGGATACAAAAATTGGTAATTTATTGTCCTCAGTAAAAATGTTAATTTGTGACCGACTATTAATTGAGGAGATGGTTTCAGGAACTAATGTAATATCTTTAAAGTCAAATTTCTTATTCATGATTAAAATATAACGAAAACGAACATTAAAGACAACTAAAAGTATTTATTATTATGTTAACAGAAAAAGAAATTGATAAAATTAATGGTGTACTTGAAAAAAAAACATTTAATTATACAGGAGAATTGATTTATGCCGCAAATGTTGTTGCGGACTTAGATTATCGTTTTAAAATTTTAGGGTATAAAAAAATGATTAGTGTTGGGGATTATTATGATTATATGAAAATATCTGTAACTTTATTTAACTTTAAAGATAAGTTAAGTCAACTTATTTTTCAGGAAAATAAAGACCCTAAAGATAAAATTTTTTGGAAAAAGTTTTTTGATGACAGTTTATGGTTTTTGAATAACCAATTAAAGTTTGATATTAAAAGTATTATTAGTATCTTTGATTCCGAAACCAGACTTGTTATTGAAGAGTTTTCCATTGAATTACCTGAAAAGGAACCTATACAAGAACAAAAAATGACAAGATACGCGATTAGAAATGTTGTTAAAGACATTGTAAAGATTTTAAAAACCAACGAGGAAGGCGAATATATCTTACCTGATAATGACTATGGTGATGGTTACCAATTTGAAAAATTCCCTGTCGAATTTTCTGTCGACCTATATGTTAATCATGACAATAGTTTTAATGGGTATAAATTAAATGCCCAATATTCACAAGAGGATGATACTGTTGAAATTAGTATTGTGTATAATCCGTCAGATTTAAAAACATCATTATATGAAATAGTTGGTGAGTTGAATGAGGTGTTAGCTCATGAGTTAGAACATTCGTTACAAGGATACCGAGGAGAATTCGATATGGATGATGAAGAAGAAACTGACTCACTAAAATATTACTTACAAGCGCATGAAATTCCTGCTCAAGTCTCAGGATTTAAACGACTTTCAAAGTTACGTAAAGTACCGTTTGAAACGGTTGTTAGAAATTGGTTTAAAACTCATGGAGAATTTCATCAGTTAAATAATTATGAACAAGAAATTGTGATTAATAAATTGTTGGAGTATAAAAAGTCTTAACTCTTACTTCGGAATCGTTTAATCAACTTATTGATTAATTCTTTTAGAATAACCCCTGAAATAGTTAAAAGTCCGAATCCCGCCAATCGTTGTGCAATATGGGACGGCTCAACCGAATTAGGGTCGCCTTTGGATAAATTATAAATCATCGGGATTAATGGGATGATGAAAGTGTAACTCATGATATTAGTTACCTTATGAAGGGTAACTCCTAAACTGCCAATAAAATCTAAGAAGTCTTCTTTCAACTCTTTGCTCTTTGTTAAAACTGTTTTAAACGGTTTTATTAACCCCTCTTCTTTTATTTTGTCGAATATTTTAGTAACAAATGTTTTATTGTCGATATAGTAAGATGCAATAACCCCCATTAAGATTAAACTAATTTCAAGGTCAGAAAGTTCAGGATGTTTACCAGCAAGATAGTCCTCCAACGGACCGACAAAACCACCAATAGTTGCCCCCCAAGTAATTAAAAACTCTAAGTTAATTCCAACTTGTTGAGTGGAATCTTTAATGATTTTTTTAACAAATTCGTAATTTTGTTTAATGACATCACCAAGACTACTGCCCGATTCTTCAGACAATAATTTTCTTTTTTGTTCTTCCGTAATTAAAATGGTAACACTCATACGTTAATAAATACTTTGTTTATATTTATTATCATAACAATATTGAAAAAATGATAAATCCTAAATTAAATGTTGGTGATAGAGTAGTGTTACTTCATATGGATGGAGAGACTTCCGTATCACCTGGAGAACAAGGAACTGTAATTGCTCATTCAAGAGTATTTGGTGATGACCAATATACTGTATCATGGGATAGTGGTAGTAAATTAGCGTTAATCTCAAGTGCTGATTTATGGGATATTCCTAAAGATAGAAAAAAACCTAATTCTATTGAAGAGAGAGTAATAACTAAAAAAAGTATTACTGAGATTGACGACCAAAATAGAGTGTTCTTAAAAAACATAGATATTTTTAAACACTTTAATATGAAGTTTTTAAAGAGTTATTTGATGGACATTGGAGAATCGGGAATCACAAATATGTTAGGGGCGGCACCATACCTGTATATGGGTAAGGATAGAATTAAACACGAATTCAAATACAAAGATATTGACGAGGATTCGTCTGAAAAGGTTTTAGAGAGGGCAAACCAATCCCAATCAGAAATGATTAATGGAACTATTAAGGCGTTAAACGCTCAAGGAAAAGAAGGAAGTCTTGAGAATATTAATACGTACATCTCAAGATATGCTACCAAAGTAATCGAGACTTACATTCATTTATTCTAAAATAAAATCCCAAACATCATTCTTTTTTGTTGGGGTAACATTTAAATCTAAAAAGACGGCATTCTGTTCTCCAGCATAAAGACCTAAAATGTTAAAATCATAAAATTCCTCTGCCTCCTGTTCAGTCATACCATCTCTGATTTGGAGTAAGGATAAAATTATACGTTTAGAGTAAAGTATTCTCTTCCCGTTACCGAATTCCTCGACAATACCAATTATTGCCCCTTCTAAACCATCTAATAGGATTGCTCCTTCAGCATATTCGTCTATATCTATTTTCATAGTTTAAGGATATAAAAAATATTCCATCAAATCAACATATTTATAGTTAAAACAAATCATTATGAACCAATATTTTTTTAAAATGACAAATGAGGAAAGAACTAATATTCTTGACCAACATAAACATGTCTATGATGGATATGTAACCAATTACGCCAAACAAAATGAACAACCATTATATACTCAAGACTTTGCGAATGATAAAAATGGTATAACATTAAATAATAAAGGTGTTGTTAGTAACTATAAAAATGTAGGCATTAATGAAAGTATCCTTGAAAGTGAAGAAGACGAATCTTACATGATGAGTGTTGGAGAACAATTAGATATGATTGGCGATGGTAACAATGATTTAGAACACGGAACATTTGGTCATGATGATGAAAACGATAGATTTGTTAAATGTACTCATTGTAGTGGTGAAGGTCATGATGAATTTACCGATACAGAATGCGAATGGTGTGGAGGGACCGGAATGTCGGACTCATTTGACGATGAAGACGAAGACGGTGAGTTTATGGATGACAAAAAAAACTCTTTTGATGACATCGACTTATCCGATTTATTAGGTTCAAATGACGAAGTAACTATTGATGATTTACAAGAACAAGTTAACAAATCATTAGATATGTTCAGAAGATTTAAAAATCTATAACTTTTCATTACTTTTATGATATTTCTTATGTATAATTAAATAAGTTAAATTACAAAAACATGGAAATAAAAGAATTAGTATCGTATTACTTAAATGAAACATCAAAAACTCTTGATGTTACATTTAGAACCACTTTAGATGGTGAGGACGAAATTAGAGAAGATAAGATTAACTTTGACGAAATAACCGATTTTGGTTATAACTTCGTTTCAGATACAACAGACAACTACAGAGAATTACTCGATGAAGATTACGAGGACGATGACTACGAAGAAGATGAGATATTTATTGACGACCAAGAAGTTACCTCATTCTTAAATGAATACTATTTAATTTACCCAACCAAACTTCCTGACTCAGAATTATTTTAAGGGCCAACCCTTGTTAAGTATATTGTAACGGATTCATCAGAACCAGAACTACCACTTGGCCATAATCCAGTTGTACGTAATGTTAAACTTTCAACACCATCACTAAGAATTTTAAATGTTCTTGAACTTGAGTTAACATCGAATTGGATATACCCTAAATCATATATTGTATGGTTCCCGATAGTCTTATAGAAATACTGTTTACCCCAAATTACTTGTCCTGATGGTAAGGTTGTTGGACAAAATGAAATAACCGTATAATCCAAATGCCATTTGGTAAATCCAACATTAACACTATCCATAGGGAAAACGTCATTAGGATTGATGTACATCGTTCCTGGAATGTATGTCGTATCTCCAGGAGAGGTTGAGTTTTCAACCTTAGAGTAAGTTATTCTATCTACAACGTATTCACCACTCAAACTTAATAAAGTTGGCTCAGAATATTTCATACAAGACGTTAAAAACGTCACACATAAGGAAACAAAAATTAGTCTTTTCATAGTTATAATTTATTATTTTACAAATATACGTATTTTTTTTGAAACAAAAATATTTATTACTATGATAAATGATGTTGACTATATAATTTCCTTAATGAAACAGTATACCCCAAAAGAAAATGAGGGGGAACTTGGGGAACAAGACGCCGCGGCATCATCAAGTGGTAAAGGTGCGAAATACCCTACCGTAACCAAATGGGAGTCAGGTGTTGCGAGAACAGGACCAGCAAATCAAATAACAAATACTAAATGGAAAGATATAGTCAAAGTTAATCGAGGTAAGTCAAATACTTTATTATAAACTACGATATTTATAAAATAAGAATAATTATAATAAAAACATGAAAGACCAAAATCCATCCTTCCAAGGAATATCTAAAAACCTTAAATATATCTTCACAAATAGAGGTATTTACGATATGGTTAATGAAAAGACTATGAAATATAGTTCAATACCATTAAGCGAAGGAATTAAAATGGTACAAGAAGTCCAAACGTTTGAATACAAATCAGGTCAAATTGGGTTACAAGAACATTTATCAAATCCAAGAAGAGCAATTATTTCTTTAAGTGAAATATTTTTCCCTGAACAACAAGTTATGATACTTAGTGAATGGGAAAAAAATTTTGGAGGAAACTTATTAATATTAAACGAATCCACCGGCACATTATTGTTAGAAAGTAAAATAAACCAAGCTTGGGACGGAGTTTCAGTAATTATTGAAGGTATTTGGGATTCCATTAAGAGTGGAGCTAAATGGGTTGGTGATAAAGTTTCCCAAGGATGGAATTGGATTAAAGAAAAGGCGATGGCCGCTTGGAAGTGTCTTACCAACAATTTTGTGGAATGTTTAATGGAAGGACTTAGAAGTTCTTTAATGAGTATTGTAGGAATCTCAGTTGAGATTTTTTTGTCCTCAACAGGAGTTGGTGCCCCTATCCCAATGATTTTATGGGGATTAATGTTAGTGTGGGACGTTTATAAAATGTTTAGTGGTAAGTATGAAAGTGGAGAATATCAGTGGGGATGGATGGACATTATTATCGACATAATTAGTATGGCGACCGCAGGTTTTGCGACAGGGGCCTTGGCAGGACTTAAATCCGTTGGTAAAGGTGCCAAAACCGCTGAGGAGGCAATTGAAATCGGGGTTAAAAAAGGTGGAGCAATTGGTAAAATATTTTCAGGTATCGGTAAAACTATTTCAGGTACTTTGGGTAAAGTTATGGGATATATTCGTAGTGGAGCCAAATGGGCCGCTGAAAAATTTGGTATTAAATGGTTAGGTAAATGGGCGTCAAAAGCGGAAACGATTGTTGCTAAGGTCGCCGAAACCACGTCTAAAAAAGGTGGTGTAAAGTCCTCAACTGAATTAGTTAAAACTGGTGAGAAAAAACTTGGGACATTTGGTAAAATAAAAAAAGGTTATAATACTGCAATAGATAAAACTGTTGGTAATTTAGGTAAAGGTAAAACGGTTCTAGGTTCTGACTTAAATAAAAGTTTAAAGACAACACTTGGTACGGCATTACCTGTTGGAGTAGGTTTACACGCCTTTGGTATAAATCCATGGACGGGCACTCCTTATAAATCACAAGAAGAAAAAAATCAAACAGAGTTAGCTCAAAAAGATACCGAAGAATTGGAGAAAAATGTTTCATCGTTAACAACGGGAACTGCCGATTATGAAACATCAGGAGCGTTATAAATAATAAAAAAAATAAAAAAATGGAAAGAAATATTTTATCAGAAGAAATAAAACGAATGAGGTTATTCACCAATTACGATAGCCGAAAAACATTAACCGAAAATGAAGAAGTTCTTAATGAACAAATTGGAACCTTTTTAAAAGACTTGGTTAAAACTGATGCGGCGATTGAAAGAGCGGCAATTCGAGATTTGGATGCAGGATTTGGAGCAATTAAAGGTGGAGTTACCGATACTAAAGGGATTATTTTAAGAGATGCTGATGAGGTTATGAGAGCCGTTAAAGCAGGAACATTAGCTCCTGCCGAGTTAGGTAAAGTTAATAAAGTTTTATTTAAAAACACAACTAATAGTGTTGTTAAACAAGCCATTGCGAAAGACTTGGCATCATCGACAACGTTCGCAACAAAATACGCAACTAAGACGGAGGCCGAGGCTCTCCTAATGTTAGAGGCCAAAGGATATACTAAATCTGAAGCGAAAATGATTGCTAAGGAATATAAAAATTTGGGTAAAGCGTTTAAAGGTGGTAAAACCCCTCCTGTCAAAGGTGGTAAAACCCCTCCTGTAAAAAATACCAAACCACCCAAAAAAAATAGACAAAAAACACCACCCGTGATTCCAAACAAACCAACAAGGTGGCAAACATTCAAAACAAAAATTGTTGGTATGACAAAAGGTAAAATATTTAGATATTTGTTAATTGCTGGAGGTTTATACTTAGCATATAAATGGTGGATGGACGAAGGTTCCACTATGTTCCCTGATTGTATCAGTAAAAATATTCCAGAGGAAGATTTTAAGAAAATGGTTGAGCAAGGTTTAGATTACGTTTTAATTACTGACACAGGAAATTCTGCCGTTGACAAAAATGGTGGAGGTAAATTTTTTGATGATAAAAAATTTGTCACTGGAAATGACAAATATACTGGAACGTGGGATGATACGGATAGTGGTATAGTTATCACCGTTGGTGGAACTGATTACGCAATGTCTTGTGAGGGTGTAGAGAAACCTGATGATTCAGGTACTGATGATTCAGGTACTGATGATAACACAGTTATCCCAACAACAACTACAACAACTACAATTTGGGAACCTAGAAGAACTGAAGTTGATACTGATGATTTAGAAAAATAAAAAAAAAAACATTAATTAATATGAAAAAAACAATTATATCAGAACAATCGACCCAAAAATTGACCCAACAAAGGGTTATAGACACTAAAGGGGTTACCCATGACGCGGTTTTAGAATTGGCCAAACAACATTGTGACGGACTTAAAAACTTTAAATTTCAACGTGCGCACCCCACTAAAGGTGTTGACGCTCTATCATACCAAAGAACTGATGGAGGATGGAATTTTATTATTAACGATAATAATGTGGTTAAAAAGGAGAGATACGACACCGAAGGAAAACTACTATCTTCAGAAACTTGGACGGTGTGTCAAAACGAAATAAGTCCTCAGATTCCATTACCATGGACTGAAGAACAAGAGAGATTTTTGAGGAACTATAAAACACAAAACGATGACATAATTCTAGAAAAACCTGTTAAGGAACTTGAGCTCGAATACACTCCGATTGATATGTGGGAATTTGACAAAACATTATTCCCTAAAGGAACTGTTTTTCTTTACAAACATTCAAAGCTTATTGGAGTTAATGCCGACCAAATAGAGGCGTTAAAAAGAATTTTTACTGGTATGACTAAAACAATGGTAGAACCTGGATTAGATGACTTAAGGTACAAACAATGGGAATGGGCTACAGATGTTTTAACCCAAAGGATAAACCCTGAGGGGGCTAAGATATTAAAACAAGTAAACGACGCTAGAGCGGCCTCATCATCCCCTAACCCTAAAGATAAAGAACCTCTACGTGTTTGGCCATTAGAAGTTAAAAGTCCCGTTGACTTAATTAAAAGTGTTAAAACCGCAAGTAAAGCTATTAAAGACGATAGACTAAGTAGAGAGACTTGTCGGTCAGTAATTAAATTCTTATATAAGAATGCAACGAAGGGGGGGAAAAATACTGCCGTATCAGATGTGGACTTAGGAGGTATGATAGAAGGAGCAAAAAAATGTATGACACAAGGTACTAAATATTTAAATGGTATTGTGGGTATTCAGAATGAAATTAATTATTTACAAAAATGTAATAGTACTTGGTGTACAGGACCATTAAATGTTAAACCTGATGGTACAAAATGTCCTGTAGGTCAATATTATGATATTGATAGAGGAAGATGTATGGGAACACGAACCAATGAAAGTACTCGTAAATTACAAAATTTAATCAGAGAAAGTTTACTTGAAACTAAAAAAACTAAAGAAAAAAATGTTTTAAGTGAGGGTAAAATAGTTAAAGCTAGATTATCAATTATTTCAGAAAATGTTAATTTTAAAACTAAAAAACAAAAAGATAAGTTTTTTGATGAATTACTATCTGAAATGGTTTATTTAAATTCTCAAGGTTTTGACAAACAAGTTATTAATGAAGGGTTTTTTGATATGTTAAAAAGTTTATTAGGTCACACTCCTGATGGTGTTATGGAATATTTTAAAGAATATATGGGTAAATGGTTAGTTGAGCATTTAACTCCTATGGACTCTGAAGGATGGTTTGGAAGTATGATTATTACTGGAATAGGTAATTTACCTATCGGAGACATTCCAAAATTAACAGATTGTAATTATTTAACAAAATGGATTTCAAAAACTGCTGCGGAAGGCACGGTTAGAAAATTAACTCACGAAAAAGGTTTAGACGGAGCATTCTATGATATTCTTAGAAACTCAATTGTTGATATGTTAGACGCAACTTCTTTAGGTTCTAAAATTGAAGAGGCGTTAGGAGGGGTTATATGTCCATTACTTGGAGGAGTTAAAAATAAGATGGAGAAGGCAACTGATACGTTAAAACAAAAAGCGTTAGCCACTTCTTAAAATACCTGTGAGGTAATTACTCACACGGGATAAACCAAACTAAAGAAAGGGGGTATTCCAAATCTAGCAAATTGGGTGTCGAAAGACACCCTTTTGTGTTTTATATGTGTCCTAAATAAAAAAAATAATTATATATTTATTATTAATGAAAATCGCTGTTTGTGTACATTTATTTTATACTGATATGTTTAACGACATTGTTAATTATTTAAATAATTTAAAACACCCTTATGATTTGTATGTTTCATTGGTTAATGGGTTCTTTGAACAAGACATAATTAATAAAATAAAATCATTTAAATCCGATGTTAAAATTATTTTTGTTGAAAACAAAGGAGTTGATATTGGGGGATTTTTAAATTGTTTAAAAGTAATCGATAATGATACTGATTTAATTTTAAAGCTCCACACAAAAAAAGGAATTGGTTTACCTAATAATCCTTCCACAAGAGTCAAACGTAGTGGTATTGACGCATCTCTTAGTCATGGTAGACAATGGTTTAACGGATTAATGAAGGGAGTTTTATTAGACGAGGGTAAAGTTAATCGAATTTTAAATAAATTTAAAACCGATACTAAGTGTGGAATGGTTGGATATAAATTAGTTAATGATTCTTCCGTTAATAAAAATAATATTATTAAATTATCACCTTTATTCGGTATAGACTCTACGTATCTTGACAAAAATTTTATAGGTGGCACTATTTTTTGGGTGAGATATGATATAATAAAAAAATACTTTACAGAAAATGTGATAACCCAAATAATGAACGATACTCCGCCAGGATATGTTATTGAACCTTCAATAATGCACTCGGTAGAACGAATATTAGGATATGTAGTATCCAAAGAAAATAAAAATGTGATAACTGTAGAATAAAATGAAACATTTAATAGTAACAAGATTAAACCCTCTAAAAACAGTTGTTACATTAATGGGTGTAAAATCGGAGTTTAATACTAATACTTTTTCCATAACGTTAAGTATGGATTATTTTTTATAATTTTCAGTGATAACTGATTTATATCCGGCCTCACTAGAATCGTGTATACATTTTAAATTACCTTTTGTATACCCTATCCAAAATTCTGCATGATGTCTCTCATTTAAGTCTAAGTAATCTATTTCTGGTAAATTTTTAATAAAATTTGAATTAGACCACCAAAAATTACCTGAAAAATGTCGATAAGACCCTTGTGTATTAGCCGGTTTACTTAATTTTGTTTGTAATGAATTCGCAACACTTTGTATTTTCTTACCATATTCCCCACTCATAGGTGTTAATCTTAATTTAACGCCCACCGCATCAAAACCTAAATCTAATTCTATTATGCGGTCATCAAACCTATCAATTAAAAAATACTCCATATATTCTCTCCAAGATTTAATGGATTCTGAAGTTATTTTAGGGCCATTTGTTTTACTAACTCCTTTAGAGTGAAAGTAATAACAATAAAATTCACTTTTTTTACTTTCTTCTTTTAATATTTTTAATATACCAAATTCAAATTCGTTTTTATTAGTTTGTGATAAAATTATATTTTTTTTATCGTTAATTATATTTTTAAATTTATTTAAATCGGTTTCTTGATTATAATAAACCCTTATAAATAATTTTTCAGTATTATTATATAACTTAGAACTAAATAGTTTAGTTAATTGTTCCGTCACAATTGGTTCCCAATTGTTAATTAGTGCGACAAAATAAAATCCACATATTTTCACTTTACTCATATATATAATATATATATATGCTGATTTATGAAACATTTAATAGTTACAAGATGTAAATTTAAAGATGACGAAAGTTTTAAAAAATATTTTTCTTCAATGGAGAAATATTATATTCCCTCAATAAATTATCAAACAAATAAAAATTTTAAAATTGCATTAACGATTAATCCATTACATTATCAAATTGTGAGAGATTCGATTGATAAAAATATTGAAATTTTAATGTTTGATGACCTTAAAGAGGATTACCGAGATTATGTTATAAAGAATAACATTACTATTCAAACTAGACATGACTGTGATGATTATATGTCACCAAACTATATTAAAAAAATACATGACCTATATGAAAATAATAAATCTAAATATGATGATTTTATTTTAAATTTTCATCCGTATAAACATGATTATTCAACAGGAAAAGACTACTATCATAGTAGAGATTATAGTAAAGTATGTTCTATGTTTTCTACTTTAATTCAAAAAAAAGTTTCTGCGGGAGTTTTTGACCAACCGCACGATTTACTTAAAAGAATAACAGGAAATGTTATTTATATTCCAGCAGCGGGTGATGTTAAATTAGTTATTCATGGTAATAATATAGTTTCTAAAATATTTGACGGAGAAAAATTAGTTAAATGATATCAATTATAGTAACCGCATATGACAATACCTTATACATTAAGGAGGCTTTAGATTCTATTGTAGAGTCTTGCGGAAGTAATGAATATGAGTTACTTCTTGGTATTGATAACTGTGAAAAAACTTTAACATATCTTAACTTAATTAAGGACACATTCCCCCCAAATATTAAAATTCTTTTTTTTACCGAAAAAGTCGGGACGTATATTATACGTAATACTTTAGCATCAATTTCAAAATATGATAACCTATTATTTTTTGATTCCGATGATGTTATGGTAACTACGTTAGTGACCAAGGTTATCGAATCTTTAAAATCTTATGATTATGTTAGATATGGGTATAGGACATTCCAAGGAAAACTTACATTACCTACTAATACGGAATTGGTTATGACCGATTCCAACTACCATTCAGGTACTTTTGGAATACTTAAAAAAGTTTTTACCGACTCAAATGGGTTTGAGCCATGGGTTTGTGCTGCGGATGGTGAGTTTTATTGGAGGATGTCCTCCAGTGGAAAAAAAATAAAAACTTTAAATACGGTGGGCCTTTTTTATAGGAGACACGATTCGAATTTAACGGGTAGTGGGGTTACTAGTATGAATTCCCCTTTAAGAAAAAGTTATCACGAAAAAAAGAAAATAAAACAAATAAAAAACCAACATGGCCCTTTAAATCTATTAAAGATTGCTCCTTTTATTGAAGTTAACGATAAAACCTTTAATGAGATTAAATTAAAATATATTAACTTACCTCAAATTACTCCTCAAACAAACAAAGAGATTTCAATAATAATACCTACGTTTAATAATACCGAATTTATGACACAATGTTTATCTTCAGTTATTGAGTCAGTAAAGTCGTTAAATTGTGAAATTTTCGTAGGTATCGATAATTGTCAAAAAACTTTAGATTTTGTCAAATATAATATTTTTGATGATAGGATACGATTTTTTTATTTCCAACAAAATGTTGGGCCGTACATTGTTAAAAACACATTAGTTAAAAATTCTAATTCAAAAATAATTCTATTTTTTGATTCCGATGATGTTATGGGGGAAAATATGGTTAAAGAAATTCTTAATTTACAAATGTTTATTGACTTCGTAAGACCTAAATATTTAAATTTTACTGAAGAAACACCTAAAAATAATTTTGTAAATAAAGAAAACCTTTGGGGTGAAGGGGTTTTTAGTATAAAAAAAGAATTATTCTTGTCTATGAATGGATTTGAGGGATGGAGAACTACTGCGGATACTGATTTTATGGGTAGGTTATATAAAAATAATCGTAAGTCGATTAATAGCCCAACAATCTTATTTTATAGAAGACTTCATCAAAATAGTTTAACCCAATCAAAACAGACAGGTCATGGGTCAAAAATAAGGTCTGACTATAATAACCTTATTAGAAACAAAAAAACCTTTGGTCCATTACCTTACTTATATGTCTCACCATTCTACGAAGTTTCTGTTGGTCATATTAAACATATTGAAGTGTTTGACGAGGTTAAACATAAAAAGATGGTGGTTAATGAGGTAGTAAAGAAAATTCTAAGTAGTACCAATTTATCTAAAACAAATATTGACTACGATTCAATAAATAAAATTACTCAACAAAAAGGAGTTTATGTTCCTGCAAATCATATTAAGCCTATTAGAGAAAATAAACCTGTTGATAGAACAAAGATAATTGAACTTAGAAAAGACTCGTTATTATACCAATCTCAAAAATTTGGTGATGTTAAAAAAAGTAAAAAAAGTTCTTCCCCAAATATCTTTAGTGGTAATAATAGAAAAAAAGGTGGGTCGTCACTTTGATTTTTTAAAAAAATATTCTTACATTTACAAAAAATAAAAGATATGTTTGTAATAATTAAACACGTAAAAAATAAATCAGGTATTAAAGTTCCTGTAATTTTAATTAATAGTTATTCCGAAATTTGGGAGTTTGATACTCTTGAGGAGGCAGAATCCATGAGAGTCCTATTTGAACAAAATTCTGATTCGGGTCACAAATACGAGGTTAAGAAAATTTAATCATATGGTTCCGTAGTAAAAGGGATATTACCGTAGATTTCTAATCTTCTATTCCTGGTTCGAATCCAGGCGGGACCACTATTTTAATTTATATGGGAAGTCAAGATAATATATTAGAACAAGAACATAATGAGTTCATTAATAGTGAACTATTTTGTCAAATGATTAAGGAGAAAATTGAAAATTCTCATTATCACAAATATGGTGGGATTGCCCCTGAAGGGTTTATCATAATACCTGAACAAACTTTAGAACGACTAAAAGATTTTGATTATTGGAAGGAATGGATACACGATTCAACAACTTTTAATAAAGATATGAAAGAGGACACAAAAAATATGTGATTTTTCTTGGATAGTCAAATCTTTTTAGTATCTTTGTTCTATGAAACATTCCTTTTTAAAAGACCTTGTAATTGTCGGACTACTAGTTTTAGTTATTGGTGCCGCAGATGAGTTGTTGTCAAAACATAACTACAACTTAAAATGTTTGTTGGACCCAAAAACTTACACTAACGAGCCAATACGTACGGTTAACTCTCCTGTAAATGATACGGTATATATCAAAGGATTGGGCGATTTTAACTCATCTTCTCTTGATGAAGCTAAGAAAGTACTTGAGTCGAAATTTGGGGTGACATGTGTAATTGATGGTTCTGAAAAAACCAAAAATGATATGTATTTTGATGGTACTTCTAAATTAGAAGTAAATAAAGTTATCAAAGAATTAAGGGGACACACTAAAGTCGTTTTCATAACAAACGAATTAATTTATAACAGTCTTTCAGGTAATAATCTTAGAGGGTTTAGTCAACGTAGTAATAAGACCACAATTATTCGCACTAAATCTTTGCGTGAAACGGTTATTCATGAGTTTGGTCACAATTTAGGGTTAGAGCACTGTAAAGATAAAACTTGTATTATGGCGATACATAACGATAAAGAAGATAGTGGTGACTTTTGTAATAACTGTAAAATAAAACTTAAATTAAAATGAAAACTTTTGAAGATTTAGAATTTAGACCTCATCGTAATAGTGGTATGGATGGTGTACAATCAATTATGATGTTTGACAATGGATATGGGGTATCTGTGGTTAAAACTTCGTTCTCTTACGGTGGAAAAATTGGACTATATGAATTGGCGGTATTAGATTCGGGTAAGCATATTACATACAACACGACTGTAACTAGCGATGTCTTAGGACACCTTTCTGAAAAAGAAGTTACCGAATACATGATAGAAGTTCAAAAATTATTAACCTTTAACTTAAAATAATATGCCAGATTTCGCAACCGAGATTGACATCGACCCATATGAGTACGTGTCAGAATGTAGTAAACAAGAAATTAAAGAACTGATTGAATGTCTTATTGATGAAGGGCATATAAATTCAAATAGTCTTCCTGTAGATAAAAATAAGAATCTTTTGGATGAAGAGTGGGATGAGGTTGTTGGTAAGATATTATCGTCTCGTTTAGTTATGAGTCCTGAAGATGAAGAAATGATTAGATTAATATCCAAAAAGTATTAAGACGAATCTTATCCCTCAGGAGCAACAATAAGGACCTCAAGCTAACTTAGTAGAAGCGTTGGACTGAAAATCCAAAGGACTTGGAGCGTAACCAAGGGGGTCCACGGAGTCCTGAAATAACAGGACACCCCCCACTCCCATATGGCAGTCAGTCCGTTAACCTGATGAAGTGGGGGTAATATCTTTGGGGCTCGATTTAATCGAGTCCCAAATTTTGAAATATGAAAAATATTTACTAAATTTGTATTATGAAAACAAAAGAAGAGGCAAAACTTGATTTTGAATTGACTGTCAAACGTCTTAGAGAAGAACGAGAGATTAAACGAAAGGAGTATTGGAATGATTTGAAACCTTTCAATGAACCAAACGACATTCCTGAAATCCCAAGGGTGGATGAAAAAGAGTATAAAGAGTTCTACATCCCAAGATTGATTAAGGCGGGAGCAATCCCAAAGAAAGACTTAATTCACGGTCAGGTTTATATTGGAACCCACAGGAACACAGATGTTGCAAGATGGAATCAGGAAACAAACAAATTTGACCACATGAGATATAAGTTTGGTTGGATGAAAGATGATTGTAATCATTTTGAGGATGACGATGGGTTTGCATTATTTGTTCCGATTAAATTAGGAACTGAAGAAGATTGGACTAACAGATTAACAAAATAAAAATATGACAAAAAAAATGACTCAATCCCTTAGGGACCAACAAATTTCAGAACCTGAAATAATCGACTTAATTAGTTCTTACCGAAAAATGGTAAAGGCAGGAATCCTAAAAGAAAAAGGGTTTGTTAAACTTTTACTTAAAATGGGAATTGACCGACCAAGTGATAACCAATTCATCCTTGATGAGAATAATGTATACAAAGGGAGCTGCTCTAAATGTACAGGCACACTTAAGTAAAAAACAGTCTCTTGGTGTAACGGATTATCTCCTATCGTTAGGGACGATAAAGTTTGGGTTCGAATCCTAAGGAGACTACGACATCCGATGTGTGTTCCCGAGCTAGGTCGGGATATTTTAATTCCTCCAATCCGTAATTATTTTAAGAAAAATGTTGTGGGTATTAAAATTAGTTGTATATTTGTAAAACAAACAAACTAAAACATATACCATGACAAACACAATCATCAACGTAACAACAGGAACATTAGCAGGAGATACTTTCTACGGAAACTTTAACACTACCATCAAAGGTAAAAGAGAATCTGTTATGGTGTCTAACCATATCAAGGATTTGAATAAAGAATACGAATTCCGTATCGCAAACAAATGTCAGGCAGGATTTATTAATATCCACGACACTAAAGGAACTGCGGAAGGAGTTATCCGTGGGTACAGTAAGAACTCATTGGCTAACATTCAAGTTAAGAATGAGTTCGGTCATTGGGTGAACGTATACACCACCAAAGGTGGTAAATGGTACTCAATCGACAAAGGGTTCATGGATGTATTGACTGTTGGGACAATGAGAGAGTCTTTCCCTGTTATGTGTGACATGGAAATTTGGACTAAATTTGGCGCAAAAACTTGGGCGGACAAGGCGTTCGTCCAAAATTAAAAAAATAGTCAGGTGGGCGTAATGAGGAACGGTTTCCGAGTCCTAAAGACCAATAGTTACAGACACTTGTGTGGACTATGAAGTTTTAAGGTTGTTTATTCCGTCTTTGAACGGTATTCGGTTCGAGTCCGACCTTGACTACTAAAAATTAAAAGTTATGAAAAAAGTATTAATTATGTTGGGGGTTGTATCCCTTGTTAGTTGTTCTGTCGATAAAGAAATTATCGGTAAAAGTGAATTTATTAAATGGTGTGTAAATGGTGATACGATTTATTATGAAAATAAATCTGTGGCGGTTTATGACCATTCTGAATATGAATTAAATCCTGGACATGGTAAACATGCCAAAACTATTCAAGAGTTATCCATAACCCAATTAGTTTTGGATGTTAAGACAGATGAATTAATTAAATATATTCACACATTACATCAAAATCAAAAAGTAGAAATTGTGGTGCCTCGTCATTAATTGTCCTGATTACACGTTTTGGTTAGTCTACCAAATAGTATGTCCAATACGATGAGAAACGGGATAAACTCCGTATGGAAACGTACATAAGCGTATAGGGAGAACGCTTGGGTAAGTCGGCCCGACCTCGTGAGGACGAAACGATTATTCCTAACCTGTAATGGGGACAACCGTAATACCTGTAAGCTGGATAAATAAGGGTATTTTTAACTTTTAAATAAATTGTAAAATGGAAGAATGGAATCGTAATGAATGGCAAGGAAAAAGAAAAGACCAAATTGAGTATTCAAGAATGGTAACCAGTATTAGTATGGGGTTAATTGTTGTAATTTTTTTGGTTTACGGAATTTGTTCTCTTTGTAGTATAAAGTTATAATCACGCTCGGGTGTTGAAATTGGTAAACAAGACGGTCTTAAACACCGTTGGGAAATCCCTTGGGGGTTCAAGTCCCTCCCCGAGTACCAAGTTAGACCCCTACAAGGGGTACGAAACCGTGATAAGTTAGTAGATATGTCTGCACCGACTATCTTTAAAGTACGCAGGAAACGCGCAGATACCTGATGTCGCTAGCCAATTTCACGGCAAATTTGGTAGTTTAGAAAATTATCGATACCTTTATAAAATAATGTAAAAATTTAATAATATGGAAAAAAATTTAAAATTATATCGTATCTACTTAGATGATGTTCGAACTCCTGTTGATATGGATAATTGGGTTGTTGTTCGTTCTTATGATGAGTTTGTGGAAAAAATAACTGAGATTGGGTTGGATAACATTTCTTTAATCTCTTTGGACCATGACTTAGGTGATACTGCGATGGCGGAATGGCATAAAAATGTTTACCACAACTACGAATTGAATTACGATAACATTACTGAAAAAACAGGTATGGATTGTACCAAATGGTTAGTAAATCAATGGATGGATGGAAAACCTGTCGTTGATGTTGTAGTACATTCGGCCAACGCTATAGGTAGTGGTAATATGACAGGTTACATTAATAACTACAGACATATTAATAGATTACCACAGAATTGTGTGAGAGTAAGAATAGAACATACTGTCTAATTAAAACGGTCTATCTTGTAAATTGTTAGAATCGACAATTTTAATATCATATTTGTAATCTGAGGATATTAGAAGATTTATTTCATATAGAATTTCACTTAAACAAGTGAATTCAGCATACCCAATAAAGTTTTCCAAAGTAAATTTATTAACTATGGGATTTCTGTTAGGAATATAACATTTACCCTTACGTTCTAATAAAGAATAATCTATTTTAAGGATAATATCATATTCGTCCCAAATTTCAGAAGGTTTTGAGCCAGGTCCCGCGTATCGTTTAACTTCGCCGGTATATTCAACATCAACCACTTCTTTTATCCATTTTAATTTGGTTGGTAATAAATTTTTTATTATCTTTGTAGGATTCATTTAATATAAATACTTATGAATATTTTCTTTTTAGATATGGATGTTAAAAAATGTGCGGAGTATCATTGCGATAAACATGTTGTTAAAATGATACTTGAGACTGCTCAATTATTGTGTGGAGTTCATCACATGACCGACAGAATAACCGACCAAGTACCGTACAAGTTATCACATAAGAATCATCCTTGTGCTATTTGGGCGAGAGAGTCGTTAGACAATTACTTGTACCTATGTGAATTAGGTTTGGCGTTAGGAGAAGAATATACGTACCGTTATGGTAAAAAACATAAGTCTGTTGAGGTGATTGAATGGTGTTTATCCAATAGACCAAACATTAAAGATATTGGTTTTACCACACCACCATTGGCGATGCCCGATGAATATAAAGTTGATTCAGTGGTGGAATCATATAGAAATTATTATAAAGGGGCCAAGTCGGAAATAGTTTCTTGGAAAAATAGAGAAATTCCTGATTGGTTTTTACAAAAAAAAGAGTTAGATTTGTGCTATGATTAAAATACAAGGCGATAGTAAAGGACGTTTTCCAGATGTGTGGGTTTTTTCGGACCCACATTACAACCACAAAAACATTTGTCGTGGTGTAACAAATTGGCGTTTGCCTGATGGAACGGTTCCTATCGACCAAACTCGGGATTTTCCTGATTTGGATAAAATGAATGCGACAATTGTTAACAACATTAACGATGTTGTGATGCAAGACGACATATTGATTTGTCTTGGTGATTGGTCGTTTGGAGGATATGAGTCCATCAAAGAATTTTGGGACCGAATTGTTTGTAAAAACATTCACCTTATTCTTGGGAACCATGACAACCACATTGATAGAAACAGAGATGGGTGTAGAGGACTATTCAAATCAGTTGAACACTACAACACCCTTACAATGGGTCAAAACACGTTCAGGTTGATGCACTACCCAATTAGTTCTTGGGATGGTCTTAACAAAGGTATTATGCACCTACACGGACACTGTCACCTACCAACGAACATGAGATTTGGTATTGGGCAACGTATGGATGTGGGGATGGATGGTCACCCTGAGTTCCGACCATATCACGTAATTCGTGAGTGTGTTCCGTTATTGAAAAACCGACCAATCAAATCAGAAATTGGTGATGACCATCATACAGATGTAATCGTAAATAAAGATAAAGGATAATGTGTGTAGTCATAATGAAAACCCCCTGTAAAGAATGTCCACACCTTATTCGTAATCGTCATAACGATACGATAGTGGGGTTTGCGGAAAGAACAGGGAAAAGTCATAACTGTCATATGACCGAAGGAAAGAAAGATTTGTGGAATGTTACAGATAAAAAATTAGAGTGTTACGGTAGTAAAAAAATAAAAAATGGAAAGAAATTTAGCGAGTATTAGAAAAATAACAAACATTACCCCAATTGATGGTGCTGACAAAATTGAATTGACGACTATTGACTCTTGGAAAGTTGTTGTTGCTAAAGACGCGAATCATAAAAGTGGTGATATGGTTATCTACTGTGAGATTGACTCATTCTTACCAATCAAAGAAGAGTTTGAATTCTTAAGAAAGAGTTCATACAAAAAAATGTCTGACGGAACTGAAGGATTCAGATTAAAAACTATTAAATTAAGAGGACAAGTGTCTCAAGGGTTAATCTTACCAATGTCAGTCGTTGAATATACTAACGTTCAATTTGAGGTTGGTATGGATGTGACTAACTTATTGGGGATTACCAAATACGAACCACCAATTCCTGCTGAGTTAGCGGGTAAAGTAAAAGGATTGTTTCCTTCTTTCTTACGTAAAACAGATGAGGAAAGAGTTCAAAACTTGACAAAAGAATACGAACAATACAAATCATTAGGTCGTAAATTTTACGTGACTGAAAAATTGGATGGTTCTTCCGCAACATTTTACTTCAGAGACGGTGTATTCGGAGTATGTTCTCGTAATTTGGAATTACTTGAAACTGAGGGTAACACTTTTTGGAAAGTTGCCCGTGAATTAAAATTGGAAGAGTGGTTAGGGACGTTGGAAAACAATGTATGTTTACAGGGGGAATTAGTTGGAGAATCAGTACAAGGGAACCCATATAAAATCAAAGGTCAAACTGTGAGATTTTTTAATGGGTTTAACATTGATACTCAAGAAAATATCCCATTTTTAGAATTTGTAGAATTAGTTCAAAAAATGGGATTAAATACTGTTCCTATCTTGGATTATGATTTTACTTTACCTGAAACTGTTGAGGGTATGTTAGAATACTCGGATAAAAAATCCGAACTAAATTCAAATTTTGATAGAGAAGGTATTGTGGTTAGGTCGTATGATAGAACCATCAGTTTCAAAGTAATTTCAAATAAATTTCTTTTAAAATCGGAAAATTAATAGTACATTTGTAATATGTTAGAAAAATTAAACGAGTATTTTGAAAAAGGGTTGGTGTACAAACAAGTACACCCAACTCTTCCTTTGACTATATGGAATTATACTGAGAAAGTACAATACGAAGGATTGTGGGACGAAATAACTTTACAAACTCGAGGACTTGTTACCGATGATGAAGGGAATGTTGTTGCTCGACCATTCAAGAAATTCTTTAATATAGAAGAGAAAAAATTCACCGCAACTGAAGAGTTTGAGGTGTATGAAAAAATGGACGGTTCATTAGGAATATTATTTTTCTATGAAGGTAAATGGATAGTTGCCACTCGTGGGTCATTTACTTCCGACCAAGCGGTAAAAGCTCAGGAAATACTTAAGTCAAAATACATAGTTGAGTCAATACCGAAAGGATACACCACTTTATTCGAAATAATATACCCTGAAAATCGTATAGTAGTTGATTACGGTGATGAGGAGAGTTTAGTGGTTTTAGGTATGACTAGCAGAATGTCAGGAAAAGAAATGGATTATGATTCGTTGTTAAATGTTCATAACGAGTCAGGTATGTCCGTTGTTAGAAGATACGATGGGATAAAAGATTACTCTTTCTTAAAAAATATGATAGCCGATACTCACGAAGGATTTGTTGTTAAATTTTCAAATGGGGAAAGAATAAAAATAAAGGGAGACGAATATCTTCGTTTACATAAAATAATGACCAACTTATCTACCACCGCAGTTTGGGAAGTTTTAAGTAATGGAGGTGATATGGAAAATTTGTTAAAAGATGTTCCTGATGAGTTTTTCCAAAAAATAAAAGAATATGAAAGAACTCTAAAATATGGGTTTTATCAAGTTTCTGAATATTGCGGAAAAGCTCACGACTATTTTAGATATGGAAAATATAATGATGTGGACCCTGAGCCAACTAAAAAACAGTTTGCTGAGCATGTCATGAAAAATTGTCATCCACCTTATAGACCAGTCATGTTCTCAATGTGGGATGGGAAACCGTATGACCATATCATATGGAGAATAATAAAACCTGCATTTAAAAAACTTTAAAAGTATGACGTAATGTCGTACTTTTTTTGTTTTACAGGTATTTATTAAGAAAATAAAAACTTAATAAATTTATATTAATGTCAAACGAAGTAATTGTTGCCTTTATAACTGGGGTATTAGGGCCAATGTCTCTATTATATTTAAAAAATATTTTAAATAAAAGAAAAACTAAACCTGACATGGTGATGGAAACGTTAAAGGTAAGTGAATTGATTACTGCGAAAATTGACCATATTAAGGAAGAATTTAAAGCGGATAGAGTATGGGTAACTCAGTTTCATAACGGAGGTCATTTCTACCCAACAGGTAAGTCGATGGCTAAATTCAGTGTAATATATGAATCGGTTAATGTTGGGGTCGGGTCAATTCAAACAGGATTCCAAAATATCCCTGTAAATCTTTTTTCCAAATCAATTAATGAATTATTAGAAAATGACGTAATTGAAATTCCTGATTTTAAAGACGAAACAATTGCAACATATGGTTTAAAATACGCGGCAGAAGAATCAGGTTGTAAATCGGCTTATTTATTTTCAATTAAAACTATTGAAGGTAAATTTATCGGGACATTAGGTTTAGATTTTACAAAAAGAAAGACTAAACTTGATATGGAGTCTATCAATCATTTATTAGTTCACGCGACTTCAATTGGTGGTGTTTTAATGGGACATTTAAATGACAACTAATAAAATTAAAAAAATGATAAAATAATGAAACTATCGAACCCAATACCTAACGGACGAACCTCAACCCCCTACATGTCAAAAACAGTTGAGATTTCGTCATATAACTCTGACACAATATTTAGTCCTGCTCAAGGTACTATTGTATCGTCAGATAAATTAAAATGTGATGGAAATATTAAAATTGAACATTTTATTGATGGTGAAACATATTATTCTAATTTTTGTAAGGTTAATAAAATAATGTCATTTAGAGGTAATCAAGTTAGACAAGGAGAATTAATCGGAACTGTTGGAGACTTTCCAATAGAATATACTGTAACAGATAAAGGTGGAAATAAATTAGACGTTAGTAAATTTTTATCAGGAGGATTTAATAAAACTATTAATAAAGATAATGTTAAAGATAAAGATAAAGATATATTACCGACAAACTTTAGTTCCAATTCTAATAAATCATTGCCCAATCCTTTTATGGATTTACTTTTATCCCCACTATCAATTATAAATAAGGCTTTTTCTGAAAAAAGTAGTATTAGTAAAAAAAATAGTGTTAAAGAAGAGATTAATAAGATTAAAAGACTTATTAAATAAAAAAATCCCCTTATTTCTAAGGGGACTAAACCAATTACTTTGTTTTAACTGTGTCAACTGTTTGAGTTACCACAGAATCAACGGTGTTAACTAAGACAGAATCAACTGTTGTTGTATCAGTCGCTGGGACTTCACATTTTGTGGTCGACCCACCGCATGATGATAACATTACGCTACCTGCAATTACTATTGCGAAAATTACTTTTTTCATAAATTTGTTGTTTTTATTTGTACAATAAATAGGTCTTTATTCACGATAAGTCAATTTATTAGTTACTTTTTTTAAATTTATTTTTTACAAAAAAATAACCCTCAGGACTTGTCAGATAAGATTTTTTTATTACCTTTGTAAAACATTTGAAAGAAAAGGAGATATTTATACAACACCTCTTTTTATTTAAAAAAAAGTTCTTTTAAAATTTGACAAATTATTAACCATTTAGTATAATTGAAGTATGAATAATGAAAACAAAACAATAACGACTGAAGATAACGTAATGTATTACTATTACGTGAGTGGTGTAAAATATTGGACTCCGAGTCCTGTTTTCGCACAGTCACGAGCAATGTTCTACGATGACGGAAATGTTTACGTTGAAAAAATTAATTAAAAAAAGATTTGGTAGATTGAAAAAGTTTACTTATCTTTGTAAAAGAAAAGAGATAGACAAACATTAAGATACAAGTCTCAAAAAAAAATTAAAAAAAGATTTGGTAAATCAAAAAAGTTTACTTATCTTTGTAAAAGAAATCGGAAACGTCCGAAAATGTTCTTTGAATTATTGTATTATCCAGATTAGATGAAAGTAAATTCTTCGGAATTATGATAGTCTAACAAATGATAGTCGGCCGTGTATGGTCGTTAAATAAACCACGAAAGTGGGATAAAGTGAATCTGCAAGTGTTAGTAGGTTCGCGTCTTGGGAAACCGAGGTCGAGTACACAAGTGGGATATCATCCGACCTTTAGTACTGAGGGCGACGCTTTAGGGAAAGTGGTTGGGTGGAATGGCGATGTGGATTGTCAGTCTGAGGAGGGAACTCCAATAAGAATAACCCATAGGTATCAAGCAAAAAATGTAGTTTCCAATTACATAATTGCGGGTACCAATATAAGAGGGGACTTAAAACCGAAAGGTAAGATAGAGAACGAGTGGTGTCGCTACTGTCCTTATCAAAGACTTACCAAAGTCTTGGTACGAAGTAATCTTAAAATATGGAGATGGGGACATCTCACGGAGTAGTTTGGTATTTCGTTTTCCAAAAGAGAACGAATCCTTCAACGGACCGCTACTTTGATTCATCCACAACACGTAACTTATACTAAATTAAGTAAAATTAACTAAAAATAAGCAAAAGTGTCCGTTAGGTATCAGTGAAAGGTGACTACATAGTAATGAGCCGTTCATTGCACATGAAGACCGCAAGTCTGACTGTATTCTTACCAAAAACCTCTATTCCCATAAGGAAGAGTCGGGGAGGCATCTTCGAAGAGAGTTGAGTAATAAGAGAGTAGCTGATATCTCAAGTAGTGATTGGTCTAACCAATCGTCACTGAGGAATACTTCTCAAAAGGAAGTGGATATGTGGGGAATCAATAATCCTACTAAAGTTTCTCATAAACAGGTGTAATCTCAGCCTTTTTTATAGCCAAATATAGTGGGATAGAGCAGTGGTAGCTCGAAAGGCTCATAACCTTTAGGTCGGGGGTTCGAATCCTTCTCCCGCAACTAAGTGACTCCGTACGTGTTTTTTAAATCATAACACCCACCACGAGTTTAAACTGATGGAAAACATAATGATTTGGGTCTTTACGTGATTACTCTATCTTGTGACTACACGATTCTACCTCATAGAAAATATAAAAAGTAATAAGTACCAACCTGTCTTTGACACGACAACCTGGGGTTATAGTGGTAAAAATTGTCAGGACTTTTTTATAGGATGTGGATTTTGTTATAACCACGTCCCCTTTAAGTCTTAAAATTAAAAGGGGGATAAACATACAAACGTTTAGGTCGTACACCAGTCATAACTCACGACAGAAGTTAGGTAGAGGTTTCACTAATCACTACTTCGGGTTGAACTTACCGAGTGACAAAGTTTAGGCTAAAAGGGGGATTTTGACTAGCCATCATTATTCCCCCTTTTTTTATTTCCTTTAATCAAAATTTCCATTATACTTTAGTACCCTTGAGGTATAAAAAACAAAATCTTAAAATAATGGAAACATTTTATTTTACTTTAGGTGTCCTTTCGATTATTGCAATAATTTTTATTGTTGCTCTTGTTTGGGGGTTAGTTAAGGTTGTTAGAACAAAAAAAGATTTGGAAGATTTCA